>ENA-OPZM01000740-OPZM01000740.1-human-gut-metagenome-genome-assembly--contig:-NODE-740-length-13287-cov-15.321657_pt1 | contig 13287 bp, 21 predicted proteins | sample MGYA00242478_ERZ504493 | MGnify/ENA primary metagenome ERZ504493 (study PRJEB26092, sample SAMD00036227) | human gut metagenome | host: Homo sapiens | study: EMG produced TPA metagenomics assembly of...
TCCTCGTTTTCATGGAAAACTATCCAATCCGCGTCGCGGTAATCCATAAACCATCCATACCCAGAGACAATGAAACGACGCCCGAGTCAACGTCCTCGCTCCAGTCTCAGACGACAAGGCAATATCCCAATGCCGCGGCCATCACAGGAACCACCACCGACGTCAGCACATATCCCACGAACACGGTGATCCGCCCACCGCGCAACAACGTCACGGATTCGTTCATCATGGTGGAGAATGTGGAGAATCCACCAAGGAAGCCGGTCGCCAACATCACATGCGCGGGATCCGACAGAAACCGGCGTGAGTACAGACTTGCAATCACGCCTGCCAGGAATCCGGCAATACTGTTGATCACAAAGGTCGACAAAGGAAATGCCTTATGCCAAGAAGCTTTGATAACGGAATCACAAACATACCTTGCGGCGGCGCCGAGACCACCACACAGGCACACCGATACGGCGATGACCGCATTATTCATCAGTCCGCCTCCTTGCCCATGGCATGGCGATCACCATCGTTATGCTCAGTACCGGCAAACCGCAGCCCGACATGCGCGCCAACGTATGCCAGCAGACAGCCCACGATGAAGGTCGTGCAACAATACGCCGCACAATCCATGGCTTTGCGTCATGCAGCATAGTGAATTCCTCGAGGGCGAGAGTGGACATGGTGGACAATCCTCCACACATGCCCATGCCACATCCACGGTTCACATATTCCTTCGCGCGTCCCACGGTTCTGCGGGTTCCTCCCAGCCATGCCGAAAGCGCCGCGTATACGAAGCAGGCGGCCATATTCGCCGCGAATGTGCCGATATGGAATGCGCCGCAGTCGGGAATGACCGAACAAGCGTAGCGTAATGCGGTTCCGATGCATCCCCCAAGGAACACCACGCATATGAGATCGACTCGAATGATATGTTGTCGTGCCATGTATCTTCTTTCCAGCGAGGTGCCGAACCAATATGACAGACATGGAAGAATGGCGATGCCACAACCGCTGAAAGCCATAAGGTACAGCACACCCTATGTCGTAGGAACCATCAGCGGGTTTGCGGTTCGAAGCCTGTAACGGCTTCAGGCGAGTCCCATCACCGCAGTCCAGTATATCCGGCACGCGAGGCCGTCCGTACCATCATTCACGATGCGGACAACTTCCCCGGACTACCGCAACGTACGATCCATAACCGTCGCCAATAGCGCGGCGACCCCCAAAACCGCAACTGTGATGCCAATGCCGTGGAGCCCTCCATCAGTGACCGTCTCACCGAAGAACACGCCACTCAATGAGGACGCACCGATAGACCCGATATAGATGGACGTGCGCAGCAGACCAGACGACGTGCCAATATGCTCGGATGCCGCTCGGCGATATAGCACGGTCTGACTGGTCGACATGCTGAGTCCCAACACCAGTCCCGCGACAGCGAGGCGGTCAACGGCAATACGACCATGCCAGCGGATGACGTGCAAGCCAACAACATGCCCACCGCCACCATCGCCGAACAGCACACCATCAACGGCAGGCGCACTATCGGCTTCTTCGCGATGGATAACGAAGCCACTGTCGCCACCACCCCCATCGGAATGATGAACATGCCGGAAACACCGGCGTTCATATGGCAGGCATCCTCCAACCACTGGGGCAAGGCGTACATGACCACATAAGCGCCAAGCATGGTGAGCATCGCACGCAGAAAATTCAACGTCATCGCATTATCCGCCGCGAGTGAACGCACATCGACGAAAGGCGTTGCCGCATGCAACTCCCACGCGACAAAAGCCAACAAAGCGATGACAGTGACGCAACCGGACACCTTGTCGAAGTAGGCAAACTCATAAGAACAATCAGCAGCGCGCTGATTGTGATGGAGAATAGCAACAGACCCATGACATCGAGATGCGCGATGAAGAAGGATACGGTCATGCGATGTTCATGCTTCGCATCGGGCTCGATGCTTGCCAATCCCAGCACAATCGTGATGATGCCGACCAACACGTTGACGAAGAAGGTGGAGCGCATCCCAAAAAGGTGACCAACAGGCCGCCCAACGGTGGACCGACAGCGATGAGCACCAGTCCCACCATAGCGAGAATGGAAAGGACCAACGAAGGCGGTTCCGCCAATCCCATGCGATCAGCCCGTCTGCGAACCAGCAGCATGGCAGCAGGATAGCCACAGGATGTGCCCGCACCAATAAGCACACGCGACGTCAGCAGCACGCCGAGATTCGGGGCGAAACCACCCAGTAGTCCTCCAATCATGACCAATGCCGCACCGGCCATGAACACCGAGCGAGGACCAATGATCTCAGAAAGCTTGCCCGCCGTCGGCTGCGCGATGGCACATGTCAGGTACAGCGCAGATATCAGCAGGGTCGCCCTTCCGGCATCAATCCGCAAATCATGTGAAATCGGTGCGAGCGCCGTCGAGATAAGCGTGCTGTTGACAGGGTTGAGACCGACCCCAAATATCATCGCCATGATGAAGGTCTTGGGAAACGCGGGAGTTTCTCTTGTCTTATCAGCCGTCTTCATCGCGTGTCGCCTCCCGTCGGCAGCGATTCCGTGGCGGCGATGCGTTCGATCAATGTGGTCGCAGCGGCGAGGTCCCCGCGCTCGCCGTCATCCAATGCATATTCGATGGCATGCGCCAGCCAAGTTGTTTGGCTAGCGGTTACGTGGGCGAGGAACGCATGTCCTTCATCGGTCAAGCCGACCAGTCGACGACGACGATCTTTCGAATCGGCATGCTGTGTGACATACCCTGTGGACCTCAGTAGTTCAAGACGCTGGGTGATGGCCTGTTGCGATACGTGTTCGTACGCGGCCAAAGTCGATACCGACAGTTCTCCCTCGGTATCCAGCCGCTTCAACATGGCAAGCTGCGAAGCGTGATGCCCCGTTCCGCGATGCCGGCCTCATGCTTCATCCGAGCTTGCAGCCTGCTGACCGCAATCGCCAATTCCATGGCGACATCCGATGTCGAATATTCGTCTTTCGTATCCATTTCGATTGCCTCCAGCTGGCCACCATAGCACTTACACAAGCTACTTGTGCAATCTGCTTGCGGATTTCCTCGCATGACGCCACTCGCCGCAAGGTTCAAACCGTTATCGCCCTGAACAACAAAAAGGGCCATCCCACTTTTGCAGGATGGCCTCCATATAAGAACAACAGACCTCAGGCAAGTTTGCCGTAGGCTTCGGCATCCACCGGCTCGAGCCATTCGTTGCTCATGGATGCCGGATCGCCCGCAGACCATGAAGGTAGATGCGAGCATGATTCGCCGGGGGCGGCGCCATGCCAGTGCTTCGTATCCGCGGGGATGCAGACGGCCTGCCCGGCCTTGAGCTCCTTTGGCTCCTGTCCCTCGATCTGGTAGTAGCCGCAACCGCCGACCGCGATGAGTACCTGCGCCGCGTTGTGATGGATGTGCCAGTTGTTGCGGCAACCCGGCTCGAAGGTCACGTTATGGATGGCAATCTGCGGAGTCTCGAGCACCGGAGCAAGGTAGCTCTGTCCCACGAAGTACTGCGCGAAGCCGTCGTTCGGTTCTCCCATCGGGAATGCGCTCGGATTTTCCATTGTCGACCCGTCCTTTCATTTATGCTCTGTACCGTTCCCTATTCAACGCCCGGCGAAAAAGAATGTCCAATGTGAGTATGGTATATCGTTCCATGCGTCGATTGCATATCAAACCATTCATGCGAGGTATTGGTTCTGCCAATCGAAACGGGATATGCTGACCTTCCGAACATCAACGGCAGAAGAGCTTCAGTATGACTGACATGAGCTACGCCCCACTGGGATGGTCCGGCATCCAAGTTTCCAAGGTCTGCCTTGGCGGTATGAGTTTCGGCAAGACCTCCCCGTAATTCCATCAGTGGACCATCGATGCCGACGCCACCGAACAGCCGTCAGTACAACATGGCGCTCACCCCATACTCCCCATGGCGTCCGGCCATCTGACCCATCCGTCCTGGGATTCCGATTCCAAACGCGGCACCACCGACGGCACCATGCGCAACAAGTACGATCAGGCACGTGCGCAGGATATGCCGATCATCGAACGCGTGCACGGGCTCGCGGAACGGCTCGGCGTGCCGATGGCGCGGATCGCCCTCGCCTGGCATTGGGCCAAGGACGTCACGGCACCGATCGTCGGCTGCTCGAAGACGGAGCGCGTGGATGATGTCATCGAAGCACTTGGAGTAAAACTCAGCGAATCCGACATCGCCTATCTTGAGGAGCCGTACACGGCGCATGAACTGGTCGGCCCATTGGCCAGGCCGGGCGAGCGCGCGCTGGCCGGCACCCTTGCGCCGACTCTGAAGGAGAAAGCCAAGTAGCGCCACACGTCGCCGGAAAGTGGCTAGCGCACCGGGATGCAGATCTCGGTCACGAACTGGGCGGGATCCGATGTCAACCCTTCATCGATCAACGCGATCTCACGTGAGAACCCGGTGATGTCGAGACCCTGCTCTGCGGTGTACCATATCAGCTCGCGATACCGGTCGGGGGCATCGCCATGACTCCCCCGGAACCGGATGCGCACGCAATCGGTCTCCGGCAATGCCACGGTGTCGCCCTCATATTCGTCCTCGTCGTCAAGCAATAGGAACACCAACCCGTAATCGGCATATCCGCCCTGTTCCAACGATTCCTTGTCAATGCCGACGCCGACCTTGCGAGGAAGACCAGCGAATCCTTCTGATGCTGCTCCAGCTTGCGGATCGAATATTCCAGGCCGAGATACGAGTCGACCTTCGGTGAATCCCTGATCCAGACGATCCTGCAGGCGGGTTGCCGCACAACACGTATCACGTCGAATTCGGACTGCTCAGCGTCCCGCAGCCGCTCCAAGCGATGGTCGATCTTCCGCTGGACCATTTCCAGCTCATGCTGTTTGCGCTCGATCAGGGCTTTCTGTGCAACAAGCTTGTCCTCGATGACATGCACGTCGCGATTGTGCAGGAACTCGGCTATCTGCGTCAACGGCATATCCAGCACACGCAGGTACCGGATTGTGTTCAGCACCTCGAACTGCTTGGCACCGTAATACCGGTACCCGGTGCGCGGGTCGATATATTCGGGTTCCAGCAAGCCGCAACGCTCATAATGCCGAAGCGTGCCCAGCGACACATTGAACATATCTGCAACCTTGCCTATACGGAACAGTCTGCCGTCACCCGGCAAAGCGTCGCGCCCTCCACTTCGCTCACTCGCCGTCATGCACGCGCCTTCTCCGAAATTACGCCGTGACGCTTGAGCCACGCGTAGAAGCCAAGACAGATCAGCACGGAAAGCAGCGATCCGGCGGGCGCGGCGACGCCCATGGGGAACAAGGTGTTCGGGAACAGCTTGGATGCCAGATACGCCCCGGGCACACGGACCAGGGTGATGGCCACGATATTGTGGATGAATCCGATATAGGAGCGCCCGCATGCGGCGAAGAAGCCGCTGAAGCAGAAGTGGATGCCCGCGAAGATGCTGTCGACGATGTAGCTGCGGATGTACTGTGTTCCCAGCAGGATTACCGTCGCATCGGTGGTGAACAGGCCGACGATGGAGCCCGCCGTCAGTTCCACCACAATCGATATGACGATGCCGTAGACGACGGTGATCGCGGTGGCGTATCGCAGTGTCTTCGTCGCTCGCTCCATCCTGCCGGCACCGATGTTCTGCGCCGAGACGGCGGATACCGTGGCCAGCATGGACGACGGTACCAGGAACAACGCGCTGATCACCTTTTCGACGACGCCGACAGCTGCCGCATCGTTCAGGCCACGGTAGTTGGCGATGACCGTGATGATGATGAAGGCGATCTGGATGCAGCCGTCCTGAACCGCCGTCGGCACTCCGATGCGAGAATGCCGCGGAGCATGGCCCTATCGGGGCGAAGATCGCCGAACTTCAGTCTGATGCCCGTACGCCGGCGGCGAATCGCCACCAATGTCACGGTCACACTGATGGCCTGCGCCAGTGTGGTGCCCAATGCCGCGCCCGAGGGACCAAGACGCAGCCAGCCCATAAACAGGTAGTCGAACACGATGTTGCAGAAGCATGCAACCGCAATGAAATACATGGGGCTTTTCGAATCGCCCATCCCACGGAACACCGAGCTGATAATGTTGTACGCGACGATGAACGGGATGCCGATATAGCAGATGGTCAGATACTGCGCGGTTCCCTCGACGGCTTCGACTGGCACGCCGATCAGCGAGATGATGTTGTGCACGTTCAACAGCAGAACGACCGTCAGCGCCAACGCGATTCCTGCGAACAGCGTGATGACGTTGCCGATGGCCTTGGCCGCACGGTCGAGCCTGTTCGCGCCGACCGCACGGCCGATGGTGACGGTCGCGCCCATGGCAAGACCCACGATGACCACGGTGAGCATGTACAGCACCTGGCTGCCGTTCGCCACCGCGGTGATGCCGTCGATGCCGATGAACTGTCCGGCGATGAACAGATCGGCCATGCCGTACAGCGTCTGCAGGAAATACGACAGCAGATACGGCAACGCGAAGGTGACGATCGTTCTGAACACGCTTCCCGTTGTCAGGTTCTTTCCCATGGGTTGTCTCTTATCCTCCCGTTTCGGCCTATGTCTTCCAGCAGGAAGGCTAAACCTTACAATGGTTGTAGAGTCAATCCCAAAGCATTGTCATGTCCAATATGCGGAAAACCGTCTTTCACCCCATGACCGGAGCGGTGGCTTCGTCTTCCCCGTCCGGCTCGTCGGCGAGACCCATGAGCTCTCCCATCTTGTCCGCGTACACGCCCGTCTCATGCATGAGCAGGGCCCGCACTGCCCGAAGCGATTCGCGATCCCGAGGAAGACGGTACAAGGCGATGGTCGCGGCCATTTCGCCAAGCTTTTCATAGTTGTCCAACATGCGTTTGCGATCCTTGTGCGAAGCGAGCATCGCATCCATGCGATCCTCCGGTTCGGCGAAAAAGATATATCCGGCAAGGGTAAGCAGCAGACCAGCCTTCCTCACATTGCGTGCCTGGCTGTCAAGTTCTTTGACACCATTCTCGAACATGGTTCGATCACGCAGTCTGAAGCCTTCCTGGAGAAGACCCGAAGCCGACGGCCCCATAAGGGAGATGGCAAGGTCATGCAGATAGAGCGGGTCTTTCCATATATCCTCCACTTCATATACGCCATTGTCCTCGATCTCGGCCAGTAGTTGGGCGACGGGCTTAGTGTTCTCATCCCACAGATTCCGATATGCCTCCACAATGTGTTCGGCGTCATACAGATATCTGGCATCGAGGCAAGCCGGATATTCCAATGAGCTGGTGACGCTCAGATCCACAGAACAGGCATATTCCAGATCCGCCTTGATCCGCATATCCTGCAACTGGGCGCATACATGCCTGTATCGGAAATCGGGATCACATCCCAATTCGACCACTTTCGGATCATCGCGGAGCATACACATACCCAATCCCCCATAAGCGAGAACCATCAGCGCCGCATCAGCGGCCCTAGGCTCGCCCCCTCCCCATCGCAACAGAGTGTATGCGGCCAGACGGTAGGTCTGTCGCAGGTATTCCATCATGCATTCGAGCCGTTTCCTCCTTCCGCCTCCGCTCTTCTTCCCCTTGGTCTTTTTCCTTCGGAACACCTCACGTGTATCGAACAGACCAAGCTGGAACGGCATCCTGTTGCTCGGCCGATGCGTCGCCACCGCGACGGAAGCATCATTAATCATTTCATACAGCCATGCGCTCATGCCGTATTTACGAACCACATTGCGGCATCCGGTCAGGAATTCGGCATCATAGCCTATTTGGAACCGATCCAATATGATCATATCCATGTCGAGGTTCACCGGCCATGACGTGCCGCCGAACAAGTCATCCGCAAGCTCGTGCACCACGTCATCGAACAGGGAAAGCGGACCTTCCATATCGTGTTCGAGACGTATCCGATCAAGGTCCGCGAAACAACGCCCCGAGCTGTACCGGTCGAAGCGCTCGATCAGCCGATCCATCGTTTGCAGGAAAGCCTGTTCGTCCATATTGAATGGCGTGGCCACGGCAACTGTCATATGCAACTCCTTCGTCGTAGAGATGCACCTACTGTCGCATATCCGTCCACCTCTCCGTCACAATCCTTTGAAAAAAGTGAATAAGTGGACAATTTCCACCTATCCACACCCCCATACCTGTCTGTGGACAACTTGCGCAATAACAAAAGGCCCTTCCTCCAAAAAGAGGAAGGGCCTGATCTTCGCGTAGGCGACGAGCCGGTCCGTCAGTTGATGAGTTCCTTGACCGCTGCGATGACGGCCTGCAGACTCGCCTTGGCGTCACCAAACAGCATCTGCGTGTTGTCTTCGAAGTACAGCTCGTTCTGGATGCCGGCATAACCGGTGCCACGGCCACGCTTCATGACCACCACGTTCTGCGCCTTGTCGACGTCGAGAATCGGCATGCCGGAAACCGGGGTGCCCGGCTTGCGGGCGGCCGGATTGGTCACGTCGTTGGCGCCGACCACCAGAGCCACGTTGGCCTGCGGGAACTGCGGATTGATGTCATCCAGGTCGACGAGCTCCTCATACGGGACGTTGGCCTCGGCGAGTAGCACGTTCATATGGCCAGGCATACGGCCTGCCACCGGATGGATGGCGTAGGAGACTTCGACACCATGGTCCTTGAGCAGGGTGCCAAGGTCAGCGAGCTCACGCTGGGCCTGGGCCTGGGCCAGACCGAAGCCCGGCACGAAGATGACCTTCTCTGCGTAGACGAGCTGGACGGCCAGATCGTCGGCGGAGGTTTCCTTCATGGTGCCCTCCAGCCCCTCTCCGGCGCCCGCCGCAGAATTGGAGCCGCCGAAGCCACCAGCCAAGACGGACAGCAGCGGACGGTTCATAGCCTTGGACATGGCGATGGACAGGGTCACGCCCGCCGCACCGACGAGCGCGCCGGCCACGATCAGGGCGATGTTGTTGATGGCCAGACCGGACATGGCCACTGCGGTGCCGGTGCAGGCGTTCAACACGGAGATGACGACCGGCATATCAGCGCCGCCGATCGGGATGACGAACACGAGGCCGTAGCACAGGGCGAACACGGTGGTCAGGATCGACCAGAGCAGACGCTGGTTCGGCTGCACGCACAACATCACGAAGGACACGATGGTGAGCACGACGAACAGGATGTTCCAGAAACCCTTGCCCGGCAGGCTCAGCTTCTTGACCACTTGATGCCCTGCAGCTTGCCGGCTGCGATCAGCGAGCCGGAGAAGGTGACGGAGCCGATCATGATGCCCAGACCCGCGGTGATGAGCACCACGATGGATGGGGTTTCGGCGGAGGTCAGGATGTCGTTCAATGCCACGAGCGCGGCGGCGCCACCGCCCACGGTGTTGAACACGGAGACCAGCTGCGGCATGTCGGTCATCTTGACCTTCTTGGCGGAGACCACGCCCGCCACGGCGCCGATGACGATGCGACAATCAGCACGATGACTGCGACGCCATGCTTGAAACCGTTGGAGGCCTCACCTGCGAACAGCACGATGAAGGCCATGGCCACGGCGAACACCATGCCGATGGCGGAGACCATGTTGCCCTTGCGGGCGGTCTTCGGGGAGTTCATCAGGTGCAGGCCGATGACGAACATCACTGCGGCCAGCAGATAGACGAACCATTCGATGACGCCGAGCGGCGTGCTCAGCATTTCGGCCAGGTACCCATTTACTTGGCCTCCTCTTCCTTCTTCTTGCCCTTGTCGGACTTGAACATCTCCAGCATGCGGTCGGTGACGACGTAGCCGCCGACGACGTTCATCGTGCCCAGCACGGCGGCCAGGAAGATGAACACCCAGGCGAGCGGACTGGTGGCGTGCGCGGCGACGATGACGACGCCCGCGATGACGATGCCGTGGATGGAGTTGGCGCCCGACATCAGCGGGGTGTGCAGGGTGGCGGGCACCTTGCCGATGACCTCGACGCCGATGAGCAGCGCGAGGACGAACAGTGTGATCGCAACGACGATATCCATTGCTTTACTCCTCTTCCTTCTTGGCTTCCTCGCCGCGGCCGGCCACGACCATGGCGTTGTCGAGCTCTTCGTTCAGGTCGATGGCGAGCTTGCCGTCACGCACGAAATGCGCCAGCACGTCGGCCACGTTGCGGCTCAGCAGGTTGGATGCGGTGGTGGACACGCCGCTGGCCAGATACGGGGCGCCGATGATGGTCACGCCGTTGTCGGTGACCTGGGTGCCGACGGAGGAGCCTTCGACGTTGCCGCCAAGGTCGCTTGCCGCGCAATCGACGATGACGGCGCCACGATGCAGACCGGCCACACCGGCCTTGGTCAGAAGGACCGGAGGCTTGCGTCCCGGCACTTTGGCGGTGGTGATGACGATGTCGAAGCCGGCGGCCTTCTGATCGACCGCGGCCTGTTGCTGGGCCTGCTCTTCGGCGCTCAGCGCGCGTGCGTAGCCGCCTTCGCCCTGGCCCTTGGAGAAGTCAAGACCAAGGTCGAGGAACTTGGCGCCCAAGGATTCGACTTCGCCCTTGGATGCCGGACGCACGTCGTACGCGGTGACGACGGCGCCGAGACGCTTGGCGGTGCCGATGGCCTGCAGGCCGGCGATACCGGCGCCAGAATAAGCACCTTGGCCGGGCGGATGGTGCCAGCGGCGGTGGTCATCATCGGCAGGAAGGAACCGTACGCGTTGGCTGCCACGATGGCGGCCTTGTAGCCCATCACGGAGTTCTGCGACGTCATTTCGTCCATGGACTGCGCGGAGCTCAGCTGACGCGGCAGCTTTTCCATGGCGACGCCGACCAGACCGGCCTTCTCGATCGCGGCGACGTAATCGGCATCGGTGAACGATCCCAACATGCCAATGATCCATGTGCCCTGCTTGACGCGGGCGAGCAGCTCATTGCTTGGACGATCCACAAAACCCAGCGCGTCGGCGCGTGCGATCACATCGTCGGCGGAGAGACCTGCGCGCCCGCCTTCGTATAATCTTCATCAACGTAGTGCGATGCGACGCCCGCACCGGACTCAATCAGACATGTAACACCTGATTTACGCAACCTCGTTACGATATCCGGTGTCAGAGCAACACGGGACTCGTGTTCGGAAGTCTCGTTGAGAACTCCGAAGACCACGGTGGCTTCAGCTTTTTCAGCCATAGGTGCCCTTTCTTCCTCGTTAAAGAAATCTAATGAACAGATACAGCGCCCAAGTGTAACGTACACGGCAACATCGCGGCCGCAATCGTTCATCTTTCGAATCACGGGCTGTATCCGGCATGCGCCGCCCGTTTCCCTGATGGCCTGTCACCTTACGCTACCGTAAGGTGACGTGTCGCGCGCGACGGGCTATCATTCCTTCTTTAGATACCGTTTATATACGTAGGAGAGTCACGTGTCCATCATCACCTCGTTGAACAAGCAGGCCACTAATCTCGCAAGGAAGGCGTTGCGCTTGGGCAACGATTTCGTGCACCCGGTCAGCGACGATTCCGGCAATACACCGGATTACAACGACCCGAACAGCATCCTCTCCCCCGATGGCCATATCGAGCTGCCGCACACCGCTGAATGGGGACCGGGATACCCGTCCACCACGTTCCTTGACCCTGAAACCGGACTGTTGACCACGAAGACAGAGGGCAATCCGCCGCTAGACGAAGGCACCTCCATCTACGATATCTACGCCGACCGCGCCGCTCGTATGGGCGACGAACCATTGTACACGTTCAAGCAAGATGGCGATTGGCACACCAAGACCGCAAATGAGACGCTCGCCGACATCCGCGCCGTCGCGAAGGGCTTGCTGCATTATGGTTTGAAGAAGGGCGATGGCGTGGCTTTCATGTGCCGCACCTCCTACGATTGGGATGTGTTCGACGCGGCCGTCATGGCCTGCGGCGGCGTGCTCGCCACGATTTACGATACCGATTCCGCCGAGCAGATCCGCAATATCGTCAACAATTCCGATGCGCGTCTGCTGGTCGTGGAAACCACTGATATGAAGGCGAAGGCGGACGGGGCCGAAACCGAATGCCCGACTTTGGAGCACATCGTCTGCTTCGAGACCGGTGGTCTTGACGAGATCAAGGCGTATGGCTCCGGTGTGAGCGATGAGGCGCTCGATGCGCGAATCGATTCCGTGCAGAAGACCGATCTGTGCTCCATTGTGTACACGTCCGGTTCGACCGCCGCGCCGAAGGGCGTGGAGATGACGCATGAGCATTATTGCGCCACCGCGTTCAATCTGCCCGATTATATGCCGGAACTGCTGCATGACAAGAAGAACACCGTCCTGCTGTTCCTGCCTCAGGCGCATTCCTTCGCCCGTGCCATCAACTACATCTGCGTAGCAAGCAATCTGCATATTTATATCGCGCAGGGCATCAAGACATTGACCGCCGATTTGCAGGTGGCCAAGCCGACCATCATGATCGTTGTTCCGCGTGTGCTGGAGAAGGTGTACAACGCTGCTTCCCAGAAGGCCGGTCATGGCGCCAAGGGCGTTGCTTTCGCCGCAGCCGTGGTCGCCGCGCAGAATTATATGAAGGAAGTCAGCACCAAGGGGAAGACCGGAACGCTTACCAAGGCACGTCGCGCGGCGTTCGATCCGGTGGTCTATGCCTCGCTGCGTGAGGTGCTCGGCGGACGCGCCAAGTGGATCGTCGCGGGCGGTGCGCCGCTTGATCCGGAGTTGTTGGCGTTCTTCCGTGGTGCCGGCGTGCCGGTCTACGAAGGCTACGGATTGACCGAAACCACCGCGCCGTGCGCGTTCAACGTGCTTGGCGTGCCGTATCATCAGGTTCCGTCGGCATCGCGTTCCCTGGTTTCGAGCTGCGTATCGCCGAGGATGGGGAGATTCAGGTCAAGGGCGCTTCGGTGTTCCCGAAGTACCATAAGAACGGCGAGGCCACCGAGGATTCCTTTACCGAGGATGGCTGGTACAAGACCGGCGACTTGGGCCGCATTGACGACGATGGCTTCCTGTACATCATCGGACGCAAGAAGGATCTCATCATCACCGCCGGCGGCAAGAACGTCTCCCCTGGCCCGATCGAGGATGTCATCAAGCGTTGCGAATTCGTCTCTCAGGCGTTGGTGCTTGGCGACAAGCGTCCGTTCATCTCCGCGCTGATCACGCTTGACGAGGAAGCGTTGCGTCCCATGGCTGGAAAGCAAGGGTCTCAACCGAGATATGTCGATGGAGGAGGCCTCCCAGCAACGCGGCCGATCCGCCGGCCCGGTAACGGTCCAAGGAAAACGTGGGGATCCGGAT
>ENA-OPZM01000741-OPZM01000741.1-human-gut-metagenome-genome-assembly--contig:-NODE-741-length-13281-cov-9.062490_pt1 | contig 13281 bp, 15 predicted proteins | sample MGYA00242478_ERZ504493 | MGnify/ENA primary metagenome ERZ504493 (study PRJEB26092, sample SAMD00036227) | human gut metagenome | host: Homo sapiens | study: EMG produced TPA metagenomics assembly of...
ATTAAAATCACAAGTGTGCAGCTCACAATAATCAATAATAAATTTGTCAAAATTTCATCTCCCCAATAAATCATTTAATACATAAATTCATCTAACTTTTTTTAACTGCATTCATTGCTTCTATTATATTTTTTTGTTCAATTATCTGAATTAAATTTGTATGGTTTTTAATACTCAATGATATGCCATTTTCACTTAATAATACTTTTTTTTATAAATGGTTCAAAAATAGTTATAACCGTAGCTAGAATAGTTTCCACTAAATGATTATGTGTTGCCTTTGCTACAGTTAAATGAAATTGCATATCTAATTCTACAAAAGACTCTATGTTATTATGTCCATTTTCCAATAATTCCTTTGTTTTTAATACAATAGTTTTAACCTCTGTTATATCCTCAGCTGTTGCTTTTTTATTGCCATTAAAATTACCATAGTTTCCAATAACACGCGTAACTCATAAATATCTTTTGCACATTTAGGTTCTAAAATTAATTTAAAAATTAATGGGTTAAATACATCATGAGAAATTTCTTTTGCTAAAAATGTTCCTTGCCCTCTTTTGGTTTCCAATACTCCTATAGCATTTAACATTTTAATAGCTTCTCTTAAGGAATTTCTCCCTACACCTAATTTTTCACATAATTGTGCTTCAGATAATAATTTATCTCCTGGCTTAAAATCACCTTCTAATATAGCTTGAGACAACTGAATAATTATTTCATTCACTAAACTTTCTTGATTTTTTATACGAGTTAAAGCCACTAAATTCACCATTCTTTACAATATAATATCTTTTAATTATAACTATATTCTAAAAAAATGTAAAAGCATATATAACAAACTGTTAATAATAAAATTATTATTAATGCATCCATAAGTTCATAATAAACGTAATTTATAAAAATATATTTATTTTAAAAATTATCAAAAAACTATTTACAAAACATAAACAATATGATATATTCTTCTTGTAGGTTGTAGGATATGTGATATTACATAAGGTATATAGGATATTTAATATAAGAAGGTGCAATAATGAAAAATACATCTATTTCTGAATTAAAACAAATTGCTATCGAGCTTAGAAAATCTGCCATAACAATGATTTATGAAGCTCAATCTGGTCATCCAGGTGGTTCTTTATCCGCAGCAGATATCATTACTGCTTTATATTTTAAAGAAATGAATATCGATCCCACTAATCCAAAATGGGAAGATCGTGATCGTTTTGTTCTTTCTAAAGGTCATGTTTGTCCAATTTTATATGCTGCTTTAGGAAAATTAGGTTATTTCCCTAAAGAATATTTACACAAATTAAGACAAGAAGGTTCTATTCTTCAAGGTCATCCAGATATGAAAAAATGTCCTGGTATAGATATTTCCACAGGCTCTCTAGGTCAAGGGTTATCTTGTGCTGTTGGTATGGCTATTGCCGGCAAAAGAGATAATAAAAATTATCGTGTATTTGCTATGCTTGGTGATGGCGAATGTGATGAAGGTCAAATTTGGGAAGCTGTAATGGCTGGTTATAAATACCAATTAAATAATTTAATCGTTTTTGTTGATAATAATAAATTACAATTAGACGGAACTTGTGATGAAATCATGCCAAATATTGATCTCGGTAAACGCTTTGAAGCTTTTGGCTATGAAGTATTTTATATTGACGGTCATAATATGGAAGAAATTGTAGCTACTTTAGATAAAATCAGAGCTTCACACAATAATCTTCCTAAAGCAATAATAGCTGATACTATCAAAGGTCGCGGTGTTTCTTTCATGGAAAATCAATTAGGTTGGCATGGTGTTGCACCTAACGACGAAGAATATAAACAAGCCATGGAAGAATTAGACGGAGGGTTAAAATAATGGATACTACAAAAAAAATTGCTACACGTAATGGTTTCGGAGAAGAAATTGTTGCTCTTGGTAAGCTTAACGATAAAATTTATGTAATTGATAATGATATTGGTAAATCTTGTAAAACTAGCGCATTTATGAAAGAATTACCTCAACAGTACTTAAATGTTGGTATTGCTGAACAAAATGGAGCTGGTATTGCTGCTGGATTAGCAACTTGCGGAAAAATTCCATTTGTAGTAACTTATGCGGTATTTGGTTCTCTTCGCATGTGCGAACAAATTCGTCAAGAAATTTGCTATCCAAATTTAAATGTAAAATTTGCATGTTCTCATGGTGGTGTTACTCCTGCAAATGATGGAGCTAGTCATCAAGCCATTGAAGATATGGGCGTTCTTCGTACCATTCCAAATATGACTGTAATCATGCCAGCAGATTATTATGCTGCTAAAAAACTAGTAAAAGCTGCTGCTGAAATGTATGGTCCTGTATTTTTAAGATTTACTCGTGATAATATTCCTGTTATTTATGATGAAAATACAGAATTTGAAATTGGTAAAGCTGTAAAACTTTCTGACGGTAAAGATGTAGCAATCATTGCTAATGGTGATACAGTTCGTTTAGCTATCGAAGCAAAAGAAACTTTGGAAAAAGAAGGAATTTCTGTTCGTCTTCTTGATATGCATACAATTAAACCACTTGATAAAGAAGCAGTTATCTCTTGTATAAATGATATTGGTAAAATTATTACAGTAGAAGACCATAATATTATTAATGGTTTAGGTAGTGCGGTTTGTGAAGTGGCAGCAGAAATGGGTAAAGGTAAAGTTTACCGTATTGGTATTCAAGACCAATTTGGTCAGTCTGCTCCATATGAAAGATTACTTGCCATGAATGGTATCACTGTAGAAAATATTATCGAACAAGCGAAAGCTATTCAAAAATAAAAGTAGTTAATCTACCCCAGTAGTGTAATATTTTGTATTTATATGGATACGAATTTTAATGATATAAAATATTACACTACTTACAAATTAATTAATTTTTGAAATGAATTTTCATATAAAATAGAGAAGGAGTCTTTAATTATGTTAGATTTTACAAATCAGGTTGTCATCGTAACAGGTAGTGGTTCTCCAAAAGGTATCGGTCGTACTATTGCAAAAACTTTTGCTAATCAAGGAGCAAAGCTAGTTATTGTTGATATTAATGAAGCTGGTGTAAATGAAACAGTTGATATTATTAAACAAAGTGGTCATGAAGCTATTGGTATTAAGACAGATATTACATCTAAAGAATCTGTTGATGCAATGGTACAGACTGTTTTAGATACATTTGGACGTATTGATGTATTGGTAAACAATGCAGGTATTTCTCAAAAAGTAACAGTAGAAGATATGACTTTAGATGATATGAAACGTATTTTTAACGTAAATATGTTTGGCTTATTCTTATGTTCTCAAGCTGTATTAAAACCTATGAAAGCTCAAAAATATGGCCGTATCATTAGCTTATCTTCTGTTTCTGGTAAGCGTGGTGGTGGTATTTTTGGAGGTGCTCATTATTCTGCATCTAAAGCAGCTGTATTAGGTTTCTCTAAAAATCTTGCCCGTGAAGTAGCTATAGATGGTATTACTGTAAACTGTGTATGTCCAGGTCTTATTAATACTGAAATATGGAAGTCTTTACCAAAAGAACAAGCTGATAAAATTATTTCTGATATTCCGGTTGGTCGTCCAGGTGAAACTCAAGAAATTGCAAATACAATTTGTTTCTTAGGTTCAAAAGAAGCATCTTATATTACTGGTGAAGATGTAGATATTAATGGTGGCTCTCATATGGATTAAATAACAGGCTATCCTTGCTATTTTCTTTAATAATATACCCCCATCTTAGAGCAGCAGGATACAACCTATCCTGCTGTTTTTGTTTGTAAGTTTATATGTTCGTATTATTTTAGGAGGTAATTTTTATGGCTCGTTCTATAGCGGAAATTGAGCACAGTACTGTCAGAAAAGTTTCAAAACGCTTAATTCCGTTTCTATTCCTTTGTTTCGCAATTTCAATTTTGGACAGACTCAATATCTCATTTGCAGCATTGCAGATGAATGAAACGCTTAATTTTTCCAATGAAGTTTACGGTCTCGGTGCAGGTATTTTCTTTATCGGTTATTTTCTGTTGGAAGTACCGGGCGGTGCTTTGATGACGAAGTTCGGCGCGAGAAAATGGATTTCCCGCATCATGATTTCCTGGGGTATCATCTCCGGTCTCACGGCATTCGTTACGACTCCAGCGCAGTTTTATGCTGTTCGCTTTGCACTCGGTGTAGCGGAAGCCTCCTTCTTCCCGTGCATGGCGTGGTATCTTAGCCAGTGGTATCAGACGAAACATCATGCCAGAGCACTCGCCGGTTTCATGGCGGCAATCCCGGCGGCATCGGCGCTCGGCTCGCCGATTTCCGGTTATCTGCTCACCTTGGATTTATGGGGCTTTCACGGCTGGCAGAACCTGTTTATTTTAGAAGCAATTCCGTCCGTCATCTTAGGTGTTATTACGTATTTTTATCTCACGGATAAAATTGATGATGCCAAATGGCTGGAAGCTGATGAAAAAGATTGGCTCAAAAAAGTTCTGGCCAGAGAAGAAGCGATTAAACGTAAAAAGAAATCCATTACTTTCATGCAGGCTTTAAAAGAACGCGATGTATTAATTCTGGCATGCGCATATTTCTGCTGGATGGCAGGTTACTACGGTGTAATCATGTTCTTGCCTACATTAATTCACAGCCTGTCCAGCTCTATGGGAACAAGCATGCTCGGCTGGCTTATCGGTTTCATGTATTTACTGGCGGCTATCACTATGGTTTCTGTCGGCAGAAGTTCGGATAAAAGACAGGAACGCCGCTTCCACGTGGCAACTTCTCTCATTGTTTCGGCTATCGGTCTCGTTATTTCCGTATACGTGGCGGAAATTAATACGATACTTGCTATCGTTATTTACACTATCAGCTTGTGCGGTGCATACGGCGCATACACTCCGTTCTGGGCAATTCCTCCATCCTATTTATCGGGCAGCGCTGTAGCAGCAGGTATCGCGCTTATAAACAGTGTCGGCAATCTGGGCGGTTTCTTCGGTCCGTACATCTTAGGCGCTCTGTCTTCTTCGACCGGTTCGTATACAACAGGTATCTTTGCATTGGCCGGATTTATGATTTTAAGCAGTTTAATTGTAATATTTGTCATTAAGCAGACAGGTAAAGTTGTTAATTCATAATAATTTTTGCATTAAAATTTAAAATGCGGGAGTCTTTAACATGAAGATCGGATTTATCGGACTAGGAATTATGGGCAAACCAATGAGCAGAAATCTGCTGAAGGCAGGTTTTGAGCTCATAGTATATGATATAGATGAAACAGCTGTAAAAATTATCGAAAAAGCCGGTGCCAAGCCGGCTTCCTCCCCGAAAGAAGTCGCGCAAAACAGCAATGTTATAATAACGATGCTTCCCAAAGCTTCGATCGGAAAATCCGTGCTTGAAGATGAAAACGGTATTTTGGCCGGTATAAAAGAAAATTCTGTAGTTATTGACATGAGTTCCGTTTCGCCGGTAGCGTCAAAAGAGTTTGCGCAGATGGTGGAAGCGAAAAAATGTAAGTTTCTCGATGCTCCTGTAAGCGGCGGAGAAATAGGTGCGGTAAATGCTACAATGGCAATCATGATTGGCGGAGATGAGGCCGTTGTGGAAAGAGTCCGTCCTATTTTGGAAGCTTTGGGAAAATCCATAACAGTGGTTGGTCCTAACGGCAGCGGTTCCGTTGCTAAACTTGCCAATCAGATTATGGTTAATTTAAATATAGCGGCGGTGGCGGAAGCGCTGGTGCTGGCAACAAAAGCGGGAGCCGACCCGAAAAGAGTATTTGAAGCGGTGCGCGGCGGATTTGCGGGCAGTGCGGTTTTGGAAGAAAAAGCCCCGATGATGTATTCGCGCAATTTCAAAGCGGGCGGACCGATTTACATCAATCTGAAAGATATCACAAACGTCGTGGCGACGGCTGATGAACTTGATGTTCCGCTTATCTTGACACCGCAGCTCAAAGAAATAATGATTTCGCTGAAAGCAACAGGTCATAATAATGACGACCACAGCAGTATTGTTCAATTTTATGAAAAAATTGCCGGTGTAACGGTAAAAGCAAAATAAATAAAAAAAGGAATTGTCGTAAATGGCAATTCCTTTTTTATTTTTAGATGATTTTATGTGCATTTTTCTCTAAATCTAGAGAAGAATGCACATAAAATATAATGGAAATGAAAAATTATTCTTTGGCAAAAGAATCAATGAGTGTAGCTTCGACCGTATCATATACGCGGAGAATATCGCGCTGTTCAATCAAGTCGACGATAGCATAATGGTTTTTGAGGCATAAATCAATGCCGCCTTCTTTTTGCAGTACTTTTTTTATTGACGGTTCAAACATTAAAACGAGCGTTTCAAGGATTGAGGTTATCAATTTATTATGTACGCATTTGGCAATGGCGAGATGAAACTGCATATCGAGTTTTATCAGATTTTCGACAGAGCCTGGTCCGATTTGGCTACACGGTTTGTTTCGTCGACTAAATCGCGGATGGTTTTGATTTCTTCCGGCGAAGCCTTCTGTATGGCCATGATGACAACGATGGATTCTACCATCACGCGCAGCTCGAAAACATCAGTTGTATTTTTGGGGTCAAGAATTAAACGAAATATGAGAGGATTGAATACTTCGTGCGATATTGTATCTTGTAAAAAAGTACCTTGACCACGTTTTGTTTTAACTACTCCCATAGCATTTAATACACGAATAGCTTCTCTAAGTGAATTTCTACCGACAGCGAGTTGTTCGCATAGTTCAGCTTCTGATGGAAGTTTGTCACCAGGTTTAAAATCACCTTCAATAATAGCTTGAGAGAGTTGTGTGATAATTTCATTTACTAAAGTATCAGAATTTCCAATTTTAGCTAATCCCATAATTTCACCAACTTTTATTATACTTATTCTATATTAATATTATAATATAATCTTAGTATATTTAGAAATATAAACTATCTATCTATACTCAGAAAAAAATCATTTTAGATATCTATACTATATCTTGATTGTAGAGAAATATAAAAAAATAGTATAATTATATAGTTTAAACATATTTTTAAAATCATTTATCTAGGAGGTTTTTTCTTGCGTGATTTTTGTCTAAAAATAAAAATTACTGTTGGGAATATTTGTTTTAGCTATTTTCTATCTCTATTTAGCCCATTTAGGCTCTTATCATTTAATGGACCCTGATGAAGGTCGTTACAATCAAATACCTCGTGAAATGTTACTTAGTGGTGATTTTATCACTCCACATTTAAACGGCGTAGAATACTTTGAAAAACCTGCTTTTCAATATTGGTTTACTGCCATCATGATGAAAATTTTCGGCGTTACAGAATTTGCCGGACGTATCTTGCCTGCATTATCAGCTATCGGTTGCGTTGGTCTTGCTGGATTTTTAGGCACAATGATGTATTCTCGCAAAGTAGGTTTACTTGCTAGTGCTATTCTAGCCACATCTTGTTTAAATTTAATCGTTGCCTCAATTAATATTTTAGATATGGCTCTGACTTTATTTATGACAGCCTGCATGGTATTTTTCTATGCTTTTGAACGCACAGAAAAGAAAAAATGGCTTGTTGCCTTTTATATCGCCATGGGCTTTGGTGTTTTAACTAAGGGCTTAGTTGCTATAATCTTACCATTTGGTATTTTATTTTGGTATACAATTTTAACAAAAAGACCTCGTTTATTCTTAAAATTATTTTATCTACCTGGAATTTTAGCTTTTCTCATCGTTACTGTTCCATGGTTTTATCTTGTTTGCCAAGCAAACCATGATTTCTTTTATTTCTTCTTTATTCGTGAGCATTTCTTGCGTTTTACAACTAAAATGCACGATAGATTCCAGCCTTGGTGGTTCTTCATTCCATTTGTAATCATCGGCATGTTACCTTGGACTGGATTTTTATTATCCTTATTCAGTAAAAAAGGTGTTATTCGTAAAACAACATCTCAGCGCAATCGCTTTGATATCATCTTCTTATTATTATGGTTCTTTATTATTTTCATTTTTTACTCTATTTCTGATTCTAAATTAGTACCATATATCATGCCTTGCTGGATGCCACTTGCTATTTTAATTGCAGCTTCCATCAAACGTTTTGAAGATGAAAATTCTTGGCTTAGTCATAGCTTTTTAATCAATAGCATCTTATGCTTAGCTTTTGTTGGAGCTTTAGTTGGCTATGTCTTAAGTTCTAATTATTTGACAATTGATGAATTCATTGCCGAAGGTGGTTTACTCACAGCAGCATTATTCATCGGTACTATTGCTTCTATTTTGGTTTGGATAAAAACAAAAAGATTTCGTTGCACTGTAAGTGTTCTTTGTATCATGGGATTTTTCTTTGGTTTAGGTCTTCATGATGTTCAACAACAAGTCCACAATAATCAATCCGCATATTATGTAAGCCAAAAATCAATGAATTAAATCCACAAGACGCTTTAATTGTAAATTATGGCGATTTTTATCACGGTATACCATATTACACTAATCAACGAGTTGCTCTTGCTGATTTCAAAGGTGAACTTGAGTTTGGCTCTGAACATCCAAGTGGTGCAGGTTGGTTTTTCAATGGCGAAGAGTTAAATGATTTGTGGAACAGTCAAAAGCGTATTATAATTGTGGTTAAAGAACGTTATAAAGATAAATGTCTCAATGTATTGACTTCTCCAGCGAAACAAGTATTAACTGAAGGGTCATATACTATTTTGATTAATAAATAATAGTTAAATGATTTGGAGGAATATTTCAATGCGTAAAGAATTTTTACCTTTTGCTAAACCTATGGTTAGCGAAGAAGCTATTGCTGATGTAGCAGACTCTATTCGTAAAGGTTGGCTCGCTATGGGCCCTAAAACAGTAGATTTTGAACAAAAAATTTGCTGATTATGTAGGTTGCAAATTTGGTATCTCCGTAAACTCTGCTACTGCCGGTTTACACCTCGCTGTAATGGCACTTATCGAGCCTGGTGATGAAGTCATTACTACACCTATGACATTTGCTAGCACTGTAAATGCAATCGTATTTGCTGGTGGTAAACCTGTTTTAGTAGATATTGACCCTCATACATTCAATATTGATATAAATAAAATTGAAGAAGCTATCACACCAAAAACAAAATCTATCATTCCTGTTCATTTTGCAGGTCGCCCTTGCGATATGGACGCACTTGAAGCTCTTGCACAAAAATATAATCTTGGCATTATCGAAGACTCCGCTCATGCTCTTGGTGCAGAATATAAAGGTAAAAAAATCGGCTTTGGTCGTGGTGCTCGTCATATTGCTGTATTTAGCTTCCACCCAACAAAAAATATCACAACTGGTGAAGGTGGCATGATTTGTACAAATGATGAAGAAGCAGCTGAACTCATGTCTATGCAACGTCAAAATGGTATGAGTAAAGGGGCTTGGAACCGTTATCAAGCAAATGGTAAAGCTCATTATGATATTTTCCGTCCAGGTTTAAAATATCAAATGATGGATATTCAAGCTGCTATCGGTCGCGACCAGCTCACTCATCTTGAAGAATTCAATAATCGTCGTCGTGAAATCGTAGCTCGCTATCAAAGAGAATTAAAAGACGTACGTGGTTTAATCCTTCCTCCAGAAATTGAAGAAGGCAATGTTCATTCTTGGCATATATACACACCTCTAATTGATATTGATGAACTCGGTTTTAGTCGTGATGATTTCATGGCAAAAATGAGTGCTAAAAATATCGGTACAGCTTACCATTATCAAGCACTTCATTTATTTACTTGCTTTGGCGAACTCACTGATCTTAAAGCTGGCGATTTACCAAACTCTGAATATGTATCTGAACGTATTGTTTCCTTACCACTCTTCCCTGCAATGACTGATGAAGATGTAACAGATGTTATCGAAGCAATCAAAGAAATCTGTGGTATGAAAGGCTGATAACTAAAAAATGCTAGGAAGTCCTGAAATTTCCATTGTAATTCCAGTTTACAATGAAGAAGAATCTCTCCCTCAATTATTTAAAGAACTCTATCCTGTAATGGAAAATTTACAGCGTAGTTTTGAAATAATCTTTATCAATGATGGCAGTCGTGATAAATCATTTGCCATGCTCTATGACTTTCAAAAAGAGCATGAAAAAAACTGTTCGCGTCATTGATTTAAATGGTAATTTCGGTCAGCATATGGCAATCACTTCTGGTTTTGCTAATGTTCGTGGAAAATACATCATTACTTTAGATGCTGACCTTCAAATCCACCAGAAGAAATCCCTAAAATCATTGCCAAAATGGATGAAGGCTATGATGTAGTCGGCACATGTCGTCAAAATCGTCATGACCCTTTATTTAGAAAAGTAGCTTCTCGCTTTGTAAACAGAATGACTAATCGCATCAGTGGTTTGCATATCAGCGATTATGGCTGTATGCTCCGCGGATATAGTCGTCGTATTGTCGATATCATCGTTCAAAGTCGTGAAAGCACTACTTTCATTCCTGCTTTAGGTCAAAAATTTGCAGTAAATCCTATAGAAATCCCAGTCAATCATCGCGAACGCGAATTTGGCGAATCTAAATATAGCTTTTTCCGTTTGCTTCGCTTAAATTTTGACTTAATGACAAGCTTTTCTATAGCTCCACTACAAATGGTTACAATGAGCGGTATGGGTATCTCCCTTTTAAGTATTATCTTTTTCTTATATTTGATTTTACGCCGTATCATTGTCGGACCAGAAGCTGATGGTGTCTTCACTTTAATGGCTGTAAACTTCTTCTTGATCGGTGCAACTATTATGGCACTTGGTATCATTGGCGAATATACTGGTAGAATTTATAAACAAATTCAGCAACGACCACATTATATAATCAGAAAAATATATGAGGACGGTGCTAAAGAAGATGAATAGACCTTCTATCGTTGTATTTGCCTATAGTGAACCTGGATATACTTGTCTTAAAGCTTTAATAGAGGCTAAAGCTAATATTTTAGCTGTATATACCCATCAAGATGACCCTGATGAAGAAATATGGTTTCATTCTGTATATGATTTAGCTAAGGCTAATAATATACCTGTATTTAGACCAAAAAAAATAGATGAAGAAGCTACTAATTATATCTTAAATTTAAATCCAGATATAATCTTCTCTTTCTATTTTCGCCGTTTAATTCCTAATGAAATCATTTTAAAACCTCGTTTAGGTGCTTATAATCTTCACGGTGCTCTATTGCCTAAATATCGTGGTCAAACATGTATCAATTGGGCTGTAGTAAATGGTGAAACACGCACTGGTGCCACACTTCATCTCATGACAGAAAAAGCCGATGAAGGTGATATTGTAGACCAGCGTGGATTTGATATAGCATTTACAGATACATCTTTAGATGTTTTCATCAAAGTTAGTAAAATCGCTAGTGAAATCATCAAAGATTGTTTGCCAAAAATAGAGGCAGGTACTATTACTTTGACACCACAAGATGATACACAAGCCACAAAATTTGGCAGACGTCGCCCTAAAGATGGTTTATTAGATTTTTCTAAAGACGCCATTAGTTTATATAATCTCATTCGTGGCGTTACACATCCTTTTCCTGGAGCTTTCACCTATGTAAATAATAAAAAATTATTCATCTGGTGGGCAAAACCAATCGAAGGAACAGGAAATATTGGTGAAATTGTAAGCACTAATCCACTTTGCATTGGCACTGGAAAAGGTCTACTTCAATTAGAAAAATTACAATTTGAAAATGAAGCTGAATTAGATGCTAAAGCATTTACTGATTTATTGCCAATCGGTACTAAATTCGAACTTGAATAAACTATTATAAATAAAGATAGAAAGAAGTATTTATCATATGAAAATTTTTGTTACTGGTGTAAACGGTTTTATTGGCTCTCATTTCCTTGAAATGGCACTTGCTCAAACAGATTGGGAAATTCAAGGTTTTGACTTAGCAGATAATAATATCACTCAATTCTTAGATAATCCTCGCTTTTCTATGAAAAAAGGCGATATCTTCAAAGAAGAAGCTTGGCTCAATGAACAAATTAAAGAATGTGATGTTCTTTTACCATTAATCGGTATCGCTCGCCCAGCTTATTATATAACTCGTCCACTTTGGACATTCGAACTTGATTTTGAACAAAACTTAAAAATGGTTCGTAAATGTGCTGAATATGGTAAACGCGTTATCTTCCCTTCAACTTCTGAAGTATATGGTATGCCTGACCCTAACAATAAAGTCATGGACGAAGACAACAGTAATTTAATCTTAGGTCCTGTATCTAAGAGTCGTTGGATTTATAGTTGCAGTAAACAAATGATGGATAGAGTAATCTTCGCTTTTGGTCAAGAAATGGGACTTAAATTCACTTTATTCCGTCCATTTAACTGGGTAGGACCTCGCTTGATAGCTTCAAAGATGCAAGCGAACATAAAGGTCGTTCCATCACTCAATTCATCTATGATGTTTTGTACACTGGCAAAATAACACTTGTAAACGGTGGTGCTCAACGTCGTAGCTTTACTTGGGTAGGCGATGGTGTACAAGGTTTAATCGATATCATCACTAATAAAGATAATCAAGCAGAAGGACAAATCTTCAATATTGGTAATCCTGAAAACAATTATTCCATCAAAGAAATGGCTGAAATCGTTGTTGATGAAATGAAAAAATTCCCTGAATTCAAAGATAAAGCCGATAAAGTAGAATTTATCGTTATGGACTCCGATAAATATTACGGTAAAAATTATGATGATATGCAAGATAGATTGCCATCTGTGAAAAAAATGGAAACTCGCCTCGGTTGGAAACCAAAAGCTACACTTCGCGAAGCAATCCACTATACACTTGAATGGTATGCTAAAAATTTAGATAAAGCTTAATTATTATTTATAAAAATCAAAGCCATTGCCTCAGCATTTGCTAGTGGCGATGGCTTTTTAACTAAAATATAAAATTTGGAGGATATTATGGCTAAAAAAATTGCTATAAAAATTGATGTAGATACAAAACGTGGCTATGATGAAGGCGTACCTCGCATGCTTGATGTCTTTAAACAAGAAAATATCAAAGCTACTTTCTTTTTCTCCATGGGCACAGATAATTCTGGTAAAGCTATTCGCCGTATCTTTCGCAAAGGTTTTTTAACTAAAATGCTACGCACTAAAGCACCTAGTACTTATGGTTTTAAAACTATGATGTATGGTACTCTTTTACCTGCACCTCATATCGTCGAACCAATCCTTTGCCATTTCTTCGTGCTATTAAAGAAAATCACGAATGTGGCATTCATTGTTGG
>ENA-OPZM01000742-OPZM01000742.1-human-gut-metagenome-genome-assembly--contig:-NODE-742-length-13267-cov-2.640183_pt1 | contig 13267 bp, 21 predicted proteins | sample MGYA00242478_ERZ504493 | MGnify/ENA primary metagenome ERZ504493 (study PRJEB26092, sample SAMD00036227) | human gut metagenome | host: Homo sapiens | study: EMG produced TPA metagenomics assembly of...
CTGTTTTACCGGACGACGCAATTCCTGCATAAAATAAATTCCGGAAAGTTCAAGCGACGGATTCAGAAGCGGTCTCTTAGACGGCTCGATCTTACTCATATCTCTCTGGTTTGCGATCTTTCCGATCTCAATCTCGATCTTCTCTTCTCCGTCGATCCAGATCACACTGTTCACTCCGATCGCATACAGCGTACCATACAGTCTTGGATAGTCTTTTTTTTCATATTTCATGCCCATAAGAAGGATCTTATCCTCAAGGAGCTGTTTACCATATTCTTTAATCTCTTCTTCTGTGGCAAAAATCCTTGCCTGGTCATTAAATGTTTCTTCATCACAGGTCACATATGGAAGTCTGGTTGCCTGTGAATATGCAACAAATACTTCCTCCCTGTTTCTGAGCTCATGGATTGCTTCTTCTACACTGATTCCCATTTTTCTGTCCTCTCTGCCTCATCACTTGGATGCGACACTTCATCAAGGAAAATGTTGGTTCCTGTTGTGCCCTGTCAGCATCCAGCTTTTCATGTTCGTAACTACTCACTGCGTTTCATAGTTGTTACTATTGTACAATGAAATCCCTGTTTTCGTCAAGCTGTGCCTGTGAAAAATGACCAACTTAGGCCTCGTCGATAGCTTTTCCGATATCGTGACGCATATACTTGTTTGCAAAATTGATCCACTCTGTAGCAGCATATGCATTCTTTCTGGCTTCTTTTAATGTCTCTCCTTTGGCAGTGACGCCAAGAACACGTCCACCGTTTGTAACGATCTCTCCATCTTTAAATTTAGTTCCCGCATGGAAACAGTAATATCCGTCTTTGTCCTTAAAATTCTCAAATCCATGGATTGGAATACCTTTTTCGTATTTTACAGGATATCCATCACTTGCAAGAACAACGCAAACTGCTGCATTGTCCTCAAATTTCAGATCGATCTGATCAAGTTTGCCGTCTACACAGGCTTCCATTACTTCAATGATATCATTCTCCATACGCGGAAGAACAACCTGTGCTTCCGGATCACCAAATCTTGCATTATATTCCAGAACCTTCGGGCCATCTGCAGTAAGCATCAGTCCGAAGAAAATGATCCCCTTAAACGGACGTCCCTCTGCTGCCATGGCATCTACTGTCTTCTGATAAACATATTTCTTACAAAATTCATCTACTTCCGGAGTATAGAACGGACTTGGAGAAAACGTTCCCATTCCGCCTGTATTCAGTCCCTGATCTCCATCTTTTGCACGCTTATGATCCTGTGCAGATGTCATGGTACGGATCGTCTTTCCATCAACAAAAGAAAGTACGGAAACCTCACGGCCTGTCATAAATTCTTCAATTACCATGGTATTTCCGGCATTTCCGAATTTTTTATCTTCCATGATCTCTTTTACACCAGCTTCTGCCTCTGCAAGATCCTGGCAGATCAGAACACCTTTTCCAAGAGCAAGGCCATCTGCCTTCAAAACGATCGGGAATTTTGCTCGGTTCTTAAATATTCCAGAGCTTTTTCCGGATCATCAAAATTCTCATAAGCAGCTGTAGGAATACCATATTTTTTCATAAGATCCTTGGAAAAAGCCTTGGAGCCTTCCAGAATAGCAGCATTTTTGCGCGGTCCGAACACACGCAGTCCCTCTGCCTCAAACACATCTACGATTCCGCCCACAAGAGGATCATCCATTCCCACGATAGTAAGATCGATCTCTTTTTCTTTGGCAAAGGCTGCCAGTTTTTCAAACTCCATTGCTCCGATATCTGCACATTCCGCATACTCTGCGATTCCTGCATTTCCAGGTGCACAGTAGATCTTGTCAACTTTCGGGCTTTTTGCAACACTCCATGCAATTGCATGTTCTCTTCCGCCGCTTCCTACGATTAATACTTTCATCTGTTTACTCCTTTGTTTCATCTGTCTGCTGATTACTTTAAAGAAACAATTCCATCTGTCACTGTGATCTTGTCATTGGCGATAAGATTGATTGCTTCCGGAAGGATCTTCCACTCTGCTTTTTCCATTACACGTCTCTGAAGCTCCTTGGATGTATCTCCGTCTTTTACCTTTACTGCCTTCTGAAGGATGATCGGACCTGTATCCGTTCCGGCATCTACGAAATGGACCGTAGCGCCTGTTACTTTCACTCCTCTTGCAAGAACTGCATCATGGACCTTAAGTCATAAAAACCTTTTCCGCAGAAAGACGGGATCAGAGATGGATGGATATTGATGATCTTGTTGGGATACGCTTCCACCATCATCGGAGGGATCGCAACCAAGTATCCTGCAAGAACGATCAGGTCTACCTCTTTTTCCTGAAGCTTCGCCAGTAATGCTTTATGGAAAGCTTCTCGGTCCGGATAGTCTTTCGGTGCGATGCATGCCGCCTCTATATCGTGCTTTCTGGCTCTTTCCAGAGCATAAGCGGAGGCATTATTGCTGATCACGATATCCACTTTTGCATTTGTGATCTCTCCTGCATCAATGGCATCCAGGATCGCCTGAAGATTTGTTCCTCCACCGGAAACAAGAACACCGATCTTTAACATAAGGTCACTCCCTTTTCTCCCTCTTCAATAGTTCCTACCACATATGGCTTATCACCGGTTTTGCGGATAGCTTCCATTGTTTTGTCAACATCTGCAGGATCTACTGCCAGGATCATTCCAAGACCCATATTATATGTATTATACATCATATGCTCATCAATATTTCCTTTTTCGGCAAGGAGCTTAAAGATCGGAAGTACCGGATAGCTGTCTTTTTTGACAACAGCTCTGGTTCCCTCTTTCAGCATACGCGGGATATTCTCATAGAATCCACCACCTGTGATATGGCTGCATGCATGGATCTTCACGCCAGACTCTCGGATGCTCTTCAGCGCTTTTACATAGATTCTGGTCGGTGCGATCAGCGCCTCTCCCAGAGTTGTTCCAAGCTCTTCATAATAAGTATCAAGAGACTCTTTTGTCATGTCAAATACTTTACGTACAAGAGAAAATCCATTGCTATGAACACCTGTGGAAGCCATACCGATCAGGACATCTCCTGGTTTCAGGGCATCTCCTGTAAGAAGATCTTTTTTGTCAACGACTCCTACCGCAAATCCGGCAAGGTCGTACTCATCTTCCGGCATAAGGCCAGGATGCTCTGCTGTCTCACCACCGATCAGAGCTGCCTCAGACTGTACACAGCCCTCTGCAACACCTTTTACGATCTCTGCGATCTTTTCCGGATAATTTTTGCCGCAGGCAATGTAGTCCAGGAAAAACAATGGCTCGCCACCTGCACACGCAATATCATTTACGCACATGGCTACGGCATCAATTCCTATGGTATCATGCTTGTCCATAACCATGGCTACCTTAACCTTGGTTCCACATCCGTCTGTTCCGGAAACCAGAGTAGGCTCTTCCATATCTTTGAATTTCTCCATGGAAAATGCACCTGAGAATCCGCCGATTCCTCCAAGTACCTCCGGTCTCATCGTCTTGGCAATGTGCTTTTTCATCAGCTCTACTGATTTGTATCCTGCCTCAATATCTACGCCTGAAGTCTTGTAATCCATAATGTCCTCCTTATGACAACACTTTTTTTATTTTTATGGTAAAAGATTTATTTAGTAATTTTTGTATCCAACTTCCTGAAGCCTTGCGTCCTTCTTCTCGACCTGCTCTTTCAGATCCTGACTGTAGGCTTTCAGTCTGGAAAGAAGCTCTGCGTCAGAAGTTGCAAGGATCTTGGCAGCAAGAAGTCCCGCATTGGCACCACCATTGATCGCTACTGTGGCAACCGGGATACCACTTGGCATCTGTACGATTGAGTAAAGGGAATCTCTTCCTCCCAGAGATGTTGTATGCATCGGAATACCGATCACCGGCATTGGAAAGATCGCTGCGCACATTCCCGGAAGATGAGCTGCCATTCCTGCGCCTGCGATGATAACTTTGAAGCCTTTTTCTTCTGCTGTCTTTGCATACTCGAAAAATACATCCGGTTCTCTGTGTGCGGAAATGATCTTCATCTCATAATCAATTCCCAGTTTCTCCAGGATATCTGCTGCTTTGCTCATAACCGGCATATCTGAATCACTACCCATTACAATTCCTACTTTTGCCATTGTGTTCTCCTTTCATGGTACACTAACTGAATATTAACCTGTGTCCTTTGACTATTGTTATGGTTATTCTACGTATATTCTCACTTTCTGTCAATACGATCGGAAAAACTGTAAATTTACTAATTAACTTATATTATTAATTAATGGAAGATTCTCAAAAGGACGGTTTAATTCCTCTGTTCCCGGAAGAACAAACCTTCCGTTTTCGATAATGGAAAGCATTTCTCCCTCATCATCGATCACACGGATACTTCCAAGCTCATCATAGGGAATGGTAATATCTGTATGACAGCCATAATAAGCAAGGCTTACGTCATCCTTTCGCATCTCGGAAATCTCATTATCCCTGGCGATGATCTCTTTTCCATCCGGATTATATACCGGTGTATCCTCTGCCCAGCTGTAACAGGTATCGCCCACAGCAAAATGCGGTCCCATTTTTTCTGCGATCAGGATCGGAAGCTTATCCGCAATTCCGTATTTCAGCGCCGCCACATAGGCTGTGGTATTTGTACCGATAGCAAACTCTCCCATGGGGATCTTCGGATGGTGGTGGAGGATATTATCTTCAATATATTTCCGGTTCTCTTCTTCGGTTTTAAAATTCGAACAGGTGTAATCAATAACCTGGCCGCAGTCAAATACCAGCTTCAGATCCCGGAACTGAAGACCGTTCAGATATACTTTTTTCACATGAAGGATTCCGCCTGTGCCTGCCAGCTGTGGAGATGTAAAGACTTCGCCCACCGGAATATTCACGTCTGCCACACAGTTCTCAAAATTCGTCTGTTTCTTCGGATCTGTCAGTTCATGAAGATGAATCAGAAGATCCGTCTCATTGTCTCCACGTCCTTTGACTTCCACCCACTCACAGGTATCCAGGGTATTGATGATCGTCTGCTGGATCTTCTGATAGAGATGGTAATCCAATGTATTGATCTTTACGATCTCACGGAAAATTTCCTCATAATTTCCACCAATCTCAGGAACCGGATATGCAATGATCGTAAAACTTCTCTCATCACCTTTGATGTATCGGTTTACGATCTGTCCGGATTCATTGTCAAGCTCCGTCTGAAGCTTCTGCTGCATCTCGCTTAATGCATAAGCTTCCGGCTTACTTACCGGAGAGAAAGGATTTTCTCCAAATGTATCAATGCAGGCCGGACCGCCATGTACTTCTGCCAGTTCTCTGTACTTCTCATAGGAAGTCTGCATAGCCCGAAGTTTTCGCTGAACAAAATCCCCATCCAGGAACAATGCACTGTCCTGACGATGATCGTAATCGTACTGCGGATTGGCAACGCCGCCTGTATAGCCTACTCTCACTGCCCCTCTCTTACTTACCGCATGCGTTGCATGGCGATAGATCACCGGCTTCAGACCCATTTTTTCAAACTGAAGGATTGCTGCTTTTACCATCCGTTCGAAGCCAAGACTATATCGGATATTTACTGTTTTCTTTTTTGTGATATCCTTCCGTCCGGTGATAAATCCGATCCGATAGCCTTCTGTATAGGTAAAAGCCATCTTATCGATTTCTTCCTGAGAAAGGGAGTTCAGAAACTCTGCAACTCCTGTTTCATTCTCTGAAACAAATTCGCCATAGCGATACAGATATCTCAGATCGGAAAGATCCGAATTCATGATGATATCTGCCGCAAAGTCAAGCTCCGGATCTACACCTTCCCGTATCCTCTGCTCCATCATATCCTGGCAGTAATCATTTACATAGGAACGGAGAATCCCTTCCACTGTTGCAGCCTCCGGAAGTTCTTCCTCGCAAAATGCAGAATATACTTCCAGAAACAGTTCCATGGATACGATCATATCCCACAGCCTTTTCTCATGTGCATAAGCTACAGTTCCTGCGATCTCTGCATACAGAAAAACTGAAGGCTTTTCCGTATTCTCCCAACTGCTTTACTGCATACGCCGGATTTCCATAGCTGCTTTCATAATTTTCCGTGAGGATATCCTGATAAAAGCAATGATTTCTCTCCTTCAACTCCTCCATCGTAAGCTCTGCTGAGCTCTCATCCATCACATCTGCTGCCATGGAAAGAAACTTTGCCCTGTTTCTGAAAAAATCTCCAAACGGTTTTTTTACGGTTTCTTCTGTTATGATCTCACGGATCCGTTCCTTAGCAAGTCCATAACGTTCTTTCATGCATTCTTCCAAGACTTCATCTCCCATCTTTTTCATCATCGATCACATGCCCCAGAGCAATGTGTTTGTCAACGAGTTCTTTCATATATTCCCAGATCACTTCAGAACCCTCTCCTGTTTTCCGGTTTCTCTTATAAATCTGACTTTTCTTCACCTGATGCTCTTCCCAGCTTTTCCCGTTGGAAGCATCATTGAGAAACAATGGCTGACAATTATCCAGCACATGGGCAAATTTCGCCTCCGGGGTTTCGTAAGCCTCAAACTCCTCCCATAATGCTTTTAACCACTGTCCCTGATCTTCCGGCAATAGTCCGTAAATCCGTTCTGCAGCCTGCTTCTCCCTATATTCCTTGGTTGCCGCTCCTTTTTCATCATATGCATAGGTATCACCTGCATCGATTTCTACCAGGTCATGCACCAGTACCATAGGAATCACCTTCGAAAGATCCACTTCCACATTGGAATATTCCTTCAAAAGCACTGCCATCAACGCCAGATGCCAGGAATGCTCCGCATCATTCTCTTTCCGCTTTCCGTCTGCAAGATATGTCTGACGGAAAATATTCTTGACTTTATCTATTTCCATAATAAAGTCCAGCTGTTTTTTTAAGCGTTCTTTTTTTATCCATCTGTTATACCCCCGATAAAAAAAGTCCCAGCCAGATAACCAGGATCACTCCATTCAAAATAGACCCGACCATGCTCGTCCTGTGTTTCCGGTTTTCTTCCGAAAAGCTGGAAAGCCCCAGTGTAAACCCATATGCAGAAAGCAGCATGGCAAAAAGCCCGGTTCCGCCGATCAGGCCCCCGAGCTTTCCATCAAAAAAGAGTGCAAGCACAACTGCCGCGATAAACAGCACGAGGGAAGCCGCCGCAAGTCCTACAGACCATTTTCCCTTGGAAGCTTCTCTTTTTTTTGCAAATGCATATCTATATCTTCTTGCCATTAATTTTTCTCCTAATCCTGTCGCAGACTGCATAAATCCCATATCCAAGCGCTGCGCCCAGAGTATTCAATATCATATCATCCACATCAAAGCAGCCAACTTTTGTAAGCAGCTGGATCACTTCTATCGTCAGACTGATAAAAAAGCCGGATAATATGATAAAAAAGCCATTTCGCATTTTTCCGGTTATTACCGGAAGAATAAATCCATATGGCACAAATCCCAGCACATTTCCAAAAACATTTGTGAAAAGCGCAAATGTACCCACTATTTTTCGATAAGTCCAGAAACGCCTGATCTCCACAAACGGAACAAGATTGTAACGGTATTCTCTTTCTGCATCCGCCACTCTTCCGTATCCTTCCGAAAAGAACAAAAGATACACAAGAACAAGAACATACAATACAAAAAAAGCTGTCCCGAGTTTTTTTACTCTGCGTTTTGTCCCTTTTTCCAATATTCTCCCCTGCTTAAATAGTCCGAAAAGCCACACGGAACAACGTGCGGCTTTTCAGATCATATTAGATTAATATCTCTGATTTTCTTCTGAGCAGTCTCGCACCGTTCACGATCATCAGAATTCCTGTGACAAGTCCCGTCACCAGAACGACAATACCGAGTGCAAGGCTTCCCGCCCCGCTGCTCGCCATAGTTTTATAAATTTTTTCATTCATAAGGCTGCGTCCTCCCAGTAAAAGCGGACCTTCGGAATCCGCCGCTCTTTTATGACCACTTATAACAATATTATTCTGCGCCGTACTGGTCATAATATGCATCAATGGCAGCTTTCAGCTTATCATCGATCACAACACGGCCTTTGTATTCTTTGTTGTAGAGATGCTCAACAACCTCCGCCATAGTTACAATAGCTGTAGTCTGAAGGCCGTAGGTTTCCTCGATCTCTTTGAGCGCACTCTTTGTTCCCTGGCCACGTTCCATACGGTCAACAGAAACCACAAGACCTATCGGATTTACATCTCCCTGCGCTTTGATGATCGGAAGTGTTTCTTTAATGGATGTTCCTGCAGTCGTAACATCCTCAATGATCACTACCTTATCCCCATCCTGGATCGGGCTGCCAAGAAGAATTCCTTTATCTCCGTGGTCTTTCACTTCCTTACGGTTGGAACAATAACGGATATCCTTTCCGTACATTTCACTGATCTCCATAGTTGCTGCTACAGAAAGCGGGATTCCTTTGTATGCCGGTCCAAACAGCACATCAAAATCCAGTCCGAATTTGCTTTCTATCGCTTTTGCATAATACTGTCCCAGCTTGCGAAGCTGCGCACCGGTACGGTAAAATCCTGTATTTACAAAAAATGGTGTCTTTCTTCCTGATTTCGTAGTAAAATCTCCAAATTTCAGGACATTACAGTCAATCATAAATTCAATAAATTCCTGCTTATACTGTTCCATTTATCTAATCCTCCATGTTTTTCATATATACGACAAACCCAGGATCCACACTCTGCTGCAATTCCAGTGTAAAATCCCTTTATTTATCCTGTTAATTCTAACATATGAACAACAGAATTGCAAATACGGCAATACTCCGTTATTTCACTACTCCGATCAGCTCATTGATATCTTCCACTTTCTGTTTTTCAAGAAATGCCTGAATACCATCTGCGATCTCCACAGTAGCATAAGGGTTAAAAAAGTTTGCAGTTCCCACAGACACTGCAGTAGCACCTGCCATGATAAATTCCAGAGCATCCTCAGCAGTTGCGATTCCTCCATACCGATGATAGGAAGGGATACTGCATTTGCCACCTGATATACCATACGGACAGCTACCGGTTTTACTGCAGGGCCGGACATTCCACCGGTTTTATTTGCCAGTGCAAATGTACGTCTGTTGATATCGATCTTCATGCCTGTCAGGGTATTGATAAGAGAAAGAACATCTGCACCGCCAGCTTCTGCTGCTTTCGCCATCTCGGTAATATCGGTTACATTTGGGCTCAGCTTCATGATCACCGGCTGTTTTGCATATTTCTTTACTTCTTTTGTGATCTCTTCGAGAGCTTTCGGATTCTGACCGAAGGCAATTCCGCCTTCCTTGACATTCGGGCAGGAAACATTGATCTCCAGCATATCCACAGGCTCGTTTCCAAGACGTTCTACAACCTCACAATAATCCGTTGCAGATTTGCCACAGACATTGACGATGATCTTTGTATCATATTTTTTAAGGAACGGAATATCTCTTTCACAGAAAACATCAATCCCCGGATTCTGAAGACCAATGGCATTGAGCATTCCGGATGCTGTCTCTGTCACTCTCGGTGTAGGATTTCCCGGCCATGGTACATTTGCCACGCCCTTTGTCACAACCGCACCAAGTCTGTTCAGATCCACAAACTCACTGTATTCTGTTCCGGAACCAAATGTTCCGGACGCTGTCATCACCGGATTCTTAAGTTCTACGCCGGCAAGATTTACATTCATTCTGTTCATAGCTCTACCTCCGTGCTCAGGAATACAGGTCCGTCTTTACATACTCTCTTGTTATGAACATGAGAATGAGGATCCACATCTTTGGATTTGCACACACAGGCAAGACACGCGCCTACGCCACAGGCCATACGCTCTTCCATGGAGATCCAGCACGGAATTCCCTTTTCAAGCGCATATGCCTTGATGGCACGGAGCATCGGGGCAGGTCCGCAGGCAAAGATCGCATCTGCCTCAAGATCGTTCTCACGGATGGCATCCATAACATTTCCCTTTGTTCCTGCAGAGCCGTCTTCTGTTGCCACATAGACATCTCCGTAAGCTTCAAATTCTTTATTCAAAAACAGCTCATCTCTGTATCCGAGAACCATGATCTTTTCTGCGTCCAGCTGTTTAGCAGTTTCCAGCATCGGCGGAATTCCGATTCCACCACCCATGAGAAACACTTTTTTGCCTTTTACTGCATCCAGTGGAAAGCCATTTCCCAGAGGTCCCATAGTCTCAATGGGGACCCCTGCATGAAGTTTGGAAAATTCCTCCGTACCGGTTCCTTTTCCTGTAACGCGATATACCAGTCTCAGTTTTCCTTCTGCTTTATCGATCTCACAGAGACTGATGGGTCTTGGCAGAAGTTTACCGCCATTACGGCTGTAAAGTGACACAAACTGTCCCGGCACTGCATTTTTTCCAATCTCACCTGCATCCAGCCACATACTGTAAATATCTGTACCAATACATTCCTGGCTGAGTATCTTACAGGGCTTTTTTGTTTTTTTACTTTCTGATGTACTCATAAAATGCCTCCTGTATTATCTGTTCTCCAGCGCACCGCTGATATCCGCGATCATATCTTTTACTGCCGCTCTGGAAGCATCTGCGTAATTTTCAGCGCCAAACTCTTTATATTTCTCCTGCTTGTATGCAGCGATGATTCCTCTGGAAGAGTTTACGATAGCACCAAGTCCGTCTTCATTAAAGAAATGGACAAGATCTGCGCCCTTTCCACCCTGAGCACCATATCCGGGAACAAGGATAAATGTCTTCGGCATGATTTTTCTTAACACCTTTCCCATTTCCGGATAGGTCGCACCTACAACAGCACCAACATAACTATATCCATCACCCATAAGCTCATCGCCCCACTGCGCAACCTTCTCACCTACCAGCTCATAGAGCGGGCGGCCGTCGATGACACGATCCTGGAACTCACCACTTGATGGATTGGAAGTTTTGACCAGAACAAAAATACCCTTTTTCTCTTCCTTGCATACGTCCATAAAAGGTTTCACACCATCAGAACCAAGGTATGGATTGACCGTTGCAAAATCCTCATCAAAACCTGCATATTTTTTTGAACCTACCTGAACCTGTCCCAGATGGCCAACTGCATATGCTGCAGATGTGGAACCGATATCACCTCTTTTGATATCACCGATCACAACCAGATCTTTGGATTTACAATACTCAACCGTTTTCTTGTATGCGATCAGTCCCGGGATACCAAACTGCTCATACATGGCGATCTGTGGTTTCACTGCCGGGATCAGATCACAGGTCGCATCCACGATCCCTTTGTTATACTGCCAGATTGCTTCTGCAGCGCCCTCCAGAGTCTCACCAAACTCTGCAAAAGCCTTCTTCTGGATATGCTCCGGAATATAATTCAGCATAGGATCCAGTCCTACAACGATTGGTGCATTTGTTTTGCGGATATTGCTGATCAGTTTGTTAATCATGATTCTTTCTCCTCCTGGTTTTTAAATACAATTTTTCCGTCACAAATGGTATAAAGCACTTTTCCCTTTACTTTCCAGCCATCAAACGGTGTGTTATGTCCTTTGGAAACAAATTTATTTTTATCGATAGCATACTCCTGCTCCGTATCCACGATGATCACATCTGCCGGATGGCCTTTCTGGAGAGTTCCTCTGTCAAGCCCAAGGATTTTCGCCGGATTCAGGCACATCTTCTCAACCATCTGTTTCAGTGTGATCACATCTTTTTCCACCAACTCTGTATAGGTGAGCGGAAGGCTTGTTTCCAGACCTACGATTCCAATGGTGCATTCTTCATAGAACCTGTTTTTTCCTGTGTACTGTGCGGTGCATGGTCCGTGCTGATCACCTCGATGGTACCGTCTTTCAGGCCCTGTTTCAGTGCTTCCACATCCTTCGGTGTACGGAGCGGCGGATTCATCTTGTAATTCGGGTCATCTGTTTTAATATCATCTGATGAAAGGATAAAATGGTGCGGGCATACTTCAGCGTGATATTGTCGTATCCTTTTTCTTTTACGATCTTCATCATCTGGGCATCTCCATAAGTGGAACAGTGGCAGAGATGAAGATGGACTCCTGTCTCCAGCGCCAGAATGATATCTCTGGCTGTAATGGTATCTTCCACTGCATTGCAGATTCCGGGAAGCCCCAGTCTTTTGGCATTCTCATCCTCATTCATGCATCCATCTCCACGCAGATCGATATCTTCACAATGGTCAAAAAACGGCACGCCACATTCTGCTGCGATCCTCATTGCTTCTTTACAAAGTGCTGTATTCATCACAGATTTACCATCCTCGGACACTGCCGGGATCCCTGCTTTCACCATTCCGGCAATATCTGCAAGTTCAGTACCCTTTTCTCCCATGGTGGCTGCACCTGCCTGAAGTACATGAATACCGGAAACCTGCGCCGCCTTGTTATGTACATAGTTTACCCGGTCCGGATTATCTATAGTGGGAGTTGTGTTTGGCATAGCAACTACAGTTGTCACGCCACCACGTGCTGCCGCCGCCGCACCACTCTTGATATCTTCCTTATGTGTCTGGCCCGGATCACGAAAATGGACATGAAGGTCGATGATTCCCGCATGACCAGCTTTCCTTTCGCATCGATCACACGGTCGCCATCTTTCTTTTTCAGCTTCTGGCCTATTTCCGCAATGATTCCGTCTTCCAGATAAATATCGCCTGTTTTATCCGTATCTGTAGCCGCATCCACGATCCGGCCTCCTCGAATCAGAATCCCCATTTCTGTTCTCCTCTCATCCTGTATTTTCAAAGCAGATTCTTCAATCCGCTTGTATTCTACTATATCATACACGATATTTCTCTATTTATAAAGATTTTTTTTACAAAGCGATTTCGCCCCTTTTTACACCCCGGAATTGTTGGAATTTTCTCCTTGACATTTCAAAACACGGGTTATATAATCAGAGCATGGCAAAATATTTAATGTAAAATCACTAGTTTTTAGAGATTATATTTACATGAATATAGTCTGTAAAATCTGGTGATTTTTTTTCGTCAGATGGACTTTTAACTTTTTATTTTTATGGAGGTAACATCATGAACAAGGGGACTGTAAAATGGTTCAACGCAGAAAAAGGATACGGCTTCATCACAGGTGAAGATGGCGCTGATGTATTTGTACACTTTTCTGCAATCAACGGCGAAGGATTCAAATCTCTTGATGAGGGACAGGCCGTAACTTATGATCTGACAGAAGGCGCTCGCGGAATGCAGGCAGCTAATGTTACAAAATTATAATAAGTTATTATCTGTTCATATCGGATAG
>ENA-OPZM01000743-OPZM01000743.1-human-gut-metagenome-genome-assembly--contig:-NODE-743-length-13247-cov-8.180793_pt1 | contig 13247 bp, 14 predicted proteins | sample MGYA00242478_ERZ504493 | MGnify/ENA primary metagenome ERZ504493 (study PRJEB26092, sample SAMD00036227) | human gut metagenome | host: Homo sapiens | study: EMG produced TPA metagenomics assembly of...
CAGCTGGCTGGCGTTCATGCCGCCCATGCCGCCCGCCATGCCCATGCCCATAAAGCCGGTCATCGCGCCGTTGGGGTTGGCGCTGCCGCGCGCATCGCATCGCTCTGGGCGCTGGCGATGTTGGCGGCTGCCATGGTGGGATCGCGCATGACTGCGGCCTTCTGCAGGTCCTTGATCATCTGCTCGTCTTCTTGCGAGGCGGCGATGGAGTTGACGCCAAAGCTCACAATCTCGACGCCGCGCAGGTCGCGCCAGTCGGCCGAGAGGACCTCGTTGAGCGCGCGGGCGAGCTCGGTGGTGTGACCGGGGATGGCGCTGTAGCGAATGCCCATCTCCGAGATCTTGGCAAAGGCGGGCTGCAGGGCGGTGAGCAGCTCTGACTTAAGCTGGCTGTCGATCTTATCGCGCGTGTAGCTATCGGTCACGTTGCCGCACACGTTGGTGTAGAACAGCAGCGGGTTGGTGATGCGGTACGAATACTCGCCGTTGCAGCGAACGGAGATGTCGACGTCCAGGCCAATGTTGTTATCGACTACGCGGAAGGGCACGGGAGAGGCGGTGCCGTACTTGTTGCCGATGATCTCCTTGGTGTTGATGAAGTAGACGCGCTGGTCTTTGCCCGCGTCGCCGCCAAAGGTAAAGCGGCTGCCGATATTGGCAAAGGTTTCCTTGATGGAGTCGCCCAGGTTGCCGCTGAAGACGCTCGGCTCGCTGCCGGTGTCAAAGACGAACTCGCCGGGCTCCAGCGCGACCTCGATGATCTTGCCGTTTTGCACACGAGCATGCCCTGGCCGTCGTTGACGGCGATGACGGAGCCGTTGGAGATGACGTTGTCCTCGCCGCGCGTGTTGGAGCTGCGGCCGCCGGTGCGCTTGCTGCCCTTGCAGGCCAAGACGTCAGCGGGCATCGATTCGCAATAGATAAATTCCTTCCACTGGTCGGCCATGACGCCGCCGGCAGCTCCCAATCCAGCTTTCAAGAGTCCCATGGTGATCTTCCTTTCTCGTCAAAGGCCGGGTGGTATTGGTCAGAATGGCTAATCGTCCTTGTTGTCCTTCATGACAACGGTGGTCTCGGTGTGGCTGAAGGTGTCGTGCTTCTCGGTCAGGTCGAGCTCTCCGCAGTAGTAGTCGGCGTGGGTTGCCTCGTTGGCCGTCTTGAGCTGGCCTACCAGCAACACGTCCGCGATGATTACGATGATCAGTGGCGCGACGATGTTGATGAGGATGCCCTCGACATCAAAGGTGAGGTAGTCCGGATCGAAGGCGTTCTCTCCCATAAAGAGAATCTGGGAGAGGACAAACCCGATCACAAAGAACAGCACCGAGGCGATGGCGAGCTTGGGCTTGGAGCAGGGGAGCTCGCCGACCATGCGACCGGTCTGGCCGTTCATGGCAAACAGATAACTCTTGCCGTTCCACGAGGTGGAAAGCATCCACACGGGGAACAGGGCGTAGTCGCTGTCTTCCCAGGTGTAGTCGAGCTGCTTGCTTTCGACCGTGGCGTCGTCATATTCGTCGACGACGGTCTCGCGCAGGGCCGAGATCGTGCTCTCCTCCATGCGGCGCTCGGCACGTGCCTTGCAGGTCTCGCAATCTTCGTCGTAGCGGTTGGCGATGTAGCCGGGCATATACGCGACCGAAAACGGGCACAGCGCGTCGTAGTCAAACGGCTCGATGGCGTCCATATGGCCGTCGGGCATCTTGGACGATCCGTCGACGGGCACGCGCTCAAACGAGATATTGCCCTTACGGTAGGCGTCGTAGTGGTCGGTGGTCGTGACGGTGCGGTCGGATTCCTCGGTTACAGTCTCGTTGGTCGCATCGAAGTGCACTTCGCCGTCCACGTGGGCACCGTAGAGCCAAAACGGCACGTAGACACCTTGGACTTCGTCGATGTGGTTGCCGGTGACAAAGCTCTTGGGCAGTAGGATCTTGCCCTTGTAGTGGTCTTTGAGCGCGGCCATGACATCGTCGCGCCCGAGCTTAAACGGAATCACCAGGTCGGGTGAGAAGTCGCCCGAGAGCTGGCCGGGTGCCACGGCGGAGTTGCCGCAGTATGGGCAGGTGGTAACGGCGACGGTGCCGTCCGAGACCAGCTCGGCGCCGCATGACGAGCAGATGTAGCCGGCGTTTTGAGCCAGCTCCTGCACGGCATCGTCGACAGCAGGCTTGGGGGCCGCGTCAACGGCCTCGGCTTTGGCATCTGCCTTGTCCTGGTGCTCGCGATAGAGGGCCTCGACTTCTTCGACTTCAAAACGCGAATCGCAGTAGTCGCAGACGAGCTTTTGCTCGGCACTGGCAAAGTGAAGGGGACCGCCACACGCGGGGCACTGATAGTTGACGCTCTCAAAGGCCATGATCGGTCCTTTCCGTGCCGGAGCTATGCGCCGATGGCGCCGCCGCAGTATTCGCAGCGCCCACTGGCATCGGGAATGGTGGTTGCACCGCAGAAGGGGCAGGTGACCGCGGTCTTGGGGCCTTGGCGGCCACGACGCTGTCGCGCGTTTCCTGGCGCAGCTGTACCAGCGCGTCGCGAACTTCGGTTGCCTGGCGCTTGGCCTCGCGGTATTCGATGGAACCGCGCTGATCGATGGTGGAGTCGTTCACGCGCAGATTGATCTGGGTAAAGTACGGCGTGTTGACGTGGATGGTCAGATTAAAATCGTAATCCAGGTCGTAGCGCGGCGGGTTGTAGCTCTCACGCTCGCCGTCCTTGGTCTCGCGATAGATCTCGGTGCGATGCTCGTCGATATCCATATCGCAGCCGAGTACCTGTGAGAACTCGATGATGTCGGGATTGGCGTCGCGCCAGCGGCTCTGCGAAGTGATGATTAGCAGGCCCGCGTCCTCATCGAGCATGATGTTGGTGCGCCCGGCAGAGAGCGTGCGCGTGGGGTTGAACGAGGCCAGGCGCTCGGCGTTGGCCTCGCGGTAGGCGAGTTGCTCGCGGATATCGTCCGCGGTGCTGGAACGATAGCGTGGAAGTAGGGGGAGAGTTTGCCGGCGCACTCTTTGCACAGGTAGCCTTCGCTGATCTTGGTCTTTCCCAAAAGTCCCAGCTCGGTACCGCAAATCGCGCACTCTTTCTTCTCGAACATCTTGTCAAAGAAGCCCATGGTTGCCTCCCATCAACAGGTAGCGTGTGTCACTTTTGATGATGGGGGAGTGCGCGATCTTTCACGATACCCAGATGGCTCAACGAGTCTCCACAACTGGGACAGATGGCCCATTTTTGACTAGTTATTGGGGACGTTCTTAAACGACTAGTCGCTGGGGACACTCTTCGGCCACTCATTGGGGACGTACTTAAATGAGTGGCAGTTGGGGAGACTCCATGTCGAATGTGGCGGCTGCCGAATGTGGGCGCCGTCCTTGCTATGCGACGGTCACGGCAACCTGGGCGTAGCGGCTGCAGGGGCGCTTGGCGCGCGTCTGCACGGTAAGGGTGAGCACGAAGTGGTCGCCGGGCTGCGCGTCGGCGGGCACGATGAAGGCGGTGTCAACCGTGCATTCTTGCCACAGCGAAAGATCCTGCGCGCTGCATAGCTCGACGGGTCCACGGCGACATCCCAATGTGCATCGAAGCCCTTGTCGTCGGGGTCGACGACGGTCGCTGCAAGGGTGACGCGCTCGCCTGCTGTAGCGCTGCGGTCGGCTGTGACCTCGACAACATATGCCGGATGCGAGCAAACTGCCGAATCATGGCCGCACCATTGCGCGCGGGCGGCAAAGTCTTCCTGATAGGCGCGCAGGTAGGGATTGGGGTTGTCGCCCGCGGGCGTGCCGATGGCGGCAAAACCGGCGGGTGCGTCCGCATCGGGATGCCCATCAAGAAACATGCGGCCGAGCAGCGTGTCGAAGCCGCGGTCATCGATGCCGCGCAGGCCAAACGGCAGCAGCGGAATATAGGTCATGCTGTCGCCTTCCGCCATAAAGTCGCCGCGCTCAAACTGCATCGCGGGCATGCCTTCTAGACCCCAGTCCAGACGGGCATGCTTGCCAAACTGAAAGCGCTCGGGCTCGTTTTCGTAGACCTTGCCATCGCCATAGAGCATATAGCGCGCCATGAGGGGGCCGTTGCCCTGCGTGAGATTCTGCTCGGGCCAAGGAGCCTTAAACAGTGGCAGCGAATCGGGCTGCGCCATCTTGGCGTCGACATAGCCGCCATACATATAGGGCACACGCCAAAAGACAAGCTCGGGAAAGAGCCTGCGACCATGGTCGAGCCATGAGTTGTCCTGCCCTATGCCATCGGCAACGCCCATCACGCGCACCTTCTGATAGACCCGCTGCTGCACGGCGGGCCATTCGGGCGTGGCGCGATAACGCTCGGCAATGCTCATGAGGGCGCGAACGATGGTATTCATGCCACCCCAGCTGAGCAGCATAATGTGCGCGGATCATCATCCAAAATCGCCTGTGCAATTACGCGGGACCCCTCAGTTTCCTCAGTCACATCACCCTCAAAGGCAACATTTCCCACAAAGGTGCGCTCGATCATCTGGGCAGGCGTGGGAAACGGCGGCTCACCGGCAGCGGCCGCATTCGCCTGCAACTGCGGCCAAGCCTGGGCATATTCATTACTCCAGAGGTTCTCAATCCAATGCTCGGGAAACGGACGATACTCACGAAGCTCGCCGGCCAGCGGATCGGGCTCATGAGGCACAACATCCCACTCATAAGAGCGACGCCCCTTAGTCCGCCAATGCGAATTCACCTCGCCCAGCGTATGAACCCCATCCCCAAGAAAGTGATACTGCGAAGCCGTATACACCACAGCCTGAACATCAAGCACATTGAGATACAGAGCCAAATGAACGAGCGAGTTCATATCATCGACTTCCATATCAGTAGTAACAATCACCCGAGTTAGCTCTTGGGACATAGGAACAGCTCCAATCAAAATCAATTCAGCCAGTTACGCGCAAGGCAAGACGGGACCCACGCCCCCATCGCCACCGACCCGGCGTGCCGCTGGAAGCGGCCGGCCAGGGTCTCAGCAATGGAAACACAGTGGGCACCGGGGTTTACCTATTGACCCTGGCCGACCACTCCCAGCAGCCCACCGGCTCGCCGTCGATGAGTACGTTGCCCCCGTCGAAGTCTTGATAACACAGGTCGTTGAATTGGTGGATCCACACGCCGTGGTTGAACGTCTTCTTGGGCGAGCCATCGGCCTCGCGGTAGCGTCCGGTCAGGTCCTCGACATGGCTAAAGTAGGTGAGGTGCACGTTGGCGCCGGCGTCACGCAGGCGCGCCGTGAGCGGCAGCACGGTCTGTTGCGGAGACACGAGCTCGTCGCCCTTGGAGTGCGTAAACCACAGCGGCGTCTTGGCGAGCGCGGCTACGTCCTCGTCCGTGGCGTTGTACCACGGGGCACAGCAGGGAAGGCCCGCGGCAAAGAAATCGGGGTAGTCGGCGCACAGGCGCAGGGTCATAAAGCCGCCGTTGGAAAGACCGGCGACCACGATGCGGTCGGTGTCGATGCGGTCGGCGTGCTCGGCGACAAACTCGTCGATGAGCGCCTTGAGCACGGGGGAGTAGATGCTCTGGTTGGAGCGACCGAGCTGCTCGACGCCGTTGTCCATCCAAAACGTGGGAGACTGCGGCACGAGCACCCAGGCAAAGCCGCCAAAGTAGCGCTGGATTTGCGCCTGGCTAATGGCTGTCACGCGGTTGCCGATATAGGCGCGCGTGGCGCTTCGCCCTGCGTAGCATCCTTGCCTTCGCCGGCGCCGTGCAGGTACACCACGAGCGGGGCCTTTTGGGGCACGACCGTGGCCTCGGGTGCGAAGGGATTGAAGCAGGCCGAGTCCTCTGCCTTAAAGCTGGCTCAAAGAAGCCGTACTCGAGCGCGATGCCGTCGACGGCGGTCTTTTGTACGGCATTGCTCCAGCCCTTGAGCGCGGGGCAGATGTCGCCGCGACAGGCATCGAAGACCAGGCCGCAGGTGGGGTCGTCGCCGACGTTGCGGGAAGAGCCGAGAGCTGCGTGATGTGCAGCTGGTCATCGAGCATGCGCGAGCCCATGACGCCGCCTTCGATCTTTTTGGTCAGTCGCTGCTCGGCGACCTCGAGTGCCACATGGTTGCCCACGGCGAGCTTGCGGCCGTTCTCGTCACACGGATACGCGGCGAGAACGTCGATGTAACCCACGGAGGGCGCGGCATGGTCGGCGCCGTGCTCCTTGCGCATCAGGACCTCGCCCGTGCGCTCGTGACGCTCTACATATATATGGAAAGTGTTCGAATCGAGATCGTTGGCGCGCACGGTGCAGGGTAGGTCGAGAACGACCTTGCTGATCCAGGGGCCAAAGTCGCCCAAGGTGGTGACGGTTGCGTAGGTGCACGATTTGAGTTCCATGAGCTGCCTCCCTTGTGCCGCCCGTGCTAAACAATCGCGGCAATACAATCTAAACATGTTTAGTGTAAAGCAGAATTAGAGAATAAGCAGATGAACTCGGTAAACGGTTGCATCAAACGCTCAATGAACTATTAAACACTCGTTTACTACTATCTAGCAGGGCTTTTGTTGATGAATCAACAAGGCATTTGGGTGCAAGATTATATAAAATCCCACGTAGACGGCCATTTATAAATTAACGACGCTATATGTAATGCCTTGGCATTCAATTACGTTCACCCCCGATTTCCTACCGTTCACCGGACTGCAAACGGCAAAACTGCCACAAATTCAACGCTGCGTGTAAACTAAGCGCTGTAAACGTTCAGTAAACAGATTGTTTACGACAGCGTATCCAAGGGCTCGGCAGCCGTAAGGGGTTATAGCCGCCGGGCCAAAGGCGTGCCTACGTCCAAACGGGTAGACACACGATGATATGGGGAGGGGTCCCATGGCAGTAGATAACAAACAGATTGCCACCGATGTCCTCGAGCTCGTGGGCGGTGCGGAGAATGTTGCCGTCGCCACCAACTGCATGACGCGCCTGCGTCTGACGCTCAAGGATAACAGCAAGGTCGACGTGGAGAAGATCAAGAAGGTCAAGGGTGTACTGGGTTGCCAGTTCGCCGGCAGCCAGCTCCAGGTCATCATCGGCCAGAACGTGCCCAAGGTGCTCGCCGAGTTCGTCGCCATGTCCGGCGTCAAGCAGGGTGCCGCCGTTGACGAGAACCTCGACGCTCCCAAGGAGAAGTTCGAGATCAAGAACCTGCCCAACATCATTCTCGACTACCTGTCGGGTTCCATGACTCAGCTGATTCCGCTGCTCATGGCCGGCGGTCTGTTCCGCACCATCGCTGCGGTTCTTGGTCCCACCATGCTCGGCGTTCTCTCCGATACCGATCCGACCTATACGTTCCTCTACACCACCCTGTACGAGGCAACGTTTACCTTTATCCCCATCTACCTGGGCTATGCCGCTGCTAAGAAGCTCGGCGCCTCTCCGGTTCTGGGTATGCTCCTCGGCGGCGCTCTCATGGCCCCGTCCGTCGTGAGTGTCGCGACTCAGGAGGGTGGCGGAATCATCTCCGTCTACGGCATCCAGATCGCCGCTGCCAACTACCAGCAGTCCGTCCTGCCGATCATCCTCTCGGTGCCCGTCCTGTACTTTGTCGAGAAGTTCTTTAAGAAGGTCATGCCCGACGTGCTGTCCACGGTCTTCACGCCGTTCTGCACCATGATTGTCACGATCCCCATCGCCTTCATCATTCTTGCCCCGATCGGCAACGAGCTCGGCAACCTCATCGCCAACGCCCTCTTTGGCCTTGCTGACCTTGGCGGTATCGGTATCCTGATCGTCATGGCCATCCTCGGCGCCTTCTGGCAGCTCTTCGTGGTCTGCGGCATGCACATGCCCGTCATCCTGCTCGCTCAGGTTCAGATCATCGCCGCCGGCTACGATCCTTCGTCTTCGTTTCCACCAACTGCGCTATGGCCGCCGTCTGGGGCTGCGCCTTCGGTGCCTTCCTCAAGATGAAGAACCCCGACGAGAAGGGTCTTGCCCTGGGTTACGTCATCTCCGCCATCGCCGGCGGCGTCACCGAGCCCGCGCTCTTCGGTATCCTCATGCGCTTCCGTCGCACCATGCTCGGTATGTTCATCGGCGGTGCCATCGGCGCTGTGTTCTCCGGCCTCATGGGTGTTACCTACTACCTGGCTGGCGGTGCCTCCAACTTCCTGGTCTTCACCAACTACCTGCAGGGTGGCCAGATGAACACCGTCTGGGCTATCGTCGGTATGGCAATCTCCTTTGTCATCGCCGCTGCCGTCGTCTTTGCCGCTGCTTCTCCAAGGAGGAGCTCGCCGAGATGGAGCCTAAGGCCAAACCATTCGGTCACATGCGACCTTACCTACACGACAGGGCCCCGTCAGGCGCAAGCCCGGCGGGGCCCTTCTTACAAGGTAGACTGATTGGGGGGCATGTGGCGCCTGCTCGCCGGGGCTTGCTAAGCGCCAGGTGCTTTCGCACGGGGTTACTGCGAAAGAATCTGCCGGTTCGCAACTCCTTTATCAAACGAAAGGACATGCAGATGAGTTTGGGAAAGCTGACCGTCAACGGTCGCCAGGACGGCTTTTTGTGCGAGGGCAAGCCGTTCTTTTGGTTTGCCGATACGTGCTGGAGCGCTTTTACGAGCATTACCGAGGCCGATTGGGACTACTATCTGACCCGCCGCGCCGAGCAGGGCATGAACGTGCTGCAGATCAACACGCTGCCGCAGTGGGATCGCTGCTGCCCCGATCTGGCATTTGGCCCTATGCCAGCGAGGACGGCGTGCATTTTGATTGGTCCCGTCCCAACCAGGCGTACTGGGACCGCGCTGCTGCCATGTGCCGCGCTGCCGTCGAGCACGGCATTCGTCCGGCACTCGTACTTATGTGGTGTAACTACGTGCGGTACCTGGGGCGCCAAGATCGCTGAGCGTTGTGGTGCCGAGGTTATGCCGCGCGAGGAGGTCCGCGCCCACGTTGCCCGCGTCGTCGAGAGCCTGGGGGAGTTCGACCCCGTCTATGTGGTGACGGGCGATACCGACTTTACCAGCGACGAGGCGATCGCCTATTACGAGAATGCCCTCGACGAAGTTGTCAAGCGCGCGCCCGAGGCGTTGCGCACCATGCATATCAACCGCGGCAACCGCACCATTCCGTCACAGTACCTGGACCGTCTGGACTTTTACATGTTCCAGCCCGGCCACAACTACGAGGGCCAGCCCGAGGCCTGGCGCCTGCCGCAGGACTTTATCGCCAACTATCCCAAAAAGCCGATGGTCAACTCCGAGCCCTGTTACGAGCAGATGGGTGCATCGCGCAACGTGTACTGGCGCTTCACCGCGCAGGACTGCCGCGCGAGCGTGTGGTCGTCGATCCTTGCCGGCGCCAGCGCTGGCGTGACCTATGGCGCGCACGGCGTTTGGAACTGGCAGACCAGCAAGAGCCAGGGCTCGGTGCTGGGCGAGGGCTTCGACATGCCGTTCCGCTGGCAGGAGTGCCTGCAGTTTGCGGGCGTTTGGGACTTTGGCGCGATCGAGCACGTGCTTGCCGGCTTGGGCGCTACGGCTGGCGATGACGCACTTGCCGTGGTTCCGGCGCAGGAGCTGCTCGATGACGCGCGCGAGGCCATTCGTGTGGCGCGCGTTGGCGATCGCGTCGTCACGTACCTGCCGCGTACCACGGCGCTCAAGTTTAAGCTCGACGGCGCGCGTGACTGGACGGCAACGGTCCTCGACATGGAGGGCAAGCGCATCGCCAAGCTGCCGTCCGCGACAACGGTGACGGCACCGTACGCGTGGCTCAGCATCCCTTTGAGCACGACGCGCTGGTGATCCTGGCCCCCGGGCGCTAACGGCTCTACTCCAACATTTACAACCCAGTCCCTTTCATGAGGTTGCGACGGAATGGTTCCTGTATGACAGCTTTAAGTTGCCAAGGGGAGCCATTCCGTTGCACTCATTGGGGACGTACTTAAATGAGCGGTAGTTGGAGACGCTCCTTGCCGAGCTAGAGGTCGCGCGTGTCCCTTCTGGTCCATGCGGCTAAAAATCGCGGCGTGATGTGAACGGCTGGGGTCAAATTTGCAGCATTTCGAGCTTGGCTTTGATATTGAGATTGGTTCTTTATTAAAATGGAATTCCAGACAATTGAGCGGCCGGGGGTTAACCATGAGGGGCATGGGAGACACAACCGCATATCTGCGTCGGGGCATTCGGGAGATTATATGCCTGGCGCTGTTCTCCTTCACGTTTTTGGCGTGCGAGTATCTCTTTGATGTGCGCATGGCCGAGTTCGTGTCTCCGAACGAGGTTGTTATTTATGAGAGCCTTGTCCTCGGCGCGAGCGTGATTGGCTTTTTTGTGCGTCCCATTCTGTATTATCACCGTCCCCATGCCATCGACGCAACGAGTGACGTCACGGGCGTTTTGCTGGTGGCGGCATTGCTGCTGTTGATTATGGCGGTTCAGGTTGAGGTAATAATTGTCGGCGGTTTGGTGGCGTGCTGCGCGCTGGGCTACTGCGGATCGATTGCTCACGCAAACTTTGCGCGGCGCTTTGCGCGAACGCCTTGCTTGGCGCGCGCCGCCGCACTTTCTTACGCCATGGGCGTTCTGGTGCAGGTTCTCAACCACATGGTGATGCCTGCCGGCATTCCTCAGCAGGCTGTTCTGGTTGTCTGTGCGATCGCGCAGGTGGCGTTGCTCCACGGTGCCCGGCGCGCCAAGCTGCGCGACGAGTCCGATCCCAACTTTGAACCCAGTGCTGCCGGGCTTTCGGTAGATGCTCTGGAATATGGCGCCAAGTGGCATGACGATCCTGAGGCAAAGGCGGCGTTCCGCCGCACTGTAGCTCGCTTGACCGTGGCGACAGCGTGTCTTTCCGGCGTATTCGCTGCGCTCAACGCGGGTCTCACAACCCTGCATGCTACCGGAGCCGTTGATTTGGGTGACTGGTCGCGCCTGCTGCTTGTCATGAGCTCGTTGGCCGCCGGCGTCCTATTTGACTTGCGCGGCCGTTCGTATATGAATATCGGCATGACATGCGCCGCCATGCTGTCCACGCTTTCGTTCTTTGTGCTCATCATCGACGGCAACGGCGGCAACGAGCTTGCTGCCACGATCATCTTTTATCTGGCTCGGGCTTCTTTGTGGTGTTCTTTACCACAAAATTCGCCGCCATCTCGCTCTATGCGCGCTGGTCATATTTTTGGCCGTGCATGGGTCGCATCGTCAACAACGTGTGCTCGATGCTCGTGACGGCGCCGGCAGTGGCGATTATTTTGAGTCAAAACGTGCTGGCGGCAGTCGGCGCGGCGCTCGTGATGTTTGTGGGTATTGCGATTACGCTGCTGGGGCAGTTAGGGCAACGGGCCGATGATGTCGTGATGCAGGACGGCCTGCCGCTTGCCACCGATGATCTTGGCGGGGATCTTGCGCCCACATGCTCCGACCCCGCGTCCGTGGAGGCAGCGGAGCTCGCGTCCGTGGAGGCAGCGGAGCTCACGTCCGATGAACGCCTCGATGCCTTCGTCGCCACCTTTGAGCTTACAGAGCGCGAGCGCGATGTTCTTGAGGCCTTGGTCGTTTCGGACCAGAGCGTTCAGGACATCGCCACAACGCTTTTCCTTTCGCGCTCCACGCTCTACCGTCACATTTCCTCGATTAACAAAAAGACCGGCACCGCCTCGCGCGTGGCCTTATTAACTTCTACTGGTCCTGGACACCCCAGGACTAGCGTATGAGCCGCCGCCCAGTCTCCTACTCTAACGAGGATGTGGCCCCAAAGCGCGCCCGCATCGACGCTTCGCCTGCGCTAAACTGGAAGGCACGTACGCGATTACGAGAGGAGCCCGCATGGAGGCTTACAAGCAAGAGTTCATCAAGTTTATGGTCGAGTCCGACGTCCTTAAGTTCGGCAGCTTTACGCTCAAGAGCGGCCGTCAGTCCCCGTTCTTTATGAACGCCGGCGCTTACGTGACGGGCTACCAGCTCAAGAAGCTGGGCGAGTATTATGCCCAGGCCATCCACGATAACTTTGGCGACGACTTTGATGTGCTGTTTGGACCGGCCTACAAGGGTATTCCGCTGGCCGTTGTGACCGCAATTGCCTACCACGAGCTGTACGGCAAGGAGGTCAAGTACTGCTGCGACCGCAAGGAGGCCAAGGACCACGGTGCCGACAAGGGCAACCTGCTGGGTTATGAGCCCCAGGACGGCGACCGCGTGGTCATGGTCGAGGACGTCACCACCAGCGGCAAGTCCATCGATGAGACCTATCCCAAGGTCAAGGCTGCTGCCGACGTCGAAATCAAGGGCCTGATCGTGTCCCTCAACCGCATGGAGGTCGGCAAGGGCGGCGTGACCACCGCTCAGAAGGAGATCGAGGCCAAGTACGGTTTCCCCGTTGCGAGCATCGTTTCCATGGCCGAGGTCGTCGAGACCCTCTACAACCACGAGATCGACGGCAAGGTCGTCATCGATGACGAACTCAAGACCGCCATCGACGCCTACTACGAGCAGTACGGAGCTCGGGAGTAGTTACGGCGTTTTACCAAACGCCGTAACCGGCCGACGCTGCGCGCCGCCCAGGGCGACAATTTGTCATTCAAAAGGCGAGGCATGACCAGAAGGTCAATGCCTCGCCTTTTTCATGCCAACTTGTTCGCCCTGGACGTCGCTCGCTGTCGTTGCAAAAACATCGGCGTTGCCGGAGTAGTCATTGGGGACGTTCTTGTTTGACTAGTCGTTTAAGAACGTCCATTACAGTCGAAATTGTCAGCCCGGGACCGTCTCGGGCTACGATTGAGGCGCGCCCAGAACGGGCCGCCGACCGGGCGCCCGCGCACGGCCGATGGATTGGCTACACTGATGTGGACAGTTCCGGGAGGGGCGCAGGAGACGGGAGGGCCGTATATGAGGGACCCAGGCACCCGAGGCATTTCACCGACGAGTTCAAGAGGCAGATAGTCGACCTCTACAACGCCGGCAAGCCCAAGCGCGAGATCATGGACGAGTACGACCTCGGCAAGAGCACCGTGGAGAGGTGGATCAAGTCGATAAACGCGACCGGCTCGCCGCGCGCCGCGGACAACCGCACGCCCGAGCAGAACCGGATCCTGGAGCTCGAGCGCGAGAACCGCAGGCTCCGGATGGAGGTCGACGTCTTAAAACGAGCGGCGCTGATATACGCTCGAAAGTGAGGGCCATAGCGGCCAACGAGGGCCGCTACCCCATATCAGCGCAGTGCAGGCTCCTCGGCGTCGCGAGGTCGACGTACTACTCCATGCGCTCGCGGGCCG
>ENA-OPZM01000744-OPZM01000744.1-human-gut-metagenome-genome-assembly--contig:-NODE-744-length-13239-cov-13.131330_pt1 | contig 13239 bp, 16 predicted proteins | sample MGYA00242478_ERZ504493 | MGnify/ENA primary metagenome ERZ504493 (study PRJEB26092, sample SAMD00036227) | human gut metagenome | host: Homo sapiens | study: EMG produced TPA metagenomics assembly of...
GGCAGGGAATCTTCAACGCGAAATCCTCATCCGTATCACGCGGCTGCGGATCGTATACGCCTTCCAACGTCGTCGATTCGAAGAAGGAAACACCGTTGAGATACACATCGCCAAGATGTTTGTCCGGCTCCTCGCCGAACTTGGGCATTTCCAGCCAGTCACCGAAAATCGGGGTCGCGAATGGATTGAAATCCCCGAACATCGTATTATCAAGCACCACCGTCCACACATGCGGATGATCGGCCAATTCCGTCCAGCCCTGCACGCATTCCGAGCCTTTGATAACCGGCCGTGCTTCGCCTTCGGCTCCGCAGTAGGTGATGCGCTCATGTTCACTCAGACCGCCGCGTTTCGGATCGACTTGTTCGCGGTATACGCCTTCATGCACGATTACCGTATCACCCGGAGAGGCCATCTGCGCGGCCTTGGAAATCGTGGCGAACGGATGCTCCGCGTCGCCGCACGCAGCATCGCTGCCGGTTGGTTTGACATGGTATTCAAACTTCATTGCTGAATCTCCTTATTCACACATGTTCCTAAACCGTGACAGTAACGCTCCGCCATGATTCGCACCAACCCCATACCGGTACGTACTGCCCGGATTGCAGCACACATCCGTCATCGAAAATCTTCGGCATCGCAAGCATCGTTGCTCTTCCTTCTTCCATCTTTGACAAGTCCACATAAAGTCTCCATATACGATTCATGACGGCTTGCATACGTCAGTGGCGACGAAAACACAGCTCCCGTCGCCACCAAAACACCTACTCGTTATCGGGCAATTCCCGATAATCGAATTCGCTGAATTTCGCAACCCTGTCGTATCCAGAAAGATCGATTGCAGCCAAACCGACGAATGCTCCGGTGAAGAATCCGCCGTATCGACGCAGGATATAGTCGTCCGACAGGATCTTCGCGTCCAGTTTCACGCCCAGATCGACCCATGAAGTTCCATCAAACGAATATTCATACGAATACCACTGCTTGCGCACCTTCGTGCGCAGCCACACGGACTTCACGTCATCCGGCACTGCTGGAGCGGTATCCCGCAGGAACGACGTGTAGTTGTTGAAATCGTTCTGAGCGACCTCAATCACGCGGCATTGCCGCCGCTCGTCCCAAGTCACGAACACCCACGACCAGCATAAATCATCGTAGTAGTTCGTCAGGCCGGCCATCTGGCGGTAGTTCTTCGGATCGAACTCAACCTTTACGGTCGCATCGAAGTTGAACGCCTGCCAACGACGTGCCACCAACGACAGATCGAAAAGGTTGCACAGCGAGCCCTGGCCACGCAGTTCCAACACGCCGCCACCGACCTTGCCCATCTCGCCATCGAACGGCACACGCAGCGTATTCCAATTCAAATCCAACGTATCGGACATGAAATCGTCATGCTGGCTGTGATCCGCAGGTGCCTCGGTCTCGATGGCATCCTTCGGAGCATCCACATAACGCTGTCCGCCATGGCCTCCGACAATATACGGCCAGCCATCCTCGGTCCATTCGACCTTCTGGATGGAGGTTTCACGCCCCAGCGTGCACCAGCCGCGCGGATCAGTGAAGGATTCATTGTCGTGATGCCACGGACGACCGCACAGCGAGGCGTAATACCATTCGCCGGACGGGGTATCGACCAGCGCGCCATGCCCCTGCTTTTGCAGATAGGAACGCGGCGTGTCGAAATTCGTGATGAACGGATTCGACGGCATGCCTTCGAAGGACAACGCGTCCAAAGACTTGGATCGGGCCACGACTTCCTGATGCGTATACACGGTACCGCCTTCAGCGGCGAACAGGTAGTAATAGCCATTGATCTTGTACAGATGTGGTCCCTCGGTGAGTTTGACGTCCGTACCGCGCCAAATCGTACGTTCAGTTTCCGGCTTGAGCTTCATCGTCTTCACATCGAATTCGGTCAGTGTGATGCCGTCGAAGCCATGATGGTACTCACGAAAATCCCAAGTCTGCTGCACCAGATACTTGCGGCCATCGTCGTCATGGAACAGACTTGCGTCGAAGCCGACACCGTTCACGCGAATCGGCTCGCTCCACGGACCATGGATACTTTCGGCAGTGACCAAATAGTTCGTGCAATCCTTGAACGCACCGTTCACGACCTTCACGTCCGTGTAGATCAGCCAGAATTTGCCGTCCGCATAGGAAAGATCCGGAGCCAGATGCCACCGGATGACGGATTGCCGCGCATGTCAAGCTGGCTCGTGCGGCTCAGTGGACTCGGCAACAGGTTCCAATGGACCATGTCCTTAGACTCGTGCAGACGGACACCTGGGAACCATTCGAACGTGGAATTGGCGATGTAGTAGGTATCCCCGACCCGAATCATCGAGGGATCGGCATTGAATCCCGGGAGAACGGGGTTTGCGATTTGCATAAAGTGCTCCTTTATATGGAACCCTCGGCCATAGGCCGAGGGAGTTGCAAGCAATCAGATGATGATCAGACGTATTCCATGCGGCATTACTGACGGCTACGCCCGTCACGAATCTTCGCGAAATGCTTCTCCGGATCAGGCGCGGCATTAAGCAACACTTTCGTGTAGTCTTGCTGCGGATTCAAAATCACATCATCAGAAGGACCATGTTCAATAATGTCTCCATGACACATCACCATAATCTCATCCGAAAAATGGCGAGCAGTCGCCAGATCATGGGTAATGTACAGCATGCCGATGTGTTCTTCCTGCTGAATTCTAGACAGCAGGTTAAGCACGCCTAACCGCAAAGAAACATCCAACATCGAAACAGGCTCATCCGCAATTAGAACCTTTGGCTTAGGAGCCAATGCACGTGCAATTGCGACGCGCTGACGCTGTCCACCAGACAGCTCATGAGGGCGTCGATACATGAAATTGACGGCAGGCGTTAATTCAACACGTTCCAGCAGTTCGATGACCTTCTGCTCATATTCCTCTTGGCTATTTGCCATGTGATTAATCATAAGAGGACGAAGAATATGGTGGAAAATCGTATGATATGGATTCAAGGAAGCGAACGGATCCTGAAATACCATTTGCACATTATGACGGTATTCGTACAAATCCTTACCATGCGTAGGGACAGGCTTGCCGTCCAACGTGATGCTTCCAGAAGTCGGCGTCTCCAAACATGTAATCATTCGGGCGATTGTCGATTTCCCGGAACCAGACTCACCAACAAGAGCAATGGTCTTATCCGAAGCTAACTCGAATGATGCATCCTTCACCGCATGAATCGTCGTGGTTTTCAAACCATTACGCAGGGTAAAATCTTTTTTCACATGCTCAAGCTTCAATACTGACATGATTATTCCTTTCACGCATGGCGTGGAACACGAACGAATGAGCCACGATCTCCTGTCAAAGATGGGAACGAGCTCAGCAACCGTTGTGTATACGGATGCTTCGGATTGAAATACACGTCTTCAGAAACGCCTTGTTCTACGATGACACCATTTTCATCACAGCAATTTTGTCCGTGATCTCCAAGAGCATCGGCAAATCATGCGTGATAAAAATAACAGAGAAGCCCTTGTCACGGCGCAATTCCGAAATTTCCTCGATGATTTCACGCTGTACAACAACGTCCAACGCTGTGGTCGGTTCATCCATAATAATCAGCTGCGGCTCAAGAGCCAAAGCCATGGCAATCATCACACGCTGACGCATGCCGCCGGAAAGTTCAAACGGGTAAGCAGCTAGACGATTTGGATCAACATGCACCATCTCAAGCAAATGTGCGCAACGGTCTTGTCGTTCGCTCTTCGCCATATGAGGACGATGAGTTTTATAAATATCGGCAAGTTGCTTACCAATCTTAGTTACAGGACTTAATGAATTCATGGCGCCCTGAAACACCATGGAGGTTTTCTCCCAACGGTATTCACGCAATGAACGCCCCGACAAAGCACGGATATCGATATCTTTCCCTGACTTATCATGGAAAATCACAGAGCCAGAGTTAATCTTACCCGGAGCTTTCAGCATTTGATTGATGCTATACGCCAATGTACTCTTGCCGCAACCGGATTCACCAGCCAAACCAAGCATCTCACCGCGACGCAATTCGAATGTAGCGTTCTGAACGGCGTGCACCGGATTATCCGTATCGTAGATAACGTCGAGGTTATCGACCGAAAGCAGGATATCAGAATTCTGAGTCGCCATCGTGTTCACCCTTTCTTTCCCTTGCTTTTCTTGGTAGGCTTACGCAGTCGCGGATTGATGACTTCATCGATGGAGAAATTAATGAAGGACAATCCGGCGCCGATGGTAGCGATCATCAGTCCCGGCGGCAGGAACCACCACCATGCGCCCGTGTTCAGAGCAGAACCGTTCTGCGCGTAATACAGCATGGTTCCCAGCGAGAAGGATTGGGTCGATCCCAGGCCAATGAAGGACAACGAAGACTCACTCAGAATTGCCATAATAACGGAGAACACAAACTGCGATCCCATCACAGGCAACAGATTAGGCAGAATTTCAACGGTAATCACGCGCCACGGACGTTCACCTGCAATTTTTGCGGCAAGAACATAATCACGCCCACGCATCGACAATGTTTGCGCCCGCAGTACACGGGCACCGCCAGCCCATGCGGTGATTGAAATAACAATGACCAACATCATCGTGCCCTTGGAAGGCATCAACGCAGAAATCACGATGGTCAGAGGCAACCCCGGAATCACCAGCATGATATTGGTAATCAGAGAGAACAAATCATCCCAAATTCCGCCAATATATGTGCCCAAAACACCGAAAATGAACGACATCGCAGTTGCGATCAAGCCAACAGCAAAGCCAATAATCAGAGAGCCACGGACAGAATAGCCAAGCTGAGTGAAAACATCCTGCCAGACTGCGTAGTGCCCAACCAATGCTGGGCAGATGGCGCAGACAAGCCAATGTCATTAATCTTATTAGGATCCTTCGTGAAGATAGGAACAATAATGGCGAACAAAACCATTGCGATCACAATGGTTAATCCAGCCGTCAATTTTGCAGAACGCTCAGGAAGAACTCGCTTGAGAGAATCCAAAGCGGAGCGACGATGTTTAGCTTGGCTACGAGCCACAGCAGCAGAAGAATTTGTTGCAGACATATTTAACCTCAATCCTGTTGCCGCGTACGTGGATCGATAATGCCGTAAAGCAAATCAATGATAAAGTTCACGACTAGAACAGTAACGGTAATAATCAGGAAGATACCTTGCATCAGCGCGTAATCGTTACTGGTCACCGCTTGCAAAAGCATCTGACCAACACCTGGATAGGAGAACACCTGTTCAGTAAGCAACGATCCGCCCACCACTGCACCGATAGACGTGCCAAAGCCAGAAATGGATGGCAACACTGCATTACGAGCTGCGTAGCACATCATAATGCGTTTAGGACTTAAGCCTTGGCCTCAGCAGTAACAATGTAGTCCTCAGACAACGTGGAGACCATCATATTACGCATACCGACAACCCCCATGCCCAGAGAGCTGACAAGAATCGTCAAGGCCGGCAAGATTGCATACTTCACTGCGCTCGAGAAGAATTCCCAAGTGAAGCCGGGCACAACCTCACGATAATTGTATCCGCCTGACTGAGGGAACCAATGCAGCGTACGGGCAAACACCCAAATGAAGATGAGTGCAAGCCAGAAGTAAGGAACAGCTTGGAAAATGGTGGACACAGGGGAAATGATGTTATCAAAAGCGCCACCACGACGCCAACCAGCCCAGATACCAAGAGCCTGTTGAATAAAGAACGATATAATCGTGGTTGTGCCGACAAGACAAATGGTCCAAGGCAGTGCAGAAGCAATGGACGTTGTAACTTGGTTGGGGAAATACGTTACAGATACGCCCCAGTTGCCGGTGAAGATATTCTTCAGATAATCAATATACTGCTGGAAGATGTTGCCTCCACCTTGTCCCAGCATTGCAGTAATCGCTTCCCTTGTTTCGGGTGCAACAGTACCACCTCGCGATGCAAGCCTGGTAAGAACAGCTGAAACCGGATCACCTGGCATCAGTCGCGGGATGGCAAAGTTCAATGTCAAAGCCGCAAACAATGCAACAAGGTAAAATCCTATCTTTTTCAGGTAGAACCTCATCGTTACCTCATTTCTACATGGAAAAATGGTGCACAAAGCGCACATCTAAAACGCCTTGTGCACCGTTGATTCATAAAATCCGTCAGGTTACTTCTTAACCTTCAGGTTCTTCAGAACAATGCCCAAATCAGGATTTGCCCAAGTCTGCGGATTAGCATAGACGTTATCGTTTGTCGGCCAACCGGTAACCTTATCGCTCCACATTTCGCTCAAACCGGATTGGCGCAGAATCGGGATATACGGCATGTCCTCAAACACCTGAGTCTGAATCTTCTCATATTCAGACTTCTTGGTCGCCACATCAGTGGTGGCATTGATGACATTAAGAGCATCATCCACGGTCTTATTGCTGTAGCGAGCGTAATTAGGCCAAGCGCTTTTACCCACTGCAGCCGTATTGGCAGTGGCATAGAACTGGTTGTAGAACATCCATGGTTCGGCACCTGCGACCCACAGACCATAAATGGACATTTCAAACTGGCCCTGCTGCATCGCCTGAGTCCATTCATTAGAAGACATTTGGTCCGCATGCAGATCAATACCGATTTTTGCCAGCTGCTGCGAGGCGACGTTAATCGCGTTAATCCAGTCAGAGACATCACTCATAACAGCGACTTTGATGCTCAGCTTAACTCCGTCCTTCTGATAGATGCCGTCATCACCCTTCGTATAGCCGGCGTCCTCCAGTATCTTGACGGCTTCATCCGTACGTCCTTTACCCGGAATAGGTGAATCCGGGACGTCATCCGAAGCGTACTTGGTGAACTGTCCATACGGATACAGAGAACCAGCCAGCTCACTGTACTGGCCATTCAGAGCAAGTTTATTAATCTGATTACGATCAAGAGCGTAATAGATAGCCTTGCGCACTGCCGGATCAGTGATAGGACCACTGCAGCCGAGTTCTTTGTTCGAACAGGTCATGAATGCCATCTGACTAGAAGGAACGTCAACCGTCTGAATATCAGGATATCCCGACAGCACATCATCCATATTCGGGAAAATCGCAGACATCCAGTCCACATCGCCAGCGGTCAAGGCATTTTGAGAAGCTTGGGTGCCACCGGTGATCAGAACATAACGGACGCCATCAATTTCAGGCTTACCTTCATCCCAGTAGTACGGATTCTTCTTAAACGTGTAAGCGGTTGGGGAAAAGTTCCCGCCCTTAACTGTGAAAGGCCCAGAGCCAACAGCGTCTTTATTGGTATAGGTCACCGGATCATCGATCTTTTCCCACACATGCTTCGGGACAATCATCGTGCCGGACAGATACGACAGAGCATTCACCGACTCAGGCTTGTCCAAAGTGATACGAACTTCCGTATCGCTAAGGGCCTTGACAGAGCCAGCAAAGCCACCGGTATTCAAAGCCTTGTTGGAATTAAGGAGGTTGAATGTGTATGCAACATCTTCGGCAGTGTAAGGTTCGCCATCAGACCACTTTTCACCGTCACGAATCGTTACATCAATAGTTTTCGCATCGTCACTGATAGTGTAGGATTTACCCATTAGCGGTTCCAGCTTAGTAGGTCGTCCTTAAGGTTGTTCATATAGAACAATGGCTCGTACAGAGCACCGACCACACCGGTCAAAGCTGTAGAAGAGAACGGATTATAATTCAACGACGCCTGCGAAGTTGAATTCATAACACTGTTGATAATGACTCCGTCCTTCGCGGTGCTATTAGTACCTCCGCCGCACGCAGCCATTGAAACGGCCGCTACACCAGCGCAAACAGCAGCAAGCACTCGCTTCCAAGTTCTTGACTTCATCATGTCTTTCTCCTTTGGTGACATGTATGAACATACATCTTTATGTTTCGTAAGTGCTTTAGCATTTCAGTCAAAGCACTACTTGATTATATGATTTGACTTTCAAGAAAGTCAAATCGCTTAACCAAATACTTAAAATTTTTGTTACGAAAGTTTTATATGCAAATATTTACGAAACTTTCGAATAGATTTAAGTATTCCAAAAGCAGGAAATTACAGGCTTCCGCCCAAACACGATTAATTGCGAAAACTATTTACGTTGTCCCCGCCAACCGAACACGCCGAACAACAGCGCAAAACATATCTTCAAAACAAGACCTCAAACTACTGTGACAAGTGTCAGCAAAACATCATAGATGGCAAGAAGCTCGATATCATAATTCAGAAGCGACGCATCGTTGCGCCCATTCCGAATCACATAAGCCATGTGTCCTAGGATCAACGACACAGCTTTCACCCTACCGAGAGGATTCCGTTATGGAACATATTCTCAACAGACGAACCGCCACCATCCTCACCTATACACGTACCCATAAACCAGGGACGACGCCCTGCGGCCTAGCCTACGCCGTTCACTTTGCCATCAGCGACATCAACAGCTGCGCATAGCCATAAGACGCATGGGCGTTGGACTCTCCCTGACTCCGCGGATAAGGCTTCCAGCGATTGCCGGAAGCCCTTTCGCATATCGGCTTAGCGCACCAAACGTTCAGCAGCGGAAGCGATCGCCTCGTCGCTGGCGGTGGCGGAGAAGCGCAGACATTCCGGCGCACCATAGAACTCGCCGGGGCTGGCGATGATGCCGATCTTGGCAAGCTGCTCCATATCGGTCCAGCAATCGCCCGACTTGGCTCTCACCCACACATACAACGCACCGTCCGGCATGTCGGTGCAGTATCCGTAAGCACGCAACGCGCTCACCAACACGCCGAGACGTTCCCGATAGCGCGCATGCTGAACCTTGACGGATTCCAGATCACGCAATCCGGCAGCCATCGCAGCCTGCACCGGACCGGGAATAATCTGACCAATCTGCCTGCGATATGCACTCATCGACGCAATCAAAGACTCATCTCCGGCAATGAACGCAGTACGATACCCCGCCATATTGCTCTGCTTGCTCAACGAATAAAGCACCAGCACGCCCTCGGCAGAGTCCAAACACACATCGCCACGCAGCGCGCACGGCGTCGACGCAAGTGAATCAGCATCACCTTCAGCGCCATTCACAGCACCCCTCCACTGCATCAGCGCATAGCATTCGTCGGAAAGCACCACTGCGCCAATCTCACGCGCAGCTGCGACAATGCCAGCCATCCGTTCGGCCGAATACACCTCGCCCGTCGGATTACAAGGGGAATTCACCCACACCGCTTTGACGCCAGGCACATTGCGCCACGACGCAACATCAGCCACATCGTCGACCTTAAGCACCTGCGCCCCAGCCAACTGCGTGCCGATCTCATACGTCGGGTACGAAACCTTCGGCTGCACCACAACATCATCCTCGCCGCAATGCAGCAGCGACGCCATCAACGCAACGCCCTCTTTGGAGCCGACTGTAGGCACCACATCAGCATGAATCGCCTGCAAATCAACATTGCGAGTCGCCGAAAACCATTCAGCAATCGCAGCACGTAAATCGGCAGTACCTGCAGTAACCGGATATCCATACGCATTCGGATCATTCGCCGCCACTGCGAGCGCCTTGCGCACCGAATCGGGAACGGGATCGACGGGAGACCCCACGGACAGGTCAATCATGCCTCCGAACGCGGCTTTTGCCGTGCGCTTGTATGCTGCGATACGCGACCAATCGTATGGCGAAGAAAACTCATGAAAGCCCATCGTGAAAACTCCTTATAATCCTCTATAAACAAAAAATATGCGGCCTCTTCCAACGGGAAAAGGCCGCTTTCAAATGCCAATCACTGATTTTGCGGCGGCAGAGCAGCTACCTGCTCCGGATCCTTGCCGATCGGGCCGGCTGCGGAAGCGCCGCCCATATCGCCGACTTCAGCGAAGAAGCTGACTGCGGCATCCTTATACCAGGCCCACTCGTCTGGCAGATCATCTTCATAGAAGATGGCTTCGGTCGGACACACCGGCTCACATGCGCCGCAATCCACGCATTCGTTCGGATTGATATACAGGGAACGGGAGCCTCATAGATGCAATCGACCGGGCATTCGTCCACGCAGGCCTTGTCTTTGACATCGACGCACGGCTGAGCGACAACGTATGGCATGGTTACCTCCTTAACACTTACCGTTCAAGACTACTCTTGATTGCCAACTTCCAGCTCTCCCGTACCAAGTCGGGCGTGGCGGTAGCCGTAGCCGAAGTAGATGCAGAAGCCGACCGCAAGCCAGACCACGAATCGGATCCAAGTGAGCACGCTCAGGTTGAGCATGAGCCAGATGTTGGCGAGCGCGATGAGGATAGCACCCATGGATTGCCGGGGATTTTGAAGACTCGCTTCAGGTCGGGGCGCTTCTTGCGCATGATCGGAATAGAGATTGAAACAAGGGTGAATGCCGACAGCGTGCCGATATTCACCATGTCGGCAAGGATACTGACGTTGCAGCTGGCTGCGATGAGTGCCATGACCACGCCGACGGCAATCTGCAGACGTACTGGAGTGCCGTGCTTGCCTGTGTGACTGAACGAGCGCGGCAGCAGGCCGTCTCGGCTCATGGCGAACACCACGCGGGTCAGGCCGAGCAGCAGCACCATAACCACGGTTGCCAAGCCAATCACAATGCCGAAACTGATGATTTTGGCGGCCCAGTCAGCGCCGACCATTTCGAATGCCGTGGCGAGCGACGGGTCTTTCTGCTTGGCGAGGTCTTTGTAGGAGACCATGCCGGTGGTGACGATGGCAACGAGGTGTAGAGCACGATGATCAGTCCCATGCCCACGCCTATACCCAGCGGAACGTTCTTCTTCGGATTGACGGTTTCTTCGGAAGTGGTGGCGACCACATCGAAGCCGAGGAACGCGAAGAAAACGAGCGCGGCTCCGGAGATGATGCCGGCAATGCCGTAAATGCTGGGGGTCATGCCGGTGGCCCACTGCCATAATGGCTGCTCCATGGTTGCGGCCAAGCCGGATCCGGTGGCGGTCGCCGGTTCGCTCGGTGGAATGAATGGGGTGAAGTTTTCAGCTTTGACGTAGAAGAATCCGACGATTACCACGAATAGTACGATGGCGATTTTCAGCATGGTAAGCGCGCCGTCGACCCGTGCGCCGATCTTCGTGCCGCACACCAAGAGTGCCGTGAAGAAAGCTACGACGATGATTGGCGCGAAATCGAAATTGAATGATCCGATGGTGACGTTGGTATTGATATTCCATCCGACAAGTCGGAAGAAATCGTTGAGATAGACGCCCCAATATTTGGAGACGACGGAGCCTGCCATCAGCATTTCAAGGATCAAATCCCAGCCGATCACCCACGCGACGATCTCACCGACGGTGGTGTAGGTGAAGGTGTAGGCGGATCCCGCAACCGGAATCATGGACGCGAATTCGGCGTAGCACATTACGGCCGCACCGCATACCACGCCGGCGATGAGGAAACTGATGATCACGGCCGGACCCGCATGGAAGGCTGCCGCCTGCGCGCCGATGGAAAAGATACCCGCGCCGACGGCCACGGCCACGCCCATAATGGCCAAATCCCACCAGGTCAGGTCTCGTTTCAGGGAGCGCCCCGACTCCTCTGTTTCCGCCAGCGTCTGCTCGACGGATTTCTTACGTAATACGTTCATTGCGTTTCCCTTCTCCCTTCGTTCTTACGTTTACTTAAGGCTCATGCCGATGACGACCGGTTCGGGAACGAGACGAATGCCGAATGCCCGTTCAACGCCATCCTGCACGGTTTTGGCAAGTTCCGCGATATCTGCAGCTGTGGCTCCGCCGCGGTTGGTCAATGCCAGCGTATGCATGGTCGAAAGCCCCGCTGCGGCATTTCCGCTGGTTTTGTAGCCCTTATGGAATCCCGCATGATCGATAAGCCATGCCGCGGATGTTTTGACGCCCGGCGTGCCATCCGGCAAGGTCGCGTCGAATCGTGGCGCGTCTTCGGGAAGCTTTGCCGCTTGTTCTTTGGTGAGAATCGGATTCATGAAGAAGCTGCCGCAGCTGTGGCGATTGTAGTCGGGTTCATCGTTGCCTGTCTGCGTGCGCTGTGCGTCATGCGCGATGGCGACCAGTTCGCTCTTTTTGGTGCCTCGCATGGCTTCGGTCAGATATCGATGGGAATCTTCAAGCATGCCTTTGGAGGCGCGTACTTTCAACACGGCGTTGCGAATATCCGCGGTCGCCATACGGTCGCCCACTTCCACGCCCAATGCTTTGGCGAGCTGGCCGTAGCCAACTACGCCGGTTTCGCTGTGATGCAGCGCGAAAGTAACGGACAACACCACGTAGCGCGGTGTCGGGAAGAAGTCGGCCGCAGGCGTTGCCGGAGCGCTGTACATGCTCGCTTTGAGCGCGCTCATGCGATAGCCGAAATGAAGTTCCTGATTGGTGAGCTCCTTGGTCTGCTTGTTTTTGCGATCCCAGACCTCCACGCTTTCGACGCTGGATGCGACTTCCTGGCCGTATGCGCCGATATTCTGCACGACCGACGCGCCGACAGTGCCTGGAATGCCGGAGAGTCCTTCCACGCCCTCCAAGCCGAGGTTGACGCAGTAGTCGACGAAATCATCCCAATTGCAACCCGCTTCGGCGTTGACATGCACGATTTTTTCGCCGTTTTCGACGGGAGCCGCCTCATCAAGCACGCTTACGGCGTGTCGCGCGTCACGCACCACGACACCATCGAACGGCGTGTCGGCCACGAGCATATTGGATCCGCCGCCGATCACGCACAGCGGCAATCCTTTGGCGTCGGCATCCTCGACGGCTTCGATAACGCCGACACGCGAGGTCGGTTCGATAAAGGATGCGATTGGCCCACCTACGGCGATGGTCGTGAGATCTGCGAAATTGGTCATGATGCTTAGCTTAGCGTGCGGGGAAGGCAGTTGGAAAGGTGTCAAGAAAAGGTTGAAAGAAAACAAAAAACCCGACCATATTGGTCGGGTTTCATAAAGCTTTGAACTCGCTCAGCGGGTCTCGCGATGCACGGTCTGCTTGCCGCAGCGGGAGCAGAACTTCTTCAGCTCAAGACGATCCGGCGTGTTACGGCGGTTCTTCGTCGTGATGTAGTTACGCTCCTTGCACTCGGTGCATGCCAGCGTGATGCCCGGACGAATGTCGGCGCTCTTGCTTGCCATTTAAGTTCACCTCTTGTGGTTCGTTGCTATGCCGACGTTCCGTCGACCTTTGTAGCGAGAAAGAGACTCGAACTCTTGAC
>ENA-OPZM01000745-OPZM01000745.1-human-gut-metagenome-genome-assembly--contig:-NODE-745-length-13225-cov-1.517942_pt1 | contig 13225 bp, 20 predicted proteins | sample MGYA00242478_ERZ504493 | MGnify/ENA primary metagenome ERZ504493 (study PRJEB26092, sample SAMD00036227) | human gut metagenome | host: Homo sapiens | study: EMG produced TPA metagenomics assembly of...
CCGCGCCTCCACGCGCAAGCCCAACGCCACCACATCGGTAAACGCCGCCGCACGCTCAAGCGCCACGGCAAAATCGCCCACAAAAGCACCGGAGAGAATCGAATCGGCCAATCGCACGATGTCATCTTCACTGGGAGCCTGATCCACGCCGCGATGGCGGAGGCGGTAGTGGCCACCGGCTCCGCCAAGCGCCACAGATGCGCGATTGAGTCGCGATTCGATCGCATCCACGTACGCAACATATACAGTCGCCACAGCACACCAGGCAGCGAATCCGGCTCGGTATCGCTCCATAGTTCGGCGATTTCATCCACGCCGACCGTCTCCACCAACGTGAGCACCCGCTCAACAACCGCCGGGTCTTCGCTATGGCGCACACGATCCAGCAATGCGGCAGCAGACAGATGACTCATCTCGCTCAACGCCTGCCGGGTCCATGCCACCGGCCAATCCATCGGCCACAGCCGGGTCGAGCTGAGCCGGGCGCGAGGGGCGTGAAGAACCCATGCGAGCAGGTCCGAATGCCGCTCCGGCCGCACGCAACGAGCCGAAGCCCGGGCCCAGACTGCCGGCGGCACCATTGTGCGCGGCATGAGCTGCAGCGGCAGCGGCCGAGGAGTTGGATGAATCAGGAAATGCGGGTCTAGTAGACAAGCGGTTGAACCTTCTGAATATCGATGATTTTGGGACCATGAGGCGTCGGAGTGACGAACAGCGCCACCGCCGTGCCGGTCGGCATGAACGGTGTCTTGGCGATCAGGCGTTTGCTCAGAGACGGCGCAACGCACATGCTGCGCAGGTGTCCGAACATACCACCAATCACCGGCCGGTGCATGCATATCGCTATGGGCTGACGGCGCTCAAGTGCGAACTCGATTTCGCTGAGTAGACACTCCCATGCGGTGTCCGGCGCAGCGGCGTATGCATCTTCGGTGAGCGGATCGAGATGAACCATGTCTCGTCCGGTCTGCCACGCGAACATCTCCAACGTCTCCTGGCAGCGCACCCAAGGCGACGTGGCCAGTCGGGTCGGATTGAAACACGCCAGCTCGCGGTTCAGCGCGTATGCCGCAGCCGCGCCGCGCGGCGTGATCGGACGTTCGCGTCCGAACCTTCCACAGCTTGCGCGCTTCCGCTTTGCCGTGGCGCACGATAATCACCGGCACGGCGTCAAGCGCGCCCTCCTGCACCCGATCAACGAATAGCGCGAGGATGTCCTTATCGGTGGAATGGCTGAGCTTCTTGCGGGCCTCGGCCGGCGTCAGCCACAAAACTTCGTCGATTTCGCCGATGTCCGCCCGATGCACCGGGCCAAACGCATGGGTACGCCGCAGGTTGTCGATGGCGCTGATCGGCGTGGCCATCCAGAACTGGATATGCTTGGTATCCGCCGACCGATCCTTGGTATGGCGCTGTTTGCTGCCTTCTTCGGACAGCGGGTACTCGATGTCGCCCAGATAGGGGCCAAGTTCCACGGACAGGCCCGATTCCTCGCCGATCTCGCGTACGGCGCATGCCGGTGCGATTCGTTCGGGTCGACCTTGCCTTTCGGCCAGCTCCAGTCGTCGTATTTCGGGCGATGCACGATGCACAGTTCGATGCGGTTGAGTACGTTGTCCGCTGTGGCTGCTGTCGGCCTGCGCCGGGTCCGGGGTGGAAGCCGCGTCCGATGCGCCGGGTGCTGCCGTGGTCTCGCCGTCAGAATCCGTGGTGTTCGCGATGATGGTGCCATCGGTGGCAATATTGGATTTCACTGATGGAGATGATGCCCGCGTCGGCTCGGCATCATCCTTCCACCGGTACAGAATACCGCCGGCGGCTTCCACGATTCGTCTCATACTGTTCGTACCCATCTCTTGTATTGTAGGTCACGTTGGACCGCTGCTACGTAGTTTTTGCGCGCTGAACAACGATGCCCGGCATCCTCTCGAAAGAGGAGCCGGGCATCGTAACCACCCTCAGTTAGCTTGCGCTGACAGGGAGCATCGAGTGAAATCAGTTGTGTGAATTGGGGCGACGCTGGTGCTTGCGAATCAGGTATTCCTGACTATCGACCAGCGGGCGGCCCTCGTCGTCCTTGGTGTGCAGCACATACGTGCCGTCGGGCTGCATGTGCCAGCTCATGGTGGAGTCGGCCATCTGCAGGTCCACGTACTTGATGAGCTCGTCAATCTGCTCCGGGGCGTGACGCGCACCAGAGCCTCGACGCGGCGATCAAGGTTACGGTGCATGAGGTCAGCCGAACCGATGTAGACCTCCGGGCCGGAAGCCGGGCCCTCGCCGATCTGCGGGCCGTCCGCATTGCAGAAGGCGTAGATGCGGGAGTGCTCCAGGAAGCGGCCGAGAATCGAACGTACGCGGATGTTCTCGGACAGGCCGGGGAACGCCGGCTTCAGAGCGCAGATGCCGCGTTCGACGATGTCGATCTTCACGCCGGGCCTGAGAGGCACGGTACAGGCGTCAATGGTCTTCTCGTCCACGATGGAGTTGACCTTGATCTTGATCCAGGCCTCCTTGCCGGCGCGGGCGGCGTCCTCCTCGCGGCGGATGCGCTGAATCAGGCCGGTGCGCACGGTACGCGGGGCCACCAGCAGACGGTGGAAGCTGGACTTCGGCGCGTAACCAGAGAGCTGGTTGAACAGACGAGTCAGATCCTGGCCGACCACCGGGTCGCAGGTCAGCAGACCCAGATCGGTGTACAGTCGCGCGGTCTTCGGGTTGTAGTTGCCGGTGCCTACGTGCAGTAGCGGCGCAGACCGTCCGCTTCCTGACGCACGACCTCGATGAGCTTGCAGTGGGTCTTCAAGCCCACGATGCCGTACACCACGTGCACGCCGGCGCGTTCGAGCTTGCGGGCCCACGCGATGTTGGCGTCCTCGTCGAAACGAGCCTTGATTTCCACCAAAGCCAGCACCTGCTTGCCGGCATGAGCGGCGTCGATCAGGCGTCGATGATCGGCGAGTTGGAGCTGGTGCGGTACAGGGTCTGCTTGATGGCCAGCACCTTCGGGTCCGCGGCGGCCTGCGCAAGGAAGGCCTGCACGGAAGTGGAGAAGGAGTCATAGGGGTGATGCAGCAGGATGTCGCGCTCGCGGATGGCAGCGAAAATATCCTGTGCGCGGGAGGACTCGACCTCGGCGATCTGACGGTTCGTGGTCGGCACGAACGGACGGTTCTTCAGGTCCGGGCGGTCCACGCTGCCGAGCTCAAAGAGCACGGTCAGGTCCAGCGGGCTGGCAGACGGTATACCTCGTCCTGGCTCACGCCGAGCTGGTCGGCGAGCAGCTGGGAGAGGAAGGGGCTCGTGGTGTCCGTGATCTCCAGGCGGATCGGCGGTCCGAAGCGGCGGCGCAGCAGCTCCTTCTCCATGGCGTTGAGCAGGTTCTCGGCGTCATCCTCTTCCACGTCGATGTCCTCGTTACGAGTCACGCGGAAGGAGCGGGCCTCCTTGATGATCATGCCCGGGAACAGGGATTCCAGATGCGCGGCGATGAGCTTTTCCATGGCGATGAAGCCGTAACGCTCGTCCTTGGACTCCTCATCGGTCATGTCGTCCACCGGCACCAGGCGCGGCAGGTTGCCCGGGATCTTGACGCGGGCGAAGTGCGACTTGCCGGAGGCGGGTTCTCCACAATCACGGCCAGGTTGATGGAACCGCCGGAAATGTAGGGGAACGGGTGGGCCGGATCCACGGCGAGCGGCGTCAGGACCGGGAACACCTGCTGGCGGTAGTAGCGCGAGAGGCGCTCCTGCTCGGAGGATGTGAGCTTGTCCCACGTCAGCAGGACGATGCGCTCCTTCTCCAATTCCGGCAGAATGGTGTCGATCGTGTAATGTGCGTGCTCGTCTTGCAGACGGTGTGCGGTCTCGCTGATCGCGCGCAGCTGCTGACGCGGGCTCAGGCCGGCGGCAGACGGCACGGCGATGCCCGAGTCGATACGGCGCTTCAGGCCGGCGACGCGGACCATGAAGAACTCGTCAAGGTTCGAGGCGAAGATCGCGGCGAAGTTGGCGCGCTCGAGCAGGGGCATGTCTTCGTTCTCCGCGCATTCGAGCACGCGCTGGTTGAACTTGAGCCAGCTGAGCTCGCGGTCGAAGAAACGGTCCTTGGGCAGCGGTGCCTCGCCTTCCTGATCGACGCGGCGGTCGTTGTTGTCGTTCTCGGCAATATGCTCTGCGATTTGGCTGCGCAGAATTGCCTTCGAGGGTGCGTCAAATATCTGTGCCATAGCTATATCGTAAGCTCTGGCGTGGCCGGAAAACGACTGAACGCGCCAGAATTCAACGGGTGTTCATGTTAGTTCGGTGTTGGTTGGTTTTGAGTGTGCTAGCGTCGCTCGCGACACGCCGTGAGCGGCGGTGAAACGAACGAAACCGAACATCAGACGGGTTCGATGTGAACAGTTCAGCTCGTTTTCCGATAGCCAGAAAGTGCGATTGAACAGTTGTGATAAAAAACGCACAACGACTCTCTGCAGGTTGCGAGAAACGGGAGTGATGAATAGATTATGAGGTACAAGAACAACTGAACAGAGCAGAGCCCACAAATAGTGTATGGTCACGAGGACTGTTACGTTGGACGGGCATTGGAAAGACTTACCGTTACAACGATGATGTTGTGCAGAGATTCTGCTCCAGTAGTTGAACTTGTAGAAAAGGCCCGCTCCGGCGGGCCTTTTCGTTTGTGTGTACAGTGGAGGGCATGACGGAAACACAGCGTACGCCAGAGGGGATGTCGTCGAAACCCCGTATCAAGCCGGCCGATGCCGAAGACGGCCGCCCGGTCTCTATCTCTGCGCGTCTCGGACGACTGCAATTCCACTATTCCGGCAAGTTCCGCGTGCTGCAGATTGCCGACATTCAGGATGGGCCGAAAGTCTCCAAAGACACCATCGCCCTGATTGAGGCCAGCCTTGATGCCACACGGCCTGATCTGGTGATTTTCTCCGGCAACCAGATCGCCGGCTACGATCCGGCGTTCGCCGATTCATTCCGTAAACGTCGCTGGTGTGACGAACCTATTGCCGAATCCGCGCTGAACCATACCCCGAGCGCTGGTGCGCAAGGCCATTGGCCAGTTCACTGACCGTTGGCGGCGCGCGGCATTCCGTGGGCTGTGACGTATGGCAACCATGATTCCAATTGCGGGCTAAGCAATGCGGAACTGGACGGTATCTATCGTGAGTTCCCCGGTTGTGTCAATCCGCCGAGTGAGACCTTGCCGAACCAGATTGCATATACCTGTGGAGCGGGTGGCGCTGTGCAGACGCCGTCTGGTGCCACTGGCTCCGGTGCGGGGGATTACCGCGAAGGCTGATACGTTGGGCGTCGTTGACGATGCTGGTGCCGATGCTGTTGTGCCTTCTGCTGTGTCTTCCCCGCATCCGCAGTGGGTTCCGGTGAACCAGGCACCTTCGCGCTGCCGGTTATGGACGTTGACCATACGCGCAATGTGCTGGGTCTGGTCATTCTTGACTCCGGCGATTACGTGCATGGCGGCGGCTTCGGCACACCATCGCCCGCAGCGCTCGCCTTCCTGAACGCCGTGCCCGACCGTATCGGTGCGAAATCAATGGTGTTCCAGCACATGCCGATGCCCGAGTATTACAACGTGCTGAAGCCGGTGGCGGCCAACGCGGCGTTTGCCATGCAGGGCTATCGTTCGCACGCCGATACCTACTACGTGCTGGACGAATTGCAAACCCAGCCCGGCGGATATTTGGGAGAAGGCATATCCTGCCCTGATACGTCAGACGAATTCGAATTGCTGCGCGAGGGGTATTTCGGCGTCGTAGCTGGTCATGATCATCGCAACGGTTTCGTCGGCGAACATGAGGTCTGTTGCTTATCGCTACGCCAACCTGCGGATTCAATACGTACGGACCGGCTCCGGCCAAACGCGCCACGCGATTGATCGAATTTGATATCCGTCACCCTTACGAGCCGCGTACGCAATTGCTGGAGTTTGGCGAACTGGTGGGCAAGCCCAGTTCCAAACGCGCCTATACCTATGCGGTGAACCAGACCGCGCCTGGCGAGGGCGAGGGCGATGATTTGCTGCGCAAGCCGTCGCTATGGAGTCAACTGTCCGGTTTATTCAGGTAACCCGGTTTATTCAGGTAACTGTTCCTGATAGAGGCGGAAAGCGGCGCGAAGTATTCGAGGTTTCGGTGGCCTTCCGCTGTGTTGGACGATTAGTGGCAGAAATCCCGCGTCTCTTTCGTTGTGACGCGGGATTTCTGCCGGTTGGGCTATCGGTTGGATTGACTGGTATGTTTCAGCGAACGGCTTTGACCAGTGCCTCGGTGAGGTACTTGCCGGCGGCCATCACCAGCGGCGCATAGCGGCGTCCGGGGGCGGCACCCATGCGGCCGGTCGGGCCGGAAATCGAGATGGCGGCGATGACCTGGCCGGAGGCGTTGCGGATCGGGGCGGAAATCGAGCACACGCCCTCTTCGCGCTCGTTCACGGACTCGGACCAGCCGCGCTTGCGTACGGCGGCCAGCTTGGTGGCGGTGAACTTGGCGTGGCGCAATCCCTGGTGCAGACGGTCGGAATCCTCCCAAGCCAGAAGAATCTGGGCGGCGGAACCGGCTTCCATCGACAGCATGGCACCCACCGGAATGGAATCACGCAGGCCGGAGGTGCGTTCCACAGCGGCGATGCACACGCGCTGATCGCCTTGGCGGCGGTAAATCTGCGCAGACTCGCCAGTGCGATCGAGCAGGGTCTGCAGGATCGGGCCGGCGGCGGTCAGCAGACGATCCTCGCCTGCTGCGGCGGCAAGTTCGGCGAAACGGGAGCCGAGTACGAATCGGCCATGCTGGTCGCGCAGTACGAAACGGTGGCGTTCCAGTGCAATAGCCAAACGATGTGCGGTCGGTCGAGCGAGACCGGTGGCGGCCACAAGCTGGCCCAGCGTAGACGGGCCGGATTCCAGTGCGTCAAGAATCTTTACAGTTTTATCAAGGACGCCAACGCCGGAATGGATTTCCCCATCGTCCTTGGCGGTGGTGTCTTCAACCGGCTCGGACTCGGTCAAGCTGTTGTTCAATGGCTCTTCTTGGGAATCAGTCATAATAAGGGCGATTATGCCATCTCACATAGTGAAATAGCAAATTGGGGAAGTGTCTCACAGGGTGGCCATGAAGTTGAAAGGGCGTTCGTGGATGCCGAAGAGACATGTCTGGAGCGGAACCGAGTCATGACTAGGTCATGTTCGAGTCGTATCCGAGTCATATTGAGGCCATCATTTGACCGTATCTCAATATCCGGCATGCTCATGGCCGGGCCCATCGCAAGCACATAGGCTAGTACCACGAACAAGGCGCGAACACAATACCTCGCGCGGAATTTTTTGGAGGAATCACTATGGGAACGACACTGGCCGAGAAGGTCTGGGCCGATCATCTGGTGCGCAAGGGCAGCGACGGAGCTCCTGATTTGCTGTACATCGATCTGATGCTCATGCATGAGTCACCAGCCCGCAGGCGTTTGAGGGCCTGCGCTTGGCCGGCCGCAAGCCGCGTCACGTGGATCAGCTCATTGCCACCGAGGATCACAACACGCCGACCGTTGATATCGATCGCCCGAACCCGGATGAGACGAGCGCGTTGCAGTTGACGACTTTGGAGAAGAGCTGCAAGGAGTTCGGCGTGCGCCTGCACCCGCTGGGCGACGCCGATCAGGGCATCGTCCACGCGTTCGCCCGATTCTGGGCCTGACCCAGCCGGGCATGACCATCGTGTGCGGTGATTCGCATACGTCGACGCACGGCGCGTTCGGCGCGCTGGCGTTCGGCATCGGCACTTCCGAAGTCGAACACGTGATGGCCACACAGACGCTGTCTCTGAAGCCGTTCAAGACCATGGCCGTCAACGTCAACGGCAAGCTGCCCGCGGACGCGACGGCCAAGGACATCATTCTGGCGATCATCGCCAAGATCGGCACCGGCGGCGGCCAGGGTTACGTGATCGAATACCGTGGTGAGGCGATTCGCAACCTCACCATGGACGAGCGCATGACCGTGTGCAACATGTCCATCGAGGCCGGTGCGCGTGCCGGCATGATCGCGCCGGACGAGACCACGTTCGAGTACCTGAAGGGCCGTCCGCACGCGCCGGAAGGCGAGCTGTGGGATCAGGCCGTGGCGTACTGGAAGACGCTGAAGACCGATGACGATGCCGTATTCGACAAGGTGGTGGATATTGACGCCACCAAGCTTGGTCCATATGTGACGTGGGGCACCAACCCCGGCCAAGGTCTGCCGATCACCGCCTCCGTGCCGGAGCCGGACAAGATCGCCGACGCACCAAGCGTGCCGCCGCCGAACGTGCGATTACATACATGGGTTTGAAGCCAGGCATGCCGATCAAGGACATCGCCGTGGACACCGTGTTCATTGGTTCGTGCACCAACGGTCGTATCGACGATTTGCGCCAGGCCGCCGCGATCATGAAGGGTCACCACAAGGCCGAGAACATTCACCGCGTGCTCGTGGTGCCGGCCTCCTCCCGCGTGCGTCTGCAGGCGGAGAAGGAAGGCTCGATAAGGTGTTCAAGGACTTTGGTGCCGAATGGCGTAACGCCGGCTGCTCGATGTGCCTGGGCATGAACCCCGACAAGCTGGTACCGAACGAGCGCTCGATTTCCACTTCGAACCGTAACTTCGAGGGCCGCCAAGCAAGGGCTCGCGCACGCATCTGGCGTCGCCGGCCGTAGCCGCCGCCACCGCCATCCGCGGCACAATCTCGTCTCCCGCCGATCTCTGAGTCAATACACGTGAGCCCCCTCTGACGAGGGGCTGTCAGTCGAAGACTGACTGGGGGAGAGATCCCCGAAAGGAAAATTGTTATGGAAAAACTCACCACACTGACCGGCGTGGGCGTGCCGCTGCGCCGCTCCAACGTCGATACCGACAGATCATTCCCGCTGTGTTCTTGAAGCGCGTGACCAAGTCCGGCTTCGATGACGCCCTGTTCTACGCATGGCGCCGAGACCCGAACTTCGTGCTCAACAAGCCGGAATACGCCGGTAAGGGCCAGATTCTGGTCGCCGGCCCCGAATTCGGCATCGGCTCCTCCCGCGAGCACGCCGTGTGGGCGCTGCACGATTACGGTTTCCGCGTGGTCATCGCGCCGAGCTTCGCCGACATCTTCTACGGCAACACCGCCAAGAACGGCGTGCTGGCCGCGATTATGCCGCAGGAGTCCGTCGAACTCCTGTGGAAGCTACTGGAGGAAGAGCCTGGTCGTGAGATGACTGTCTCGCTGGAGACCCGCACTGTCACTTGCGGCGACGTGACCCTGCCGTTCGAGGTCAACGATTACGTGCGTTGGCGTCTGATGAACGGCTACGACGATATCGATCTGACGCTGCAGCACGAGGACGACATCGCCGCCTACGAAAAGATGCGCGCCGAAAAGTTCCCCTTCAAGCCCAAGACCATCCCCGCCAAACACTGGCCGAAGAAAGAATCGAGTCCGCCCGCGAGCCTGAGGACGCAGACTGGACAGGGCCGTTGGCCGATCGCGGCATTATTTAGCCGCGATCGGCCTGCTGAAAGCCCGGCGGGCTTTCAGCAGGCCCTGTGCCGAGCTGCGACAGCAGCGAGGCCAGCATTGAGCCTCGCCGAAAGGCGAGTCCATAATTGCAGGCCCAGGGCCGTTGGCTCTGTGTCTGATTGAGATTATTGGGGTCGCTCGCATCGCATCAAACAAAGGTCTCACTGGTGCCCGCGCCCCACATCCATTGCGCGGCGGGCAGGAGTTGCGGCAATATTCCTTCAGTGCCAACAACGCCATACGGTCGTTATCCACCGCAGCCACCAACACCGGCGTGGCGGCGCTTTCCTCAACACTCATGAACTCCGTCCTAGCGTTCGAAATACTGTGCCTGAATTCGTACACATTTGTGGACATAATCACGATTCATCCAGTAATGACGGTTAGGTTGAGCATCATGACCATGAATGGCATGAATCCGTCGAACGATTCCGATACGGCTCCGGCGCAATCGCTGTCAGCGCAACCGTTGCCACCTCGACCGGCACCGCAGTCTGCGGCACAGTCACAGACGCCGATGTCACAGACGCCACAGTATGTTCAGCCTGGGCCGAGTATGCAGCCGCAATATGCGGGTCAGCCGGAGCATGGGCACAACCGCTACCTCCACAAGATGTTTCACGGGGTGTTCCACGGATTGTTTCACAAGGTGTTTCACAACCTGTGCCGCAAGCCGCAATACCTGCTGTGCAGCCTGCACAATACGCCGCGCAGCTCGTATACCCGACATATCCCGTCCAACCTACGTATCCTGCCCAGCCGATGTATCCCACGCAGCCGACGTATCCGGCGCAATCCGCCTATTCCCATACCCGGCCGCAACAGTCGCTCCACAGCCCCTCGCTCATCCGTACTACGCTCAACCAGTGCTACGCGCCACAACCCTATTCCGCTGCGCCGCAACCATTCGTGCAAACGGCTCCGGCAATGCCAGTCACAATGCCCAACGCAATGCCTGCCACGATGCCCGCAGCAATGCCCGTGGTCATGCCGATCGATCCTCGCCGTGTATGGCGCACGTGGCGTCGCAAGGTGGTCAATCGTGTAATGGGACTGACTCTCGCCTATGAAGGCATGATGCTCTTGGGCGCAATGGTCGCCACCATTATCGTCGGCGTAATAACCGCGAGCGATTTGTCCGGCGTGCAGTGGGATGCATCATCAGCCTGATATCGGTGTTCGTCGCGTTCGGATTTCTGCTGCTCATGCGCCACCGTGACATCTTCACCTGCGAATTCTGGCTTGGTGGCCAGCATCGCGACTCGTACGGGGAGCCCAATCAGCTTGGCCACATCAGCCAATATGGCGGCGGGCGCATGCAGCCTCTCTGGGCGTTGATGTTCATCGTGCTGGGCATGGGCGTGCAAGGCATCGTTATGTTGGTGCAGGTCGCTTTTTCCAGGCTGGGCACCGATCTTGCCTCTCCCACGTCAGACAGCATCGCCGAATCCAGCGTCACCGTAAGCATGTGGCTGTACGTTGGCTGGTCGCTCCGATTTGCGAGGAAGTACTGTTCCGCGGCGTACTGATGAAGGAGCTCAAGCCGTTGGGCAAGAACTTCGCCATCGTCACCTCGGCAATGGTGTTCGGCCTGTTCCATGACGACGTAGTGCAAGGCACATTCGCGTTCCTCTTTGGCCTGATTCTGGGATTCGTGGCCATGGAATACTCGTTGGTTTGGTCGATTGCACTGCACATCTTCAACAATGCGATTCTTTCCGGCGCCATCGATACCCTTGCCGGCAACTATCTTGATGACAACGCATATTTGATATTCTCATTGTCGCTATCTGTGATCGGCGTGATCGGATCGATTATCATATTCGTGATATACGGCAAAGAGATGCGCCAATATCACCGTACGAATCGTAGTATTCCAGACACGTACTTTGGCTGGGCAGCTCCGACGTTCATCATCTTTGTGGTAGCCAATGCCGCTTTCGCCATTATTTCGTTTGTCGGCGCGATGATGGGTTGAGTGTGCGTGTGCGCATGCAGGTTGGCTTATCGTTGAAGCATGAGTGATTTTGAGCCGTTTTATGATGTCAGCCGCAGCTACGAAGACAACTATGAGCAAGGGCCGTTCGGCGCGTTTGCCGAGGCGCTGAAGGATGGCAACGGTGCCGATGCCGCCGGAACCACCAGCGAGGGTGCCTCCGAGGGTGCCTCGGCCTCCTTCCTGGGCCAGCCGGTCAACCTGCCTTTCGGCATTCCCGCAGGCCCGCTGCTCAACAGCCGCTTCACCACGGCCGCCTTCCGCATGGGCTTCGATCTGGCGACCTACAAAACCGTGCGTTCGCGCGCCTGGGGCTGCAACCCGTTCCCGAACGTGCTCGCCGTACACCCCAAGTCGGCGGACGGTTCACTGACACCGGGCAGCGCCGAACTGGACGAAGGCGTGCTGGCCGACACCAACTATGAACAGCCGATTTCCATCTCCAACAGCTTCGGTGTGCCCTCGCAGAGCCCTGACGTCTGGCAGCCGGACATGCGCGCCGCCATCGAGGCCGCCGGTCCCGGTCAAGTGCTGGTCCCGAGCTTCCAAGGCTCGCGTGTGAGGGCATGAGCGAGGAGGAATACATCGCCGACCATGCCACCACCGCCCGCCTGGTCAAAGAAACCGGTGCCAAGCTTATGGTGATGAACACCAGCTGCCCCCAACGAGGGCCACAACCGCCTGCTATGCCACAATCCGCTGCTCGTGGGCCGCATCACCGAGGCCGTGAAGCAGGAGATCGGCGACATCCCGCTGATGGTCAAGCTCGCCTACATCCCCAGCGACGGCGACCTTGAACTCATGGTGCGTTCCACCGTGGGCCACGCACTGTGCAGGGATTCAGCACCATCAATACGATTTCCGCCAAACTGGTCGATGCCAATGGCAATCAGGCCCTGCCCGGTGCAGGCCGTGATCGCTCCGGCGTGTGTGGCAATGCGATTCGTGGTGCCGGCCTCGACATGGTCGCCCGTCTGGCCGCGATCCGCGAGAAGCTCGGTCTTGATTTCAAGATCAATGGCGTGGGCGGCGTGGTTTCGCCGGCCGACTATCAGGCATACAGAAACGCCGGCGCGGATTCGGTGATGTCCGCAACCGGCGCGATGTGGGACGCCGAGCTGGCCCACAAGATCAAGGCGAGCCGGTAAATCGGCTCCAAAACAAGAAACAGCCTGTACGGGCCGTGATTCCCAGACAATTCCCAGCCAGTGCCCACGTTGCATTGAAACTGGTGTTGTTATATGTAATCACGGCCGAACAAGCTGCATAACTTAACCTCTTTCTTCTTCTTCTCTCCTTTCTCTCCCCGGCGCCCATCACGCCGGGGTTTCTTTTTTGCGGTGGGTACAGCCGTCTTACTCGGCCGCCGCCTTCATGGCCACGGCGCCGACGTAGTAGACCGGCTTGTCGAAGTTCGGCTGGAACAGGAAGTCCACGTTGGCGAGCTGGTCGATGGTGAAGCCGGCCTGAATCGCCATGGAAATCACGTTTGCCGCGCCGGAGATATCGGCCTTGGAACAGAACTGGCCGCCCTTGACCTTGCGGGTTTCCGGGTCCCAGGTCAGAATCGACGTGACTGGGGTGGTGGTGAGCATGAAGTCCGGGCGATAATCCTCGGTGAGCGAGGTCTCGCGGACCGTGAGCCCGCGGCGTTCGGCACCGGCGCGG
>ENA-OPZM01000746-OPZM01000746.1-human-gut-metagenome-genome-assembly--contig:-NODE-746-length-13219-cov-6.404293_pt1 | contig 13219 bp, 19 predicted proteins | sample MGYA00242478_ERZ504493 | MGnify/ENA primary metagenome ERZ504493 (study PRJEB26092, sample SAMD00036227) | human gut metagenome | host: Homo sapiens | study: EMG produced TPA metagenomics assembly of...
CCCGCGGCCTGGCGCCGGCGCCAACCCCGAGGTTGGCCGCAAGGCTGCCGATGAGTCCCGCGATGACATTGCCGAGGCGCTCGCTGGCGCCGACATGGTGTTCGTCACCTGCGGCGAGGGCGGTGGCACCGGTACCGGCGCTGCTCCCATCGTTGCCGATATCGCGATGAACGAGGTCGGTGCGCTGACCGTCGCCGTCGTGACCAAGCCCTTCACCTTCGAGGGCCGCAAGCGCAAGAAGAGCGCCGAGGAGGGCATTAAGACCCTCTCCGATTGCGTCGACACCATGATCGTCATCCCTAACGATAAGCTGCTCGACATCGCCGAGAAGAAGACCACCATGCTCGAGGCCTTCGCGATTGCCGATGGCGTCCTTTCCCAGGGCACCCAGGGCATCACCGACCTCATCACCGTCCCCGGTATCATCAACCTGGACTTCGCCGATGTTAAGACCATCATGAAGCAGGCCGGTACCGCCATGATGGGTATCGGTACCTCTTCTGGGGACACCCGTGCCGTCGACGCTGCCCAGCAGGCCATCTCCAGCCCGCTGCTCGAGAGCTCCATCGATGGCGCCACGCGCGTGCTGCTCTCCATCGCCGGTTCCAAGGACTTGGGCATCCAGGAGATCAGCGACGCCGCCGACGTTGTCGCCAACGCCGTCGACCCCGAGGCCAACATCATCTTCGGTACCGTTGTCGACGAGTCCCTGGGCGATCAGGTGCGTATCACCGTCATCGCTACGGGCTTCTCCGACTCCAACGTCAACCGTCAGGACGAGCTCTTTGCTGCTCAGCAGTCTCAGAGCAAGGCCGCTGCCTCCGCTGAGCCGCAGCGCACTGCTCCTGCCACGAGCCCGGCTCAGGCCGCTCCGACCCGCAACGTCGGTGGCACCGAGCTTCCTAACTTCGGCAACGATCAGTTCGAGCTTCCCGACTTCCTGAAGCGCGGTAGCTTCTAAGTCGTTCTTTGCATTGTTGTGCACAGGGGCGTGTCCGTATGGACGCGCCCTTTTTATTTCGACTTTGTAAACTAGAACCTCCAATCTCTTTACGTTCCCTTTACGATTGCCTCCAGCGCAGCAGGTATCCTTTTAGAGAAGTATGACAGCCGTATAAACGCGGGCTGTAGCGGCGATGCCGCGGTACTTGTGTTATTAGGAGGCTTTAGTATGGCAGCACGTGCGGACAAAGTTTCGCGTGTCGACCATGATGGAGTTACGTTGGTGGAGGGCGCGACATCCGATGTTCGCTTTGCCTTCACCGAGCGCGCCGGTGGCGTTTCCGAAGATGCGTACTCCTCACTCAACTTGGGCTCGCATGTTGGCGATGACCCCTTTGCTGTTCAAGAAAATCGTCGTCGTGCGCTCGAGGCTATGGGTGCCGCCGATTGCGAGCACAACCTGCTCGTTCCCAATCAGGTCCATGGTGATCATATCGTTGCGGTGACCTCGAACGGCGCCGATGACCTTGAGGACGTTCGCGAGCAGATTGCCGAGGGCTGCGATGCCATCGTCTGCATGGCCCGTGAGGTACCCGTGATGCTCTGCTTTGCCGATTGCGTTCCCGTGGTGCTGGTGGCTCCCGGCGGCTTTGCGTGGTGCACTCTGGCTGGAAGGGCACGATTGCGCGCATTTCCGCCAAGGCGTGCCAAGCGCTCTGCGAGGCGGCTGGCTGCAAGCCGGACGACATCTCTGCCTACATTGGGCCCCATATCCTGGCGACGAGTACGAGGTGTCCCAAGAACTTATGGATCGCTTTGCCGCCGAGTTCGCGTGCATCGATGCCTCTGCTTCTCGTATGCTCGATCTTTCCGCCGCCATTCGCGAGGCGCTGATGGACGCCGGCGTCGAGGCGAGCAGCATTGTGGACACCAAGCTTTCCACCGTTCGTCAGAACGACCGCTTTTATTCCTACCGCAACGAGGGCGGCACCTGTGGGCGCCATGCTGCGATCGGCGTGATGCTATGAGAAAGATCGCATCGGTCCTGAGTGCTGCAGTGCTTACGCTCACGCTGTGTGCTTGCTCCTCGGGATCTTCCACATCTTCTATTACCGTGGCCGGCTCGACCACGTGCCTTCCCATTGCCGAGATCGCAGCCGAGGGCTTTAAGGAAGAGGCCGGCACCGATGTGCTCGTCTCCGGCCTTGGCTCCTCTGCGGGTATCGAGGCCGTCAGCAACGGCACGGCCGACATCGCCAGCTCGTCTCGTGGCCTCAATGCCGACGAACAAGACCTTGGCCTGACCCCGATCGTAATCGCGCACGACGGCATCGCAGTCATCGTGAACGACGACAACCCGGTCGACAATCTCTCGACCGAGCAGCTCCGCGATATTTACGCCGGCAAGATCACCAACTGGAAGGAAGTCGGCGGAGAGGACCTGAAGATTCAGGTTATCAACCGCGACGAGGCGTCCGGTACGCGCGAGGCCTTCCGTACCATCGTGATGGACGGCACGCCGTTCGATCGCCGCTCGGCCGTTCTTTCGGGTACGGGCCAAGTGCGCGACGTCGTGTCCCGCTCGCATGGCGCCATTGGCTACATCTCGCTGGGTTTTGTCGAGAGCCTCAACGCCACGACCTCGGTTAAGGCCGTTTCGGTCAACCATGTCGAGGCATCCGAGAAGACGGTCGCAAGTGGCGGCTATCCCATCTCGCGCGACCTTTACTTCTTTGTGAAGGGTACGCCTTCGCATCAGGCGCAGGACTACATTGACTATGTGACGTCCGAGAAGATGGACAAGCAGATTCGCGAGGCGGGCTTTATTCCCGTCACCAACGACGGAAAGGGGAGTGAGTAGCGTGGAAGCACAGGAAACCCCCCAGATTGAGCAGGAGGCTCAGACGCCCAAAAAGCGTGAGTTGGCGTTGGTGTCGCGTAGCACCTATCTCAAGGAGAAGGCGCTGCAGTGGATCTTCTTTGCCTGCGCGTTCTTGGCGGTCGTCACCGTTATCCTGATCTTTGTCTTTACCACGTACTCGGCGCTGCCCGTCTTTACCGACATCGGCCTGGCGGACTTCTTTAGCTTTACGTGGGCGCCATCCGAGGGCCACTACGGCATCATGTCGCTGCTGGCGGGCTCTGGTCTGGTGACGGTCGGTGCGCTCGCCATGGGCGTGCCCCTGGGTGTGGGCACGGCTGTATATCTGGTCGAGATCGCCAGCAAGCGCGTGCGCAGGCTCATCAGCCCCGCCGTCGACCTGCTGGCGGGCATCCCCTCCATCATCTACGGCTTCTTTGGCATGGTCATCATCCGCCCGTTTATCGCGCAGCTGACCGGCGGTCTTGGCTTTGGCGCGCTGACGGCGTGGTTTGTGCTTGCCATCATGATCGTTCCCACCATTACCACGCTCACGATCGATGCCCTCAATTCCATCCCCATGGGCATTCGCGAGGCGTCCTATGCCATGGGTGCCACCAAGTGGCAGACCATCTACAAGGTCGTGCTGCCTGCAGCCAAGCTGGGCATTGTCGATGCAATTGTCTTGGGTATGGGGCGTGCCATCGGTGAGACCATGGCCGTGCTGATGGTCGTGGGCAACGCCCCGGTCATTCCAGATAGCATCTCGAGCCCCATCTCGACGCTCACGAGCCAGATCGCACTCGACATGAGCTATTCCTCGGGCCTGCATCGCTCGGCTCTGTTTGGCATGGGCGTGGTCCTGTTTATCATCTCAGCTGCACTGGTGGGTATCGTTCGCCTGATTTCAAAGAAGAGGGGGTAGGCTATGTCCGATTCCGTTGACACGACGTCGATACGACATCGTCGCGCGAGCTCATCAAGCGTGCCCTTTCCCATGGCAAGAAGGGCCGCATCAACAAGGACCTGTCCAACAAGATTATGCTCGGCGTGTTTCGCGCCGCGGCCTATATCACCACCCTGGTGTTGCTTGCCATCATCGCCTATGTGGTCATCAACGGTCTTCCGCATATCTCGCTCGACTTTATCTTCGGCTGGCCGCAGGCGTAAACGCCGAGGGTGGCATCTGGCCCACGATCGTCTCGACCATCTACGTGACGGCGCTCGCCATGCTCATCTGCACGCCGGTTGCCGTCTTGGCTGCGGTCTATCTGGCCGAATACGCCAAGCAGGGCAAGGTCGTCGACATCATTCGCTATGCTGCCGATGCCCTGGCCTCGGTGCCTTCCATCGTTATGGGCCTCTTTGGTTACGCCTTGTTTGTTGAGGCCATGGGCCTGGGCCTTTCGATGGTTTCGGCCGCTCTGGCGCTGGCGCTTCTGATGCTGCCCATCGTCATGCGCACCACCGAGGAGGCAATTCGCGCCGTTCCGCGCTATATCCGTTGGGGCGCATATGGCCTGGGCGCCACCAAGTGGCAGGTCGTCTCCAAGATCGTGCTTCCTTCTGCCTTTGGCCGCATTGCCACCGGCATCGTCCTTGCCATCGGTCGCGCCATCGGCGAGACCGCGGTGGTGCTCTACACCATGGGTCAGGCCATCAATCTGCCGATCTCGCCGCTCGATTCCGGTCGTCCCATGACCGTTCACCTCTATTTGCTTGCCAACGACGGCATCAACATGAACGCAGCCTACGGCACTGCGCTTTTGCTGATGGCGATTATTCTGGCCTTCAACCTGTTTGCGCGTTATCTGTCGCGCAAGCGCCGCTAGTTAAGGAGTCCCATGTCCGTCTATCAGTCCGCTCCCACGCCGGAGCAAGCGGCCATCACAGCCAAGGATTTCAACTTTTGGTACGGTGACTTTCATGCGCTGACGGGGCTCGACCTCAACATCGCCAAAAACGCCATCACCTCGTTTATCGGTCCTTCGGGCTGTGGTAAATCGACGTTTTTGCGCTGCATCAACCGTATGAACGACCTTATCGAGGGTACTCGCGTCGAGGGCACCATGACACTCGACGGCAACGATATCTATGCCGAGGGCGTCGACCCGGTCGACCTTCGTCGCCGCGTGGGCATGATTTTTCAGCAGCCCAACCCGTTTCCCAAATCCATCTACGAGAATGTCGCTTTTGGCCCTCGTCTGCAGGGCGTGACTAGCAAAAGCGACCTCGACGACATCGTGGAAGAATCGCTCAAGCGCGCCAACCTCTGGAAAGAGGTATCCAATCAGCTCAACAAGGATGGTTTGGCGCTCTCGGGCGGTCAACAGCAGCGTCTGTGCATCGCGCGTGTGCTTGCGGTGCAGCCCGATGTCCTTCTGATGGACGAGCCCTGCTCCGCCATCGACCCCACGTCCGTATCTAAGGTCGAGGATCTGATGGCCGAGCTGGCGCCCGAGATGACGATCATCATCGTCACGCATTCTATGCAGCAGGCCGCTCGCATTAGCGACTACACCGCATTTTTCTTGCAGGAAGTTGCCGGTGAGCCCGCCACGCTCATCGAGTATGGTCAAACCGACGCGATCTTCACCAGCCCGGTGGATTCGCGGACGGAAGACTATATCACCGGCCGCTTTGGCTGATCGGTGCGACTAGTCCCAAGCCGATCGGACCTGGTCCGGTGCGTATTCACTGTGCGGGCGCATGACCGCACCCAACTGATTGGAGTGAACCATGCGCAAACTGTTTTCCCGTCAGCTCATCGAGCCCGTCACGAGATGTTGAGCATCTACGAGGCCGTCGATCTTGCCCTTCACGACGCCGTGAAGGCCTATGTGACCGACGACCGCAAGCTCGCCACTAAGACCAAGAAGCGCACGCTTTCGATTGATGCTCGCTGCGCCAACTTGGAGGCCGTGTGCTACAACCTGATCGCTACGCAGTCGCCGGTCGCCTCCGACTTCCGTTTGCTGCAGACGATTATCTACGTCGACTTTAACCTGCAGCGCATGACCGATAAGGTTCGCCAGATCTGCCGCGCCACGCGTCACATGGTCAAGGCCGACATCTCGCTGCCTCAGGAGCTCGTCGGCACGGTTGAGGCCGAGGCCGAGGCCGTGTACCAGGTGCTGGGCTCGTCGCTGTCCGCGCTCGTCACCAACGACATGTCCATCATCTGCAACCTGGCCGTTGAGGATGAGCCGGTACATGCGGCGTACGAGAAGTTCTTCCGTACCTTTAACCGCATGGACACCGGCGATTTTATGGACGACGACAGCAACTATGACGACCTGCGCCGTGCCATCATGGTTTCGCGCTACCTCGATCGCATTGCCTCGATTTCCATCGATGCCGCCTGCCGTCTGACCTTCCTTTTGACCGGACAGCGTATGACTGCGGCGATATCGCCTGTACGGATGAGGACGAGCTCGAGAGCATGCGCGTGCCTTCGGGCGAGGGCGTCATTATGAGGCCCGCCGTGGATGCACGCTTTGTTGCCAAGTGCCCGCTAACGAGGTGAGCGAGGGTCTTCGCTACCTGTTGGATCATCTTGAGGACGAGGATGATGCCGAGGACGACGAGGAGTAGGGTACCCCGTTCGTTGAGAGATTGTAAATACCTAAGGGAGCGCGGCCTTGCGGATGCGGGGCTGCGCTCTTGCGTTAGCATGGGACTACTTGTTGTGCTGTTAGCGGAGGCGATTGGCAATGGATAACTATTTGAATGTAATGCGCGCTCGCCGCGAGCAGATACTCGAGCGTTTCTATGCCGCGCTCGATCGCGCCGGGAGGCCCCGTGATGCCGCGCGTTTGATTGCCGTGTCCAAGACCGTCGCGTCGATGAGACCATCGCGGCCATCCAGGTGGGATATCGCCATTTTGCCGAGAACCGCCCGCAAGAGCTCGTCCGCAAACTTGCAGGTCTGGCGGATCATCCGGAGCTGCCCGAGGTGCGCTTCGACATGATTGGCAACCTTCAGACCAACAAGATCAACGCGGTGTTGGGCTCGGCCGAGCTGATTCATTCGGTGGGGTCGCTTCATTTGGCGCAGGCGATCTCGAGCCGTGCCATTCGCAAGATCGAAGCTGGCGAGCTCGCCGCCCCCCAGCAGGTGCTGATCGAGGTTAACGTAAGCGGCGAGGAGTCCAAGGGCGGTTTTTCGCCCGATGAGATTCGTGGCGCTGCCGGCGAGCTTGCGGAACTTGAGGGAATTTGTGTGCAGGGCCTTATGACTATGGCCCTCGGGGGAACAAGGATGTGGCGCGTCGCACCTTTGCCGGGCTGCGAGAGCTGAGGGATGAGTTGGAGGCGGCGCATCCCGATCTGAGGCTGCCCGAGCTTTCTTGCGGCATGAGCGAGGACTTTGAGCCTGCCCTTGAGGAGGGCTCTACGCTCGTTCGCTGGGCAGGGTAGTATTTAGCCCGGAGTTTGCAGTAAAATAGGGCTCTGAAGTGCGCACTGGTTTACAGAGCGCCTGCACTAAACCGTGAGAGGACACAACCATGGGCTTCCTTGACGAGATTAAAAATAAGATGCACCTGGGCGGCCAGCAGGGTTACGACCAGAGCTATGACCAGGATGACGACTACGGCTACGATGACGGCTACGATGATGGCTATCAGAACAACGGCTACAGCGGTACCTCGGGCGAGGGCTTCTATACCCAGGACGAGCCGAGTAACGGCCTGCTGGGCCAAACGCGCCGCGGTGAGGCCGAGTCGGTCGCCGTGTATACGCGCTCCGGCCAGCTGGTCGGCGATGACTCGCGTCATGCAACGACGTACAATCCGCCTTCGCGCTCGCAGGACAGTGTTGCGAGCGGTTATCGTCCTGGTGCCTATGACACGCCGTCGAGCTACGCCGAGAACACCCGCGCCCGTGCCGCCGCTGCGCCTGCGCCTGCACCGAGCGATGCCTCGGCCTATGCGAGCAATATCATCAACGCCACACCGCAGCTGCCGGCCTATGTCCTGCGCCCCGAGAGCTATGACGACGTGGAGACCGTGGTGCGCCGCGTTCGCACCAAGCAGCCTGTCGCACTGATTTTTGTGGGCGTACGCACCGAAGTTGCCAAGCGCGTCTTGGACTTCTCTTACGGCTTTGCCTGCGGTCTGGGTGCCACGGTCAAGGAGGTGGGCGACCGCGTGTTCATGGTGCTGCCCGCCGGTTGCGAGGTCAAAGATTCCGATCTCAAGAAGCTTCGTGCCGACGGCTACCTTAAGTAAAGACAAGACGAGGAGATTCCCATCAACATCTACACTATCGTCCAGCTGGTCAATACGCTGTTCAACTTCTATTCCACGCTCATTGTCGTCTACTGCTTTATGACGTGGATTCCCATGAAGCAGGGTGGTTTGCTTCAGGATATTGCCGCGGTGCTTGATAGCGTGTGCGGTCCGTGGCTCAACCTGTTCCGTCGTTTCATCCCGCCGATGGGCGGTATCGATTTTTCGCCGGTCGTTGCGATTATTGCGTTGCAGTTGGTGCAGAAGCTGGTTCTGCAACTTCTTATAGGTATACTCATATAAAACTGGCTTAGTAACTCACGTCGGGCGCACGGCGCCAAGGCGAAGATAAAGGAGAACTTGTTATGGCTATTACCCCTGCTGACATTCAGGCTCAGACCTTCTCTGAGGCTAAGCGCGGCTACGACCCCGCCGAGGTCGACGTCTTCCTGGAGACCCTGTCCTCTGAGGTCGACGCCATGCTTGCCAAGATCGTCGATCTTAAGGTCGTCTGACTGCCACCGAGCAGCAGCTTGCCGATACGCAGGCCCAGCTTGCTCAGGCTCAGGACGCTGCCGCGCAGGCCGTTCCCGCCGCCCCTGTGGCCGCTCCTGCACCCGACTTCTCCGCTCAGGAGCGCCAGATTTCCGCTGCCCTTATTGCTGCCCAGCAGACCGCCGAGGGCATTGTCAACGACGCCAACGAGAACGCCGACCGCATCCGCAACGAGGCCGACGCCAGCCCGCGAGGTCATCCGTCAGGCCCTGACCGAGAAGCAGGCCGAGCTTGAGGAGATCGACCGTCTTAAGGCTTCCCGTGAGGAGTTTAAGGCCGAGTACCTCAAGCTCATCCAGCACTTCATGGACGATGCTCAGAACTCCTTCCCGTCCGATCTCATGGCTTCCACGCCGGTCGGTTCCGCCGCTTCTCCGGCTGTGACCGTTCCTGCTGCCGAGCCGCTGCCCGTCGCCGAGCCGGTTATCCCCGTTGCCGATCCCTTCGCACCGATTGACAACTTCGCTGCCGACGACCTGGACTAGCGCCAGAGCTACAATCTAGTGCCCTTAAGAGGAGCTCGCACCTGCGGGCTCCTTTTTATTAGATTTTTGGGATATGCCTTAATTTCTACCTTTTATCAATTTTATATACGGTGCTCCGCAGAGAGCCTGTCACAAGCTCGATATGCTTGAGAGACAATCCGATGCGTCATTTCACATTGTGGGTGAAAGCCCCGCAATCATTGACTAAGTTCGATATGTTCGAAATCCATATCACGTACATGGGTAATAACGGTATATGGAGGCTCGCAAGTAGTCAAAGTAACCGAACCGGGGCAGAAAGGTGCGCAAACAAACCGCGACGAACAGCTTCTTCCGCATTTCCTTAGGCAAGCGAAAAGAGGGATGCATGATGGCCAAGAGCTACGTAAAGATTGTAATTGTTGTTCTTGCAGTTGGTCTTGCAATGGCGCTATGTGCATCGTTTGCGACGTATAGGTCCGAGCAGTCGTTTATTGATGGCGCTGAAAATGGGTTTGGCATAGACGGGATGTATGCCAGCGGTGATGCAATCAGGCCGTCTATGGCGATTCTTGCGGGCGAAGATATGGAATGGCAAATCTGTAATGCCGATGGCTCTTGTATGAGTGGTCGTTTGGCTGCAACAAGCGATCCGAATTCGTTTGATCTTCTCGACGATGATGGAGCGGATTGCGGTTCTGTTCACCTGTCATATGCATCGCGAGATGGGATGGACGGCATTCTCTATGTCTCTCACAAGATTGGTGATTTCAAGATGCGCAGGACTAACCGCGTGCCGGCTTTTATTGAGGAATGATGGTTGCCGTGTTAGTCGCCTACGGCTCGGCCATGCATTCGTGAAAGCTGTTCCATCTGTATTCCAATAGGGAAACGCGTGCGCCCTGGGCGCGAAAACGCCGAGCTCTGCGTGTGATAGGGCAGAACTCGGCGAAGGGCGCGTGGTAAAAGGTAGGTTTTAGGGCATGTGCCAATTACTACTTGAGGAGGAAGTCGGAGAGGGGAATGGTACGGGCCTCGCGATGCTCGGGATCGGTGATGTGGTCGGCAGGATAGCCACAGACGAGCATGTGATAGGGATAGACGCCCTCGGGTAGGTTGAACCGCTCTCGGGCTAGCTCGGGCTTAAAATGGCATACCCAACACGTTCCCAGGCCTTGCTCCTCGGCCTCCATCATCATTTGATCGCAAACAATCGAGGTGTCGATAGCGCTGGAGTTCATCTGGTCATAGGGGCGAACCCAAGCGTCGTCGGTAACGCTGCAAATAAGGAAGATGAGCGGAGCGCCAAAGATAGACCCATCACGAGCAAACCGAGGCTGACAAGCAGTGGCCTTTTCCAACAGCTCCGGAGTATCAAGCACCATCACACGGGTTGGATGATTATTACAAGCAGAAGGAGCAATGCGCCCCGCCTCAACAATGGCATCCACCACCGACCGCCCAACAGAACGGTCCTCAAACTCGCGACAAGAATACCGAGACCGAGCCAAATCCAAATAACTCACAACCAAGCCCTCCAACAATTAAAAATCAAACAAACCCAAAGTAACCCAAAGAGTACCCAAAGCAGCAATCAGCCAAACGCTCATCAAGGGCCAAAGTGTCCGAACGGGTACCAAAGGTCCCTTCAGCCAAACCCCCGTTGCGTTAAAACTATCAGCCAAAGTTCCAATGGTGGTATGTAAGGCGAAGGGCCGGCCACGGTTTACTTTCGAACGACTCTGCAATGCAGCCGGAGTGAGAAAGCAAACCGTGGCCGGCCCTTCGCCGCCGGGACACGTACCCCCAATTAACTGTTCTTCATGACAATCGAATCCACGACATCGGCCACATTCTCGCAGCAGTCGGCGCAGTACTCCAGGAAAGCGTAGACGTCACGCCAGGCGATGACCTCGAGCGGGTCCTTGCCATTGACGTGCAGGTTGCGCATGGCGTTGATGTAGAGCTCATCGGCCTCGGACTCAATGGTGTTGATCTGGATGACCAGCTCGCGCAGGGTCTTGGACTTGCGGTAATTAGGCAGCTCGACCATAAGGTCCTTCATGCGCGGCAGGCGTCGGTCACCTTGTGGGCGATGACAATGGCATCGGGGTGGATGCTCTGGATGTTGGTGAAGTAGACGCGCTGCACGACGCCCTCGATACGGTCAAGCACAGTGTCGAGCGAGCAGCTCATCAGGTCCAGATCCTCGCGCTCAAGCGGGGTGATAAAGGCAGTGAGCAGGGCATCCTCGAGCTCATGGTGCTTCTTGTCGGCCGCATGCTCAATCGCATGCATCTCTTCGAGCATGCCGTGGATCTGCGCGGGATCAAAGTTCTCAAAAATCTTGATGAGCAACTCTGCGGCCTGGACAGCAAGGTCGGCGCAGGCGACGTAGTTGTCAAAGTAGAACGAATCGGGTTTCTTTGCCATGAGTGGGTCCTTTCGAGGCGAAGACGGGTGGGCGAGGTATTGCGGTCCGGATGGACGTTCGGTTTGACTAGATGAACATCATGAACAGCTTGGCCATGACAAAGCTGATAAGTCCGCAGGCGGGGAAGGTGAAGAACCAGGTGAACATCATGTCCTTGACGACACCGAAGTTGATCGCCGAGAGGCGCTTGACGGCACCGACACCCATAATGGCGCAGGTCTTGATGTGCGTGGAGGACACGGGGATGCCGGTGAGCGTGGCAAGCAGCAGGTTTGCGGCGCCCGCCAGGTCGGCGGAGAAGCCTGGTACTTTTCGAGCTTGACCATGCTCTGACCGACAGACTTGATGATGCGCTCACCGCCCACGCTGGTGCCGATGCCCATGGTGGCCGAGCACAGCAGCATGATCCAGATGGGGATGCCGGCGTCGCCGACGCTCGTCTGTCCGCTGGCAAAGGCGACACCTAAAAAGAGCACGCCGATAAACTTTTGTCCATCTTGCGCGCCGTGCATAAAGCTCATGGCCGCGGCACTTGCGATCTGAGCATATTTAAAGAAGACATTGGCACGTCGCCTGTTGGCGGCGGCGAAAAGAATCGAGACGAGCTTGCACAGGACCCAGCCCATGATAAAGCCCAGGCCGATGGAGAGCGCCAAGCCGTAGATGACCTTCATCCACTCGTGGACGTTGACGCTGCTCGCGCCGCCGAGGGCGATTGCGGCACCGGTCAGGCCGGCGATAAGGCTGTGGCTTTGCGAGGTGGGGATGCCAAAACGCGATGCCGTGGCGCCGTAGACGACGATGGAGAACAGCGCCGCGCAGAGGCACGCGAGCGCCATGGTGCTGTTTCCGCCAAAGTCGACGATATGTGAGATGGTGTTGGCGACGCTCGCGTTAAAGTGCGTCATGATGAGCACGCCGAGGAAGTTGAATGCGGCGCTCATGAGAATGGCTGCGCGGGCGGGCATGCAGCGCGTGGTGACACAGGTCGCGATGGCGTTGGGCGCGTCGGTCCATCCGTTGACGAAGATAGCGCCGAGCGCGAGGATCACGGTGACGGCAAGGACTGGGTTCGACACAATTTGGCCGAGGAAGGCTGAGAACGTTACGTCCATATATGGGCTTTCTCGAAGTTTGCAGGCACGTTACAAAAACATGATAAATCGTATCACCTCCTGCGGGTTTCTTTACCGAGTTCTGATGGGAGAAGTGAATTTTTTGGCACTAACATTGAATATTTGCCCTGTTGACCGCGGGTGTTCTTTTTGCTAGCACGCCATGAGGACACGTGCGCGCCCCAACATCCCAAAACCACAGCCTGTTCGCTTTACAATATGCAAACATGCGTTCGATAATAGGAGGCATGGAATATCGACAGACAGATGGTAAAACTCGACGCGTGCACAAGCAGTATGTGGACGTCGTGGCCCGCATCCTCGCGGGCGGACAAGTCGTGCCGGTTACCGTCTGCTGGGTCGACGGTCGCTGTTTTACGATCGACGAGATTGTCTCATCCACCGGTTTTGGCCTAACGGTTCACGGCATTCGTACGGCAACCTATAAGGTTCGTTTTGGTGGGCATGCGACCGAACTGTATCTGGAAGAACAGGCGCGCGAGCGACCGGATGGCTCGCAGGCCCATCTGATGCGTTGGTGGGTGTGGGGCATTCGACCGTAGCTCGAGAGCGGGCGCCGCAGGTAAGAGCGGCGCGGCATTGGGTACAATGGCAGG
>ENA-OPZM01000747-OPZM01000747.1-human-gut-metagenome-genome-assembly--contig:-NODE-747-length-13216-cov-2.407441_pt1 | contig 13216 bp, 17 predicted proteins | sample MGYA00242478_ERZ504493 | MGnify/ENA primary metagenome ERZ504493 (study PRJEB26092, sample SAMD00036227) | human gut metagenome | host: Homo sapiens | study: EMG produced TPA metagenomics assembly of...
GTGGAAAGATCCATCAAACTGTCTTTCAGAGGATTTGCATCATGCAGTGAAAAACGACAGCAGGTTATAATATCCGGCAATCCATCGTTTTCCTTAAGGAACTTGTAGAAATCCAGATCATTATTGCCTACTACAAATTCAACGTTGATATCCGGAAGCTGTTCCTGGATGTATGGTGCATATTTTTCATACAGGTTTGTGCTCCACAAATACACCGTGATCGTATCTGCATCTTCTTTTTTCCGCGCTCTTCCCGCCACAGCCTGACAAAAGTGATATAACTGCCACCATCACCAGGAACACCGGCAAAACTTTGTTCCATTTTTTCTTTTTTCATTGGGATCCTCCTTCTGAGCCTCCTTTGCATTTTTCTATTTTACAATATTAAAATATCCAACGACCCCGATATATCCATCCTTCTTTAAAGGCGACCACAATGTATGCAACTTCAGTTTGTACATTTGGCGGACATTCTCCACCGTTGCTTTTATCTGCACAGAGATTTCTTTATTTTGTACAGATGTCTGATGTAATAAAGCCTGAATATGACGAACATCTTCTTCATTTACTCCGAATTCTTTGAACAGATTAAAATTCGGATTATTTCTCTGACATAATATATGCTGCTTTCCGTTTAATATAGTCAGCTGACCTGAAATTGTATTGTACTCAATTGAATTCATGCCACTGTTCGATTTGAAGAAATCGAGTTTTTCCTTCATGACCCTGACAACATTCTGTGAATAATTATGATTCGGTAAAGATCTGTCGCTGAGTATCTCATTTGAAAGTCTCTGTACTTCATGGTAATAGCTAATATCATCCATCTCTTTATCAATCATTTTTGAAAGCTGAAGACTCAGTTCTTTCAGACACATAAGGAGGATGGGGTTAAATTGTCCACATTGCCCATCCAGGATCATTTGAATCGCTGTGTCATGATCAAATGCTTTCTTATAACATCTTTCACTTGTAAGTGCGTCATAAACATCGACAATCGACACCACCTGTGCGGAGATTGGTATTTCTTCTCCTTTCAGGGCCATCCGGATAGCCTTTTCCATCCCATCTTTCATGATGCCATCTGCAGATTCCCATGAAGCACGTACCAATGAATTGTCTTTTGGGAAATGCATATCCCGGATCATATCTGCACCAAGCTCACTATGAGTTTTCATAATCTTGAATTCTTCATCGGTAAGTCTGCCGGGTTTGTTCAGAATTTCTTCCGAAATACGGATCTTACCGATATCATGAAGAGAAGATGCTGTTGTGATCAAAGAAATATCTGCCTCTGTCATAGGATAAGCATCTGTTATTTTACCAGTTGTCTCAGCATCATTTCCGTTGCTGTTTTAATATGCAGGATGTGTTCTCTGCTCTCACTGTTACGTGATCCCAATACATTACTCAGAATCCGGATCATAATATTATTATTTTCTTCTTTTTCGTAAACCTGATCATAAACCACATTGATCAGATGCTTTTGCTTCATATAGAGTCCAAGGGTATTCTGAACTCTTTTCTTTACAATCACAGAATCAAACGGTCGTGTGATATAATCCGTGATTCCCAGCTCATATGCCTTACGCATCGTATCAACAGCATCTTCAGAAGATATCATGATTACCGGAGTTTCATCTATACACCGACTTTGGTTCATCCATTTCAGAACTTCAAAACCATTCATCTGTGGCATATTGATATCTAAAAGCATCAGATCGATTCCCGGATTTTCTCCCATAATCTGAATTGCCTGATTTCCATTTTCAGCTTCCAGGTAATTATAAGTTTCTCTGAGAATCTCCTTCAACATATCCCTGTTAAATTCTGAATCGTCTACGATCAGGATCTTTTGTCTTTTATCCATATTTTTTATTTCCTTTATCCATGTGGGTTTTATGATATTCCGGACACCCGGTCAAAACAGAAGTCGTGTCGCATCACTTAATGCGACAGTCCCGTCTTTATTTCTTCAATCATCATTTCATATACTTCTGTTACCTTTTCCATTGCCTCCGATATCCCCGGCTGCGCTCCGGTTCTATCTCTCAAAAGTTCTGTTAACTCATTACTAACCTCATACAGACGGTCAAAAGAAAGATTCTGACAAACCCCTTTCAGTGTGTGTGCACTGCGGAAAGCATCTTCATAATTTCTATTCTTCAATGCCAGTTTTAACTGCGGGTAACTCTGATCCTCAAGGAACTTTAATGTAAATTTCCGAATCAGTGCTTCGCTTCGAAGGCGTCCTAAAACATCTTCATAATTTCCTCCGATAGCTTCATAGCATTCCTGTATTGTCATAATTTTGTCCTCCTACTATATTTCACTGCTTATTTGTCAATGCCATATCAATTATATTCCACCAATTTATGAATTACTTTTATCAGTAATCCCAGATCAACAGGCTTAACAATATATTCATCCATCTCTGCTTGTTTTGCTCTTATTCTGTCCTCCGTGAATGCATTTGCTGTCATTGCAATGATCGGTATTGCCTTTGCATCTTCTCTGACCAGAGACCTGATCATCTCTGTAGCTTCATAACCATTCATGACCGGCATCATAATGTCCATAAGAATGACATCAGATTCTCCAGGTTCACTTTTTCTAAATAGCTCAACAGCTTTCTGACCATTCCATGCTTTTGTCACCAAGCGGATATTCGGTTAAATAACACCATAAAAAAGCACCGTCTCACAGACAGTGCACGTCATTTCATGCAACTGGCTGCCATTTTACAGGCCCTGTAGCTTTGCGTCCCAGATTTTCATCTGGTTTGCCGATCATCCTTATTATAGCTTTTACACGTATACCAAAAAACTGGTCTTATTATACTATAGCGCTCTACTGTACACAAGAAAAATATTACCGTTTCAACACCTGAAAACAAAAAAGGAGTGTACTCCAGAACAGAGAAAAATACTTTATCCCCACGAAAAAAAATCCCCGCTGTCTGACTGAAATCAGACAACAGGGATTTTTTATCAAATCATCAGATTGCTGCGATCACTTCTACCTCGCAGAGAACGTTCTTTGGCAGTGTCTTGACTGCAACACAGGAACGTGCAGGTTTATTTACGAAATATTTGGCATATACTTCATTAAATGCCGCAAAATCGTTCATATCTGCAAGGAAGCATACTGTCTTGACTGCATTCTCATAGCTGGAACCGGCAGCTTCCAGAACTGCTCCGAGATTCTTCATAACACGGTCAGCCTGCTCCTCGATGGTTGTTCCAACTACCTCTCCAGTTGCCGGATCCACCGGGATCTGACCGGATGTGTAAAGCGTATCTCCATGGATGATAGCCTGGGAGTATGGTCCGATTGCTGCGGGTGCTTTGTCTGTATGTACTGTCTTCATAATAGAATTCCCCTTTCATGAACATTTCGGATACTTCTCTGTCGGAAATATCCATCAGGATCTTGCTCAGCTGTTTTTTATTCTAACTCACAGATCACCCCTGGTCAAGGTCCATATTCAGATAATTATAAACAATACCGGAAATATCCCGGATATGCGAAACTGCGTCCCCAGGTTTACAGTCTTCTGACATCACACAGAGGATATATGTAGTCTTTTCTCCATATACAATAGCGATATCATGCTGGTCCGTATCCGTTTCTCCAGTCTTATTTGCAATTTCCACGGACACAGATATCCCGCTGGGGATCTTAGTAGTAACCTGCTGGTTCAGAAGCAGGTTCAGCATAGCCTCCGAAGCTTCTTTCGATACACATTCTCCTTTATAGATCCGGGAAAGAAGCTCTGCGCAGTCTTTTACGGAAGTGGTGTTCCTGCCACCGAGGCCGACGTCCTTTGAAGAGGACGGGCTTAAGATGTGCTGTACGGAAGTATCTACAAATTTCTGTTCCGCAAGAAATCCATTTACAGCCTGTGCTCCGTCCTTAAAAACACCCGATGCTGTCTGCAGACGTACCAGCTCATTAAAAGATTCATTGTCACTGACTGTGATCATATTCCAGAGAAGGTCATTGACCTTTGTGGATACGGATGGATCTGTAACATCTTTTTTCATTTTTGCCGCTTCGTTCTGAAGGACTGCATCCATGTTGGCATAGGTCTGGGCCATGACAAACACTTTGATCAGACTGGCTGAGTACAGTGACTGACTGTTCTGTTCAAACTCCTGATCACTGATCAGATCCTTTACATAAACGCTCCATGTACCCTCATAGGTCCAAGAAGATCCGCAAGCCGTTTCTCAAGACCATCCATTCCCAGATCTTTCGTCTCGACTTTTCCGGATTTATCCACGGAAAATCCCTCCGGAGTCTCTCCCTCTTCCTGGAGCAGAACGCCGTTTTCTCCGCCAAAATAATAATATCCGTCAAACATCTGTCCTGCAGCATTCATTTCCAGATAATGGATACCTGGATCTGTGACCATTTTTCCATATTCATCAAAATAATACAGCCCGTTGTATGTTGTTTTGTCCACCACCAGCTCATCCATATAACGTACCTGTGGAGAGGCGCTGAGTTTTCCCAGATTGTTTACCATATAACAGCCGTCAAAAGAAACTTCCTCACCGCTGCCGTCTTTTGCCGGAGCCTTCAGATCGGTAATCTGGACCATATGCGAGTTTCCCGCTGTAAATTTACCGCTTTCGTCGTGATAATAATATCCATCAAAAACCGTTCCGTCGATCTCAAAATGATCAAAATAATACACTGCCGGAGTATTTTCTTTGGTTCCATCTTCATTCAGGCAGTAAAAGCCATTGCTTTTCAGAATATATTTCCCGTTTTCACCGGGAATTGGAAGTATCTGGGACTCCTCCGTAACAGAACCAAGGCTTCCCTGTGCCGTCTGCTGCACTGTTGTCGCAAAAACCGGCTGTGCGAGCATCACTGTGCTCAGACAAAATGCCAATGCTTTATATATTTTTTTTCGTCTCATATACTTCTTTCACTTTTCTTATGATCCTATTTTACAGTTTCTTGTCCTGATCCGGCATCCACACATTCCTCCAGTGATTTTCCAGATAAAGACTCTATAAGTATATCGGATTTCTCCGTTCTGTCAAGTAAACCTCTTCCAGAACGTCTCCACTGCACCTTCTACCGTATCCAGCCTGCAGCCTGTACGGTCCTGCCATTCCCTGGGAAAGATTTCCTGGTAATCCCGATCCCAGAAGCGGTCATCCAGAAGCAATATCACGCCTTTATCCTCTTTTGTGCGGATCACGCGCCCGGCGGCCTGAAGCACCTTGTTCATACCCGGATAGCGATATGCATAATCAAACCACAGTGATTCTTTTTTATCGTAATACTCTTTCAGGATCTCACGCTGACTGCCGATCTGGGGAAGTCCGGTTCCTACGATCACTGCCCCGATCAGACTTTCCCCTGTCAGATCAACACCCTCAGAAAAAATCCCTCCAAGGACACAGAACCCTACCAGGTACCTTCCCGTTCCTGAAATTCCTCCAAAAATCCTTCCCGTTCCTGTTCTGTCATATCCGGCGTCTGACACACGCAGCGCACCCAGTCTACGGAAATTCTTCCTCATAAACCTGCAGTACGTCTTCCATAAGACGATACGACGGAAAAAACACCATATAATTTCCCTGCCTCTGCCAGACACATCTGGCAATATATCCGGCGATCTTCCGGTATTCTGCACGATTTCTCCGGGTATACCGCTGCTTACGTCGCTGCCGATAAGAATCCTGCGGTTTTCTTTTGGGGAAAGGAGACTGCACATAAATCCCATAGGCATCACGGTCTGTTGTCAAAAGCTCCCGGTAATAGAGCATGGGAAACATTGTAGCTGAAAAGAAAATAGCACTTTTCCCTTTTTTCAGGTATTCTCCCAGATTTTCTGCCGGGTTCACACAGAACAGCCTCAGACGAAATCCTTCTTCTACGCTGTTTTCGGTATATACTACATAATTTTCATCTACCAGCTCTGAAACATTTAAAAAATCACGCACTATAAAATAAAATTCCAGTATTTCCCTGCGTAGTTCTTCTTCCAGTTCTTTTTCCTCCAGTATTTCTTCCAGTTCACCTGATATCGTAAGAAATGTGATCGGCAGTACTCCGGGATTGGGTAGCACCTGATACCCTTTTCCTGTTTCCGCAAGATTCTCTTCCAGTTCCATCATCTGGCGATTTGCTTTATCCAGTGTTCTGGCCAGTTTTGAAAACCTCTTTCTTATCTTCTTTCGAAGTGCTACCAGACTCTGACGGGAAATACCGGCACTGTACATCTCTCTGCCACGTTCTACCAGATTATGTGCCTCATCGATCAGAAAAATATGATCCCCGGAAATATTTTCCCCGAAAAAACGTTTCAGATGAACATTGGGATCAAACACGTAATTATAATCACAGATGATCCCGTCTACCCAGATTGAAAGATCCAGACACATTTCAAAAGGGCACACCTGCCATTTTTCTGCATGAGCACGGATCACTTCTCTGGAATATACCTCTTCAGTGGTCCAGAGCTCATAAACCGCATCATTTACCCGGTCAAAATGCCCCTTTGCATAAGGACATTTCTCCGGTGTACATTCCGGAGTATCCTGAAAACACAGCTTTTCCTTTGCCGTGATCGCCGTTACCTTGAATTTCAGACCTTTTTCCCGCAGGATGTGAAATGCCTCCTGCGCCACAGTTCCTGTGATGGTTTTTGCGGTAAGATAAAAAAGTGTTTCACCTTTCCCTCACCGATGGCGCGCACGGACGGAAAATGGCAGACATGGTTTTTCCCACACCGGTAGGCGCCTGAACAAATAAGTCTTCCCGCTGGAAACCGTATGGTACACACCACTAACGATATCCCGCTGCCCTTCTCTGTATGGAAACGGAAACTGCAGATCCTTCATGGATGCATTTCTCTCTTTTTTCCAGTTAAGAGAATATGCGATCCATTTGTGATAGGCATCCAGAAGCTTCTGATACCATCCTTTAAGCTCCTCTATGGAAAAATCCTCACGAAATCTCCTGGTTTCCTCCGTCTCAAGATGAGCGTAGGTCATCTGAATATGGATTTCAGAAATCCCTTCTTTTTCTCCCCAGATCATTCCGTAACACATGGCCTGGGCACGGTGGACAGGTATTGGCATGTCCATTGCCTGGACATTTCCGTAAGTCCCCTTGATCTCATCAATATAAACGGCTCCGTCCTCTGTAAAGATCCCATCTGCACGGCCCTCGACCTGAATGACCACATCGTCGTATTCACTTTCTTTTTTCAGAGAAACCTCCGCCTGATAATCGCCCTTCATACTCCGCTGTATCTTGCGGTGAAGCCTTCCGCCTTTTAACATGGCTTCCTTATCTCCGGATGTCCACTGCTGTTATCCAGATCTCCGCTCCTCAGTATAAATTCCACAAGATTTCTGACAGAAATCCGCACTCTTGGTTTTTCCATATTTTCACTCCCGGCAGCTGCCGGAATTCCAGTCCGGCAGCTATTCTTTTTCCATGCTATACCAGGATTATACCATAAAATATGATCCGAAAGCTTCCCATAATAAAAAGGACGCATGTTCTGCTTTTTTTCTCATGAACTGCGCCCTTTTATCACCGTTTTTCTTTATTCATATTTCTCAACCTGCTGCATACTTGGAAAGAACACGATTAAAATCCTCATCTTCTCCGTAACACTTTACTGTCAGAGTCTTTGTCAGATCCAGACTCAAAAGTCCGAGGATCGACTTTGCATCAATGATAATACGGTTATAAAATACATCAATATCAAAATTACATCTGCTGGCTGCACTGACAAACTCCTGTGCACTTTTTTCATCCAGTTTGATCTGTTTCTCCATAGCTGACCGCCTGCCTTTCTGATTTTTTCATATTTCAGTTTTACACAAAAGTTAAGTTTTTGTCAATACTGTTTATTTCATATCAAACTTTTTTCGACACAATGTACAATATCTTTGTCTTTCCTTTGGAAATCCTGTTGAATTTGATTGTATTATTTTTAGATAAATCTTGGATTTTTTCCAAAAAAATCCGCCGCAGGACGGTATGTTACACGTACTGCGGCGGTTTTAAATAAATCGGATATTCGGAATCCGTTTCCGGATTTATATAAATCGGATATTCGGAATCCGCTTCGCTACTTCCTCATAAACAAAATCCGTTTCCGGATTTGTTTATATCCGTGTCAGAACAAAAATATCGTAGATGCTCTGACTGCTTTTTCGAAATCACGATTCTCTACACCGATGATGATATTCAGTTCACTGGAACCCTGGTCGATCATTTTTACGTTTACATTTGCATGGGCAAGAGCAGAGAAGATCCTTCCTGCAGTGCCTCTCTGGGATTTCATTCCACGACCAACAACTGCGATCAGTGCAAGGTCCGATTCCATCTCCACAAAATCAGGCTGCACCAGACGGTGGATACCTGCGATAACCTGCTGCTCTTTCTCCTCAAATTCGTCCTGATGAACATATACAGTCATAGTATCGATTCCGGATGGTACATGCTCAAAGCTGATCCCCTGATCTTCAAATACCTGAAGTACCTTGCGTCCGAACCCAATCTCACTGTTCATCATGGATTTCTCGATATTAATAGAGCAGAAACCTTTCTTTCCGGCGATACCGGTAATAGTGAATTTCGGCTTCTTACAGGTGCTCTCTACGATCAGAGTACCTTTATCCTCCGGGCTGTTTGTGTTACGGATATTGATCGGAATTCCCTCTTTACGAACCGGGAAAATGGCATCCTCATGAAGAACAGTAGCTCCCATGTAGGAAAGCTCACGAAGCTCTCTGTATGTGATCGCCTCGATAGGCTCCGGATTGTGAACGATACGCGGATCTGTTACAAGAAAACCGGAAACGTCCGTCCAGTTCTCATAAATATCTGCATGGATAGCATTTGCAACCAGGGAACCTGTCACATCAGAACCACCTCTGGAAAATGTCTTTACTGTGCCATCTGCACATGCGCCGTAAAATCCCGGAATAACCGCATGCTGGGATTTGCTGAGTTTTTTGGAAAGGAGTTTATTGGTCTCCTCCGCTTCCAGATTACCAGCTTTATCAAAACGGATCACAGAAGCTGCATCCACAAAATCATATCCAAGATATGCAGCCATGATCTTACCATTGAGGAACTCTCCTCTGGATGCCGCATACTGGATTCCTGCCTGTGCACGGAAATCCTCATCGATCTTCTTGAACTCCTCCTCAAGAGAAAGGCTCAGTCCGAGTCCCTTGATGATCTCATAATATCGCGCCTTGATCGCATTGATCTTCTCAGTGATATCCTCCCCTTTGGATGCTGCGTCATAACATCCATAAAGCATATCCGTCACTTTGATATCCTCGTCAAATCTCTTTCCCGGAGCTGACGGAACTACATAACGGCGGCTCTCATCACTGCGGATGATATCGCCCACTTTCTGGAACTGCTCCGCATTTGCAAGAGAACTTCCACCGAACTTTACAACTTTTTTCATGATAACACCTCTCACCTGTAATTTCGACTTCCAGCGCCGCCTTTTCACCATTCACTGCAACGCTTTACCACAGAAACCTACGGCTATTTTATTGAATAATTTGTAATTTTGCAAGCCTTTCCGTAACATTTCTGCAAAAAAGTCAAATTATACAAGAGAAAAGTATCTCCTGATCTGTTTCTTATGCACAGTACTGCTTCAGAATGTTCTCGAGAGCTGCAGCGCTGCTTGTGTGACAGCGGCATACCGGAATGGATTTTTTCTTTGCTTCTTCTACTGCGCAGTTTACCATTTTGTGGGAAACGGTACTAGTGAACAGGATCATCAGATCCGGCACCCCGATTTTTTTCTTCATGGCTCCTTTTTCCTTGGCAAAAACTTTCGCCTTGCATCCGAAGCCTTTGCAGATATCCTCATACTGACATACCATTCTTTCATTACCGCCTACAATTACAACGCTCATAATTCACTCTCCTTTGATCTCTGAACTTTTATATGACTGTTTTAAGGTTATTTTAAACTAACTTTACTTTTAAAATATTGAGTTAGCACTTGCTAACTCATTTATTATAATACCATCTCACAAAAAGTTTGTCAAAGGTAATTTTAAATTCTGTCTGATTTTTTATATCCTGTGATCTCACATACTGTAAGTATGCCGTTTTTTACCTGAAAATGAACATCCATTCCTGCAAAAGGCATTCCGTATATCCTCTCTGGATCTTTCTGGTAGGCAGGCCTCGGATCCTCTCTGAGCACGCCTTCCAACGCAGTAAGCTTATCCTCCGGAATCCTTGCCTTCCATTCTTCCGGGATCTCTACCTGCAGAAAATGCTGCTCCACCTTCGTCGCAAAGCCGCCCAGCGCTTCCGGATGGCAGTCTGCCACAGGCAGATATGGCTTGATATCATAGATGGGGGTTCCGTCCATCAGGTCCGCACCGGATACGATCAGTACAGGAACTTCTTTGCTTTCCAGATTGATCTTTTCTAGCTTCACACAGGATAAGCCTACAGGATTGGGACGGAAGGGCGATCTGGTGGCAAATACGCCCATCCTTTCATTTCCGCCCAGGCGTGGCGGACGTACTGTAGGGGACCAGCTCTCACGGATTGACTGTGAAAACTCCCACAGCAGCCAGATATGCGAAAAATCTTCCAGTCCCTTTACTGCTTCACGTACCCGGTATTCCGGTTCAAAAACAATACAGGCTGTCAGTTCTTCCACTCGACCGCTCTGACGCGGGATTCCGAATTTTGTCGGAAAATCACTTCTGATCCTTGCGATTATCTTCATATCGCCCTTCTCCTTTTACCTGCCAAAGAAATATCTCTTGCGTCTGTTACATAATTCTGCCTCCAATGGCTGTTCTGCCATTTCCGTCAGATCCGCTTGTAAACAACACAGTTTTTTTGCCGCTTGGCCTGATAGAGAAGCATGTCCGCTTCTACCACTCCATCTCTGACCTTACAGTTTCCATATACACCTCCCACGCTCGTGGAAAGCCGGATTTCTTTGTATTCCGGCACATCTGCCATTGCGATCTCTTTCCGGATATCTTCCAGCTTCTGCTGAAATACCTTTTCCGGAATTTCTTCAAACATCAGAAGAAATTCGTCTCCTCCATAACGCAGTACCACGTCATTTGCCCGCACATGATCAAAAATCGTTCTGACAATGGTACACAACGCCTCATCTCCGGCTACATGGCCATAGCTGTCATTGATCTGTTTAAAATTATCCACGTCGATCATAGCTATAGCCACCATCTTATCCAGGGGTTTCAGCTGTTCCTCAAAATACCTCCGGTTTCTGGCACCAGTCAGCGGATCTTCATATAATTCCCGGTTGAATTTGCTGATCTTATCGATCAGAGGCCCGCTTCCGTAAGCTCCCAGAAAAATCTTATCCGTCATTTTAAAGACCATTTCCATAACAAGAGGTGTCCCGTCTATAACCACATATTTGGCGATCACCTGATAAATGTCATCATTGACGAACTCAAATTTCGTCATTCTGTTTTTGCGTGCAAAAACTTTGGCAGAAATACAGTTCTCACATCTTCTGTTTTTATTCCACACTGCAAAGCATTTATGTTCTGCTTCATAAGAGCAATCATCTGAGCCAATATTTACCGGAACTGTACGGCTGACATCCACCAGTCTTACAATGTCAAAAACCGTCTTTAGAATTTCTATTTCTTTATTTACTTCCTGGGCAGTCATAAATACGCCCTTATCTTTATTCATAGTATTTTCCTGCGTTTCTGAAATATTATATACATCCATGATAACATTACTGTTCACTCCGTTCTCAGTAACACGCTTCGCGATGCACAGAATTTATGCTGATCGCATAATTCGCGCAGTATGTCTCGGGTTTTCTGTGGCCTTCGCTCACAAAAAAAACACCTCGCGGAATATTACCAGTGAACAGTAATATGATAACACATCGTACATTAATTCACAATTGTATTTCATCGTCATTTATGCTATTGTATAGTATATAAGAAGTAATATTTTTATCAGGAGGTTTCATATGGCACAGAGACGTACAAAGATAGAAGTACTCAATGAGAAAATTTCCAAAGTAGATTCCAAGATTGCTGCCTACACCGAAAAGATAGCAGCGCTGGAGGATGAAAAAACTGCACTGGCAGCTCAGCTGGATGAGATCCGCAAAGCTGAGCAAAAAGCAAAGGAAGCTACCGAACTGAAACGTCTGCTCAAGCTGATGCACAAAAAAGATATTTCCGTGGAAGATCTGGAATCCATGATCTCCAAGGAAGATTGAGACAGATCCTTAACGAATAAAAAACCGGTTTACGAAGAATTTTTCTTCCAAACCGGTTTTTATTTGTGATCTTTCTATGATACGATCTGTATATTTCTGCAATCTTTATATTCTTTGGAACAGCTTTCCGTCAGAATTACCGCTCCGTCAAATGAAAAGAATGTCACCGCACTGATCTGTCCGAATTTGGAGCTGTCAGACACCACGTACTTTTCCAGACACTGCTCCATGGCTGTTCGCTTTACCAGTGCCTCATTGGATTCCGGCGTGGTAAAACCTTCTCTCTGAGTCATCCCATTGGTCCCGAAAAAGCCCTTGGTAAAATGATAATTCTTCAGCATCTGCATGGCCTGACTTCCGATCACAGCTTCCGTAGATCCCTTCAGTTCTCCGCCAATCAGCAATACACGAACTCCCATCTGAGCCAGAGCCCTGGCATGGGAAACACCATTGGTGACAAAAGTCGCCCCGGAGCCTTCCAGATGTTCCAGCATATATCCGGTAGTCGTTCCCGCATCCAGATACACAAAATCTTCCGGACGGATCAGAGCTGCCGCATAGGCTGCGATCTTCTTTTTTTCTTCAATATTCAGCTCAACTTTCTGGCTACGGTAGGCTCATAGGCATTGACAGTATGTTCCAGCGCTACCGCACCGCCAAAAACCCTGGTCAGCCTCCCCGCCTTGTAAAGCGCCGTGATGTCTCTGCGGACCGTAGATTCCGATGCATCCAGGATATCTTTCAGCTCTGTTACCGTAACACTGTTTTTTTCTCTGAGAAGGCCGAGTATGATCTCGTATCTCTGCTCCGTCAGCATTCCTTTTCCTCCTTCAAAAAAACATCCCGATCCACCGGACCGGGACTGCCGTTCCTTGTTCACTCATTCTGAGATTACAGGTTCTCCTGCATGAATTTGCTTACTGCCTCGTATGCTGCATCCTCTCTGCACCATCGAAT
>ENA-OPZM01000748-OPZM01000748.1-human-gut-metagenome-genome-assembly--contig:-NODE-748-length-13197-cov-3.943764_pt1 | contig 13197 bp, 21 predicted proteins | sample MGYA00242478_ERZ504493 | MGnify/ENA primary metagenome ERZ504493 (study PRJEB26092, sample SAMD00036227) | human gut metagenome | host: Homo sapiens | study: EMG produced TPA metagenomics assembly of...
CGATGCCGTCGCGCGCGGTGATGGGGCGGCCCTTGTGGGGCGAGCTCGTCGAGCTTGCGGTTGAGCATCACGATTTGGCTGTTTTGGTGCAGCAGAGGGTAGTTCTCGTCGCGCGTAACCACGCCGCCGCCGGTGGAGAGCACCAAGCCGCTGCGCTTGGAGATGTCGGCCAGCGCTGCCGTCTCCTGCTCGCGGAAGGCCGCCTCGCCGCACTTGATGATAAAGTCGGCGCAGGGCATGCCCAGGCGCTCCTCGAGGGCGCGATCGAGATCGATGTGCTCGCGGCCCGTGAGCTGGGCGATCTGCTCGCCCACGCGGGTCTTGCCCGAGCCCGGCATGCCGATCAGCGCGATGTTCTGTTCGCGGCGTGACAGGCGCTCCGTTACGTCCAGGATCCTCTCGCGCGGGGTGGCTTTGCCGGTATAGCGCTCGACAGCTTGTGCCGCCTGGGCAACAAGCATAAGCAGGCCGCCGATGCAGGGGATGCCGCGGCGCTCGGCCTCGAGCATCAGGCCCGTGCGGGCGGGGTTGTAGACAATGTCGATGACGCCCTCGAGCGCATCGAGGCCTTCGAGCGTGCAAGGCGCGTCGGGGCAATGGGGGAACATGCCGGCGGGCGTGCAGTTGACGAGTAGGGAGCGTCGGACTGCTGCGCGATATTGTCGTAGTTGACCTCGCTCGTGCGACCCACGGGTACGACGATGGCGCCCATGTCTCCCAGCACCATACTTGCCGTGGTGCCGGCGCCGCCGGTGGCACCGAGCACGAGGGCCTTCTTGCCGGCAACCTCAACGCCCAACTCCTCGACCAGGCACTGGAAACCGAAGTAGTCAGTATTATCGCCGTGCAGGCGGCCGTCGGGCAGGCGCGTGATGGTGTTGACGTTGCCATGCGCTCGGCGAGCGGGCTCAGCTCGTCCAGGTATTCTATGACGGCGCGCTTGTAGGGGATGGTCACGTTGGTACTCCCATTCGTCGCCCGTCATAAAGGCCGCGAGGTCCTCGGGCTCGCGCTCAAATCGCACGTACTCGAGCCCAGCGAGCTCCTTGTAAATGGTCGGGGTGTAGCTGTGGCCCAACACGCGGCCCAGTACGCCGTAGGGGCGGGTTGCGGCGGTATCGGTCATCTAGAGCACCTCCGTGTAGCTGCCAAAGTAGGTGAAGCTCTCACACACGTCGTCGATCGAATTGAGCAGGTCGTCGAGGGCCTTGCTGCCAAAGGGGCAGTCCAGGTCAAAGTAGAACATAAACTCAAAGTCGTGCCCGGGGATGGGGCGGCTCTCGAGCTTGATGAGGTTGATATTGAGCGCGTAGAAGCGCTCGAGTACGCGATAGAGTGCGCCCGGCTCGTTGGCCGTGGTGATCATGAGCGAGGTGCGGTTGGCGCCGGGGTAGACGCGTGGCTCGCGGCTGATGACGACAAAGCGCGTGTAGTTGTTGTCTGAGTCTTGGATATTGGGCTCCAGCACCTCCAGGCCATAGAGTGCCGCGCAGCTGCGCGATGCGATGGCAGCAACATCGGTGCGCTCGGAGCTGGCGACCATTTCGGCCGACATGGCCGTGTTGGGGTACTTGGTGGCGTGCAGGCCGTGCGCCTCGATAAAGCTAGCGCACTGCGCGATGGCCTGACCGTGGCTGTAGACCTCGCGTATGTCCGCGAGCTTGGTGCCGGGCTTGACGAGCAAGTTGTGGTCGATCTTGAGGCGAAGCGAGCGCACGATGTGAAAGTCGAACTGGGCGAGCAGGTCGTAGACGGCGTTGACCGAGCCGGCGGTGGAGTTCTCGATGGGCAGCACGCCAAACTCGCAGAAGCCGTCGCGCACAGCGCGCATAACGCCTTCGAAGGTCTCGAAAAACGCGATGTCGGGCACGTCGAAGAGCTTGCACGCGGCGATTTGACTGTAAGCGCCCTCAACGCCCTGACAAGCGACGGTGGCCGTCTGGGGGAAGGGTGTGTCAAAGGCCACGGCCGTGGCGTGGGCCTTTTGCGAGACAGTGATGCCCTTGAGTTCGTTGATGTAGCGCTGCTGCTCGGCCTTGCTCATGCTCATGAGCAAGCGGAACAGGGTGATGGTCTGTGCCTCATAGCGCTCGGGCGCGCGGCTGGCGAGGTTGTTGAGCTTGGAGCGCTCACGGGCGGGGTCGAAGACGGCCTTGCCCATCTCGATTTTTGACTTGGCGACCTCGGTGGCAATGTCCATGCGCTCGACAAAGCTGTTGAGGAGCGTGGCGTCGATGCATCGATGGCCTGACGAATATCGGCAAGGTCCATGGAGACCCCTTTCACGAGTCGGTGATTCTGGGACGGATTAAAATCATTAGGTACACAATGATTTTTTAATCCCCGTCCCAGAAAAATCACTGGGTGGGCGTGGGGGCCGGAGTTGGCCCCCGGAGATTTTTAGCGCTGGCCTGCGTCCTCGAGGAGGGCGTCCCAAATCGCGAGGGCGGCGGCCGCCTCGGCTACGGGGACGGCGCGCGGGACGATGCATGGATCGTGGCGGCCGTGGACCGAGAGCTCGGCGTTTTCCATGGCGTCCATGTCCACGGTCTGCTGCTCGCGACCGATGGAGGGCGTAGGCTTCACGGCCATACGCCACATGACTGGTGCACCGGTGGAGATGCCGCCCAGGATGCCGCCGGCGTTATTGGATTCGACCGCAATCTCGCCGGTCTCGGCATCAACGCGGTACGGATCGTTATTCTCGCTGCCGCGCATGGCGGCTACGGCAAAGCCCATGCCAAACTCCACGCCCTTCACGGCGGGAATGCCAAATGCAATTTGCGCGATGCGGTTCTCGATGCCGTCGAACATGGGGTCGCCGATACCCGCGGGAAGCCCGTAGATGCCGCACTCCACGATGCCGCCGATGCTATCGAGCTCGTCGCGCGCGGCCAGAATTTCCTCGCGCATGCGACCGGCAGCGGCGGCGTCGATGCAGGGCAGGTCGTTCGTAAGGATCGCCTTGCGGTCGGCCTCGCGATAGACCATATCGTCCATCGGCAGGTCGGAGATGCCGCCGATCTGCGCAACGTGCGCCATGACCTTGATGCCACGGGCCTCGAGCGCCTGCAGCGCGATGCCGCCGGCGATGCATAGGGGGGCCGTCAGCGTCCGGAGAAATGCCCACCGCCGGCGACGTCGTGCATGTTGTGGTACTTCACGCGCGCCGGAAAGTCTGCGTGCCCGGGGCGGGGCTTGCGGCGCAGCTCGGAATAGTCCTTGGAGCGCGTGTTGGTGTTCTCGATGATCGCTGCGATGGGTGCGCCGGTGGTGTGCCCATCGACCACACCGGCAATGATATGCGCGGCGTCGGCCTCACGGCGCTTGGTTGCGGTCTCGTCGCGACCGGGGGCGCGACGGTCCAAAAAGGCCTGCAGCTGCTCCTGGTCAACGGCGATACCAGCAGGAATGCCGTCGAGTGAGCAGCCGATAGCAGGGGAGTGCGACTGGCCAAAGATGCTCAGATGCAAAACGTTGCCAAAGGTCGAGGACATGCTATTCCTCCTCGAGCGTGACCTTGCCGCCCAGCAGGCGGTAGTGGTCAAAGAAATCGGGATAGGACTTGTTGACGGCCTCGGCGCCGTGGATCACGACTTCGCCAGTGGCGCGGCTCGCAGCGATGGCGGCCATCATGGCGATGCGGTGGTCGTTGTGCGAATCGACCTCGCCGCCGGTAAAGGCGTCGACACCCTTGATGATGAGGTCGTCGCCGGCAATGCGCACCTGTGCGCCCAGTGCGGTGAGCTCGCGGGTGGTGGTGGCCAGACGGTCGGATTCCTTGATGCGCAGGCGGGCGCAATCGCGGATGAACGTGCGGCCTTGCGCCAGCGATGCCACGGCAGAGATAACGGGCACCAAGTCGGGGATGTCGTGCGCGCTCATCTCAAAGCCGGCGAGCTTGTCGGACTGCACGGTGGCGGCGTTGGTGGAGCGCACGATGCGGGCGCCAAAGCGCGAGAGCGCGGCAAGCACGTTGCGGTCGCCTTGCGCAGAGCTGAGCGACACGCCCTCGACGGTGATGGGGTCGGTACCGATGGCGCCGGCACACAGCCAAAAGGCGGCGTTGGACCAGTCGCCTCGACAGCAACGTTGCCTGGAGTGCGGTACGAGCCGCTGTCCACGCGGAAGTTCGTGATCTCGGGCTGGCCGTCCTTGGCGGGGATACGCTCGACGTTGACCTCGACGCCGAAGGCCTTCATGGCCTGGATGGTCAGGTTGATATAGGGGCGGCTCTCGATAAGGCCGGTTACCTGCACGCAGGAGGCTGGGCCAAAAGCGGGGCTGCCAGCAGCAAGCCGGAGATGTACTGCGAGCTCACATTGCCCGGCAGGATAAAGGTGCCCGGGCGCATGCGGCCGCTTGTCTTGAGCGGGAAGCCGCCCAGACCCTGCAGGTCGCAGCCGGCGGCAATGATCTCGTCGGAGAGCGGGGAGAGGGGGCGTGCGCCCAGGCGGCCCTGGCCCACAAAGGTGGCCTCTGCCCCCAGCGCGCAGGCGACGGGCAGCATAAAGCGGAGCGTGGAGCCGCTCTCGCCGCAGTCGAGCGTGCCGCCCGCAAGTGCCTTGAGCAGGCCAAACTCAATACTCTTCATGGTGGGATGGACTTGGAACCCGTCCTCGACGGTCTCGATGCGGGCACCCAGGGCCGTGAGGCAGCGCACCGTGGCCTCGATATCGGCGCAGGTGGTGTTGCAAGTGACGTGCGTCTCGCCGTTGGCGAGTGCGGCACAGATGATGAGGCGGTGCGCCATCGACTTGGACGCGATGGCGGGAACGGTGCCCTTGAGCGGGGAGGGGGTGATGCGGGCTAGCATACGGATGCGTCTCCCTTCTGGCCGAGGCCCTCGGCAATTAAATCATGGAAGGTGGAAAGCGGCGTGCGGTCGATGCTGCAGCGGCCAATACCGTGCGGAATCACCAGATCGATGGTGTCACCGGCGCGTTTTTTGTCGTGCAGCGCCTCGGCAAAGATGGCGTCGGCCGAAAGCTCACAGCGGGTCTTGAGGCCATGACGGGCGCAGAGCTCCTCGATGCGACCGGGCAGCTCGGCATCGCAAATGCCGTGCAGGGCTGCGGCACGCGTGATGATGCCCATGCCGATCGACACGCAGTTGCCGTGTCCCAGCTCAAAGTGCTCGCAGGCCTCGACGGCATGTCCGGCGCTGTGTCCAAAGTTGAGGAGCTTGCGCTGGTTGGTCTCGCGTTCGTCGGCAACGACCACGGCGCGCTTAATGTCGATATTGCGGGCGATTATGAGCGCCACGCGGGCCACGTCGCGGTTCAGCAGCTCAAGCGTGAGCGGGGTCTTCTCCAGCTCGGCGAAGAGCTCGGGGTCGGCGATCACGGCGTGCTTGACGACTTCGCCGCAGCCGTCGGCGAACTGCTCGGGCGTGAGGGTGGCAAGGCATCCCACGTCAGCGATGACAACACTTGCTGCCAAAAGGCGCCAGCTAGGTTCTTGCCGGCAGCCAGGTCGATGGCCGTCTTGCCGCCCACCGACGAGTCCACCATAGCGAGCAGACTCGTGGGGATCTGCACAAACTTGCAGCCGCGCATGTAGGTGGCGGCCACAAAGCCAGCCACGTCGCCCACGACGCCGCCGCCGAGTGCCACGATCACGTCGGAGCGCGAAAGCTCGTGCTCGGCTACAAACTCAAGAATGGCAACGTAGGTCTCGGCGCGCTTGTGTACCTCGCCGGCCTCGAAGGTGCAAATGCTTACCTCATAGCCTGACGCCTCCAGGCTCTGCTTAACGGGCATCTGGTAGAGCGGGCCCACGTTGGTGTCCGTCACGATGACGGCGCGGGTGCCTCCGGCGGTGGCGCGAACGAGTGGCCCTGCCTGCTCCAGCAAAAACGTGCCCACGTGTACCTGGTAGGGGCGTGCGGTGTCGATATCGATGGTAATCGCCATAAGCTATGGTCCTTTCGACCTGGCGTGATAGGTGGTCTAGTGGGCGCTCTCGTCGTCGAGTGCGCGCTTGATGCGATCGCCCTCGGCAAGGAGATTCTCAAGATAACGCTGGTCGCGGTTCTTGAGCGCACGGCTGTAGGCGCCGAGCGAATCGATCAGATGGTCGATCTCGAAGGCGAGAGCGTCGGCGTCGTCAATCATGAGCTCGGACCACATCTGCGGGTTGAGGTGGGCCACGCGCGTGAGGTCGCGGTAGCTACCGGCAGAGAAGCCGTGGTGGACCTGGGCGGTGGGGCTCTTTACGTAGGCGTTGGACACCACGTGCGCGAGCTGGCTCGTAAAGGCGATCACGCGGTCGTGCTCGGTGGCGGTGGTCACGCTGAACTTGCCAAACCCCAAGGGACGCACCATCTCGCGAACCTGGCCCAAGAGCTCCAGCTTAAGAGCATCGTCTACCGCAGGCGGAACGAGCACGAGCGGTGCGCCCTGGAACAGGTCGGCGCTGGAATGGGCGTAGCCCGAGAACTGGGTGCCCGCCATGGGGTGTGCGCCCACAAAGTAAAAGCCGTGCTCTCGTGCGAGCTCAAAGGCCCGCTCACACACGATGCCCTTCACACCCACGGTGTCGATCACCACGGGCCCATGATGGCATCGGTGTCGGTGGCGTCGGCGAGCGCCTGAGCGTGGGCCTCGAGCCACTCGATGCATCCTTTAGGATAGCAGGCAAGGACGATGATGTCGCACTCGCCGAGCGTCTCGTCGTTGAGCTCGCCGGCGACGGTACCCATGCTGGCGGCCGTCATCACGTCATCGTCGGGGTCCCAGGCAAGCACGCGAACGCCCGCCTGCGCATAGCCGCGGGCAAAGCTGCCGCCGATGAGGCCCAGGCCCACGATGCCGGCGCACTTGGGTCCACCCTGGTTGACGCGTGCGTTTCTCACCGTACCCATGGGTTACTCCTGAACGGTCTCTTGGCAGACGACCTCGCGGATGGCGCGGATGCGGCGCATGGTGTCGTCGAACTGGTCGGGGGTGAGGGCCTGAGCACCGTCGGACCAAGCGTGGCTCGGGTCGTCGTGGACCTCGATCTCCAGACCGTTGGCGCCGCAGGCAGTCGCGGCGAGCGCCATGGGCTCGACATAGCGGGTGTAGCCGGTGGCGTGGCTGGGGTCGGCGACGACGGGCAGGTGCGATAGGTGGTGCAGCACCGGCACGGCGTTGAGGTCGAAGGTGTTGCGGGTGCGGGTCTCGAAGGTGCGAATGCCGCGCTCGCACAGGATGACGTTGTCGTTGCCCTCGCTCATGATGTACTCGGCAGCCATGAGCAACTCGTCGACGGTGCCGGACATGCCGCGCTTGAGCAGGACCGGGGTCTTGGTCTTGCCGACCTCCTTGAGCAGGGGGAAGTTCTGCGCGTTGCGGGCGCCGATCTGCATGACGTCGATCTTCTTATCCAAGAAGACCTGCACGTCGCGCGGGTCCATGATCTCGGTGACGATCGGCATGTCGAGCTCGGCGGATGCCTCGCATAGCAGGTCCAGGCCGGCGGGACCCATGCCTGGTAGGCGTAAGGGAGGTGCGGGGCTTGTAGGCGCCACCGCGCAGCATCGTGGCGCCGGCGGCCTTTACGCGGCGTGCGATGCGAATGAGGTTTTCGCCCTCGACGGAGCAGGGTCCGGCGATGACCTGGAACTGGTCGCCGCCGATCTTGACGCCGTGGCCGCAGTCGATGACGGAGTCCTCAGGGTGGAACTTGCGGTTGGCACGCTTAAAGGGCTCGGAGACGCGCTGCACGCGCTCGACGACATCCATGGACTCGAGCAAGAACGGTCGATCTTGGTCGTATCGCCCACCAGGCCGATGATGGTCTCGTTCTCGCCGCGCGAGACGTCGGTCTTGAGACCCTTCTTCTCAATCCAGCTGACGATATGGCCGACGGCCTCGTCGCTGGCGCTCTGCTTTAAAATCGCAATCATGGTGTGCCTCTCACCTCGATGGATAGCTCTTGCAAAAACGGCCCGCATCGCGAGCCGTTATATATGTGCATGAGAGTTTATACTAATTGTTTCACTTTTGCGTTCTAAGGTGAGCCTCTGCGCCGTGTCTCCCACGTAATTGCAAAGCTTTTTCTATTCTTTTGTTAGCCCGTGGCGCACTTGGGTATAATGCCAACGTTCGCCCTATTAGCTCAGGGGATTAGAGCGTCTGCCTCCGGAGCAGAAGGCCGTTGGTTCGAATCCAACATGGGGCACCATTCCAATTTTGCTCGAACCCGCTGGATGTCCAATCTGGCGGGTTCGCCCTTTTTGTCGTAGTTCAGCGTGACCAGTATCTCGTCCTCCGAGACGACAGCCTGCCACACGAACGCCTTCAGCAGCGTCGCGTCGTCGAGCGCCGTCCCGCACTGCAGGAAGTCGGCGAAGCGCTCCGGGTCTATCCGCTCGTCCGTGATGGCCTCGAGGTCGTACCTCGCGCGCGCCTGCTGCTCCTCGAGCTCGGCTATGCGCTCGTTCACGCCCGGCGCTATCACGCCCTGCTCGATGGCGTTGAGGATGTTCCTCAGGCCCCTCTCCGCGGCCTGAGCGAGTCCTCCGCCTGCCTGCGGCGCGCCCTCACCTCGGCAGTGTCCGCGCGCTCCGCTACCATGTTGGCTATCTGCAGCGCCTCGCCGCGGTCGCCCAGCAGCTCCCTCAGCGCCGAGGCTATGGAGCCCTCGAGCTCCTCGCGCCTGATGTTGCGGACGCACGACCCCGGGCAGCTGTAGTACTCGTACTTCACGTTGTTGCGGCCCCTGCCGCTCACGCCCTGCAGGTTCCTGCCGCATTCCGCGCACAGCGCCGCCCCCGCGAGGCGAAGTCGCCCCAGTTCTCGCTCGAGCGCTGCTTGCGGCACTTGATTCCCTGGACCTCCATGAACGTCACCTCGTCCACGATCTGCGGCATCCCGCCCTCGCGGACGATGCTCCCCACTCGTACCTGCCCGTGTACCTTCGGTCGCGCAGCATCTGCTGCACCATCGCCTGGCCGCACGGGTTGCCCTTGCGCGTCCTGAGGCCGCGCCGCGCGAACTCGCGCGCTATCGCGTTCATGGACATGCGCTCGAGCCTCAGCGCGAAGGCCTCGCGCACCCACGCCGCCTGCGCCTCGTCGACCTCGTACTCGTCGTCCCCGTTCCTGCGGTATCCGAAGATGCGCACGCCGTTGGTCTTGCACTTGAGGGCGTTGCCCTCCATTCCGCGCTTGGTCCTGATGGCGGTCTTCCTCGACTCGCAGGCGGCGAGCCCCTCGAGCAGCTTCTCGTAGATGATGCCCTCAGGCTGTCGGGTATCTGCTCGAGCGCCGAGACCAGCTTGACCCCGTGCGTGGCGAGCTCGCGCTTGTATATCGGCGCGTCGTACTCGCCGCGGCTGAAGCGGTCCATCATGTAGACGAGGACGATCTCGCTCTCGCCGGCGTTGGCTATCATCCGCTGGAACTCGGGGCGGTCGTCGGTGCGCCCCGACACGGCGCGGTCGCAGTACTCCGCCGCGACCTCGTAGCCCTCGCGCGCGCACCACTCGCGGCAGACGCGCAGCTGGTCCTCGATCGAGCCTCGCGCTGCCTGTTGCACGAGAATCTCGCGTATATCACTGCCTTCTTTGGCATAATGTAGAAGCCCCCTCAAGTTGTAAGTTTGCAAAGATGCTTGGGCGGTTGGATGCCCCGTCGGCTAAAGCGGTACCAGCGCTGCGACGGGGCTCTTTTTATATATATGCGCCATAAGGTGCGACGCAAATGCTGTAACTGTCGCTAATGGTGAAGCCGCGCGCGTAATCGCGGCACGGTGGCATAGAGAAAGCCCGGTATGTCCGATTGAACATGAAGTCGTGCTCCTCCATTTTCTTCGCGCTTATAGTGCCAAGCAAGGTACCGTCCTCGTCTAGTATTACAGCGGCTCCATCCTCAACTTCCCAATGCGGTGGCATGTTCCTCTTCGTTTGCCGCTTAAGTTTGACCGAAAACGGTGCGAATGGCTGGTGAGTGGACAAAGCGTCTTCAAATGCCGTATAGCTGTGGTGTATAGGCAGTCACTCGCTAGCGCCCAGAGGACGAACGGCACGTCCATTGGCGGCTGTCCAGCTCCCTGCTGAGCCTTTGCCGCCGTTTTGCTCATTGACTTTTTAAAAAGTCCCATAAAGCTATTCACCGTCCTCGTATGATTCCGCGCGCTCGAGTAGCTCGTCGACCGTGATACCCATCGCGTGCGCGATCTTGTAAACAATGCTTGCCTTGGGATCTTTTATCTTCCCACTGAAAATCTGGGAGACGTGGGCGTCGGATAACCCAGAAGCCCTGCAAACGTCGGCCTGCTTCATGCCGCGCTCGCCAAGATAGTCAATCAATGCGCGTGAGAGCTGCATTTGTAGCTCCTCTCCATCTAAAGACTGTACGAATAAATCCTAACAGAAATTAGGAAAACTTCAACATTCTATTGATTCCTAATGTGCATTAGGTTACTGTATCCAATGTACCTAATGTAGATTAGGAAGGAGGTACGGATGAACAGCCTTCAAGGACTGGTGGCGGCCCGAGTTGCGGAGCTGAACATTACTAAGCAGAGTCTTGCCGACGCTGTCGGGGTATCGCTCGTCACCTTCAACAAGAAGGTATGCGGCGAGTCTGACATCACCATCACAGAGGCACGAAAGCTCGCAAAGGCTATCGAGGTGAGCAGCGATGAAGTCTGCCGACTCGCGCCATAGCGAAAGTAAGCCCAAGACCCCGCGCGAGATAGCGCTCGACACCATGTGCTCGACGCTTCGGGCGGCGTACCGGGAATGGGAGAGGAAGGAGGGGAGCAAGAGACAGTGAGGCAATGGTCGACACGTGAGATCCGGTACCTGAAGGAACACGCCGGCGACGGCGCCAAGGAGATAGCCAAGCGCTCGGACGGACTACCGAGCCGTGAAGCTCCAGGCGAGGAAGTGCGGCATATCGCTCCGGCAGCGCTGGATGTGCCCGAAGTGCGGGCGCATGACGTTCAAGCCGCTGAACAAGGCGAACGGCTGGTGCGCGGAGTGCACGAAGGAGGGCCACGTGGCAGACCTCAGGGAGCAGGCCAGCGCGATGCGCGAGGAGGCTGCGAGGTCCAAGCGGAACGACCGCGAGCGGCAGAGGTGCTACAGCGCCAAGAGCCGCGCGAAAAAGTCCCAAAAATAAAGACCCTAAAAAACACCCTAGCCCTGACCTGCGGAAACATCAGAAGGGAACACAAGATGTACACATACAAAGAAGCGAGCGCCCCCAGCTACCAACTTGTGAGCACTCGCCGAAACAGCCCCAGACATGAGGCTCAGACCATCATAGCACCCAAGTCATACCGACCGACCGTCCGCGAGCAGCTCGACTCCGATGCGTTCAGGGCGGGGGCCATGGTCGGCTTCATCGCCGCCGCGGTCCTGTTCGCGGCGATCCTGACCGTCTTCGTCCTCCCGACGATGGGCGGCGCGGTCCAGGCTGCCAAGGCCGCATGCGCTGCGGGGGCCGTCAATGCGTAACGACGAGAGATACCGCCAGAAGCCGATGAGCAACCAGCTCGAGATATTCGGCCTCGGTGCGGACGGCGAGCAGGACATGGCCGAGGCGCGCACATGGATAGGCGAGCACCCGCGGGCGTGGGACTTCATGGTCGAGCAGGCCACCCGCCTCAGCCGCAAGGGCTACGTCTCGATCAACTACCTCATCCACATGGTGCGCAACGAGCTGCACGTCGGCGTGAAGAACGGCCTCGCGCCGAGCCTCGCCCGCATCATGGAGGCGCGCTACCCGCACCTGAGGCACGCATTCAACAAGCACCGCTCCAAGAGCGACGGGTTCGTCGATGAGTAGGAGCAAGAGGACCGCCATGGACGCGGGCACGAGGTTCGAGCGCCTGGTCGCCGACTACCTGGCCGGGAGGCTGGGGGCCGACATCGACAGGCAGGTCAAGACCGGTTCCAAGGACACGGGCGACATCCGCGGCGTGTCGATGGCCGGGCGGGGCATCGCAATCGAGTGCAAGGACTACCAGGAAGGCACGAGCTGCCCAAGTGGCTGCGCGAGGCGGAAACCGAGCGCAGGAACCGCGGGGCCGACTACGGCGTGGTCGTCTGGAAGCGCCGCGGGACCGCCATCCCCGGCGAGCAGTTCGTGACCATGACATTGGAGACGTTCGCGGCGATGCTCGCGGGCGCAGGCAGGGAGGAATAGCAATGGAGAGCACAAACATACCGGTGGAGATCGAGGCCAAGTTCAAGCAGGCCACCGTGAAGGGCGGCGTCGCCGTCCTTCAGTTCGAGGTCGACACGGAGGACAGCGCGGCGTTCGACGCCATCCGCAAGAGCGGCGAGGAGGTCTGGCTGTCCATCCAGAGCAAGCAGCCGCAGATCCTTTTCGTTAGCCACGACGGGGAGGTGACCGAGTGATGGAGGACTACAAGGGGATGCTCGCCGAGCTGGCCGAGCTCGCCACGGAGGAGCAGGCGATGTTCACCATCTATGGCATAACCAAGTCCGACGAGGCGTTCGACAGGTTCTTGGACGCGCGCGAGAGGCTGTCCAAGTGGATCGTCGGGCACGCCGCCGTCATCGACGAGGCGATAACCGAGAGGAAGTACAACCGGATGCTCAACGAGGAGGTCAGGTAATGTCCGAGAAGAACGGGGCCGAGGAGGTCGTCGCCGAGGTCATCGAGGAGCGGGGGGCGTCCGACCTCGTCGTCACGTACTCGCCGTCCGTCATCAGCGCCAACTTCGACGCGCTGGAGGCCCACGTCCGCGCGAAGGTCGCGGACTACGAGGGCGCCAAGTACGACTTGACCAAGGGCGACTCCATCAAGGAGGCGAAGCACGACCGCTCCTACCTCAACGGGCTCAAGTCCGAGATAGAGGAGCGCCGAAAGGCCGTGAAGCGCGAGTACAACAAGCCGCTCGCCGCCTTCGAGAAGCGCTGCAAGGAGATCACATCCATCATCGACGGCGCGTCGGACGGCATCAAGGCGCAGCTCGACGAGGCGGAGGAGAGGCGCAAGGCGGGCGCGAGGGCCGCACTCGAGGCCCACTACAGGGAGTTCGCGGAGCTCCTCTCGCCGGTCGTGCCCTACGAGCGCCTGCACGACGACAGATGGCTCAACAAGTCATTCGGCGAGGCGAAGGCCAAGAAGGCCCTCGAGGACAAGGTCTCAGCCGTCGCGCGCGACTGGGACACGCTCAAGGCCCAGCGCGACTCCATGGCCCACTACGAGGTCGCCGAGCGCGAGCTGTTCCG
>ENA-OPZM01000750-OPZM01000750.1-human-gut-metagenome-genome-assembly--contig:-NODE-750-length-13177-cov-1.441073_pt1 | contig 13177 bp, 16 predicted proteins | sample MGYA00242478_ERZ504493 | MGnify/ENA primary metagenome ERZ504493 (study PRJEB26092, sample SAMD00036227) | human gut metagenome | host: Homo sapiens | study: EMG produced TPA metagenomics assembly of...
GACAGTGTTCGTACATCCCTGACATCTTGCAAGCTTCGTGTCAAAGTCAGTGCATTGATCTCGTCGATGGAGAGCATGGAGGTCTGATAACCTTCCTCATGGCGTTCCCTTGCGATCAGGGCAGCGCCGAAAGCTCCCATGATACCGGCAATATCCGGACGGATACACTGGACACCGGCAATTTTTTCAAAACTTCGTAAAACGGCATCGTTGTAGAACGTTCCACCCTGTACCACAATGTTCTGACCAAGATCTTTTGCATCGGAAAGCTTGATTACCTTATATAGAGCATTCTTGATGACTGAGTAGGCAAGACCGGCAGAAATATCAGCGACGGATGCGCCCTCTTTCTGCGCCTGTTTTACTTTCGAGTTCATGAATACTGTACAGCGGGTTCCAAGATCGATCGGGTTTTTCGCAAAAAGGGCTTCTCTGGCAAAGTCCTGTACAGAGAAATTTAGTGATTTTGCGAATGTCTCAATGAAAGAACCACAACCGGAAGAACAGGCTTCATTTAACTGGACACTGTCAACGGTCTGGTTTTTGATCTTAATGCATTTCATATCCTGACCACCAATGTCGAGGATACAGTCAACTTCCGGATCAAAGAATGCTGCGGCATAAAAATGTGCGACAGTTTCTACTTCGCCGTCATCTAATTTCAGAGCAGCCTTCTGTAACGCCTCACCATATCCGGTGGAGCAGGAGTGTACAATGTGTGCCTTTTCCGGCAGTTTGGAATAAATATCCTTGATCGCACGGATCGCAGTAGAGAGCGGGCTTCCGTTGTTATTGCTGTAGAAGGAGTACAGCAGAGAACCATCCTCACCGATCAGGGCAACTTTCGTTGTGGTGGAACCTGCATCGATACCGAGGTAGCAGTTTCCTTCGTAAGAAGCCAGATCTGCGGACTTTACATGATGTCCGTCGTGGCGTGTGCGGAAAGCATCGTATTCTGCCTGATCTTTGAATAAAGGATCAAGTCTTGCAACTTCGAATTCCATATGGATATCGGACTGAAGTTTTGTATGTAATTCTGCCAAAGTAGTTACTTTGTCCTCTTTATAGTTCAGTGCAGAACCGATCGCTGCAAAAAGATGGGAATTCTCAGGGGTGATCGCGTGCTCCTCATCTAAGTTTAAGGTACGGATGAACGCAGCCTTTAACTCGGATAAAAAGTGCAGAGGACCGCCTAAGAAAGCAACGTGTCCACGGATTGGTTTTCCGCAGGCAAGACCGCTGATCGTCTGGTTGACAACTGCCTGGAAAATAGAAGCGGCAAGATCCTCTTTTGTTGCACCGTCGTTGATGAGCGGCTGGATATCCGTTTTTGCGAATACACCGCAGCGGGCAGCGATCGGGTAGATGGCCTGGTAATGTTTCGCATACTCATTCAGGCCGGTTGCATCGGTCTGCAGAAGAGAAGCCATCTGGTCGATGAACGAACCGGTACCGCCGGCGCAGATACCGTTCATACGCTGTTCGACATTGCCGCCTTCAAAATAGATGATTTTGGCATCCTCGCCGCCGAGCTCGATGGCAACGTCGGTCTGCGGAGCCAGTGCTTTTAACGATGTGGAAACTGCGATAACCTCCTGCGTGAACGGAATGCCAAGATGGTTGGCAAGCGCGAGTCCGCCGGAACCGGTGATGACGGGCTGCAGGGTCAGTTCGCCCAGTTTTTCGTGGGCTTCCCCGAGCAGATGGGCAAGTGTTTCCTGGATGTTTGCAAAATGGCGCTCGTAATCGGCAAAGAGAAGCTGGTTCTCTTCGTCGAGGATCGCAATTTTAACAGTAGTGGAACCGATGTCGATTCCGAGAGTATATTTTTTATCAGTCATGAATCAAAACTCCTTTTATAATAAGAAACAATCTCAACACATTATACGACAAAAAATAAGGAAATACAATTGGAAAAAGGGCGATGTCTTATGAAAAAAGTATAAAGTCCTTGTGAAAAATGGAGAAAGCGGGAAAGAAAAAAGAGAGAAAAAAGAAAATTCAGGCATTGTCAAAAACAGATTTTGCCTGTATACTAAAAATAGTATGCCCTGCATGAAAACAGGAGGCAGGGATCATTGAGAAAGGATGAAAAGTGTTATGTATAAAATTCTGAAAATGGAAGGAAGAGCGAAGCGCGCCCATATGGAAACCGTGCACGGCAATATCGAAACGCCGGTATTCATGAATGTCGGAACTGCAGCAGCAATCAAGGAGCTGTTTCCACCGAAGATCTCCAGCAGATCGGCACGCAGTAGAACTTTCCAATACGTATCACCTCCATGTGCGCCCGGGAGATGAAGTCGTAAAGAAGATGGGCGGACTCCACAAATTCATGGTCTGGGACAAACCGATCCTGACCGATTCCGGCGGATTCCAGGTGTTTTCTCTGGCAGGCCTTCGGAAAATCAAGGAGGAGGGTGTCTATTTCCACTCGCACGTAGATGGAAGAAAGATCTTTATGGGACCGGAGGAGAGTATGCAGATCCAGTCCAACCTGGCTTCAACCATCGCGATGCTTTCGACGAGTGCCGTCGAGTGTGGCAGAGCGCCGTTATGTGCAGAACTCTGTCGACCGCACGGCGAGATGGCTGCAGCGATGCAAAAATAAGATGCAGGAGCTGAACCAGCGGGAAGACACGATCAACAAACATCAGCTTCTGTTCGGAATCAATCAGGGTGCGATTTATGAGGATATCCGCATTGACCATGCAAAACGGATTTCCGAGATGGATCTCGACGGTTATGCGGTCGGCGGACTGGCAGTAGGAGAAAGCCATGAGGAGATGTATCATATTCTCGACGAAGTGGTTCCGTACCTGCCGAAAGACAAACCGACGTATCTGATGGGCGTTGGAACGCCGGCAAATATCCTCGAGGGCGTAGAGCGCGGCATCGATTTTTTCGACTGCGTATACCCGAGCCGGAACGGACGTCACGGCCACGTTTACACAAACCATGGAAAAATGAACCTGTTCAATCAGAAATACGAGCTGGATCCGCGTCCGATTGAGGAAGGCTGCCAGTGCCCGGCGTGCCGTCATTACAGCAGAGTACATCCGTCATCTGCTGAAAGCAAAAGAAATGCTCGGCATGCGTCTCTGTGTTCTGCACAACCTGTATTTCTACAATAATATGATGACAGAAATCCGGACCGCACTGGACGAGGGCAGCTTTGCTTCCTACAAACGGGCAAAACTCGCAGGATTTGAGGAATACGACAAAAAGTAAGCGGGAAAGTATGAAATCTTTGGAAAATATCCGAAAAAGACTTGCCCATCGGTTACGGATTGTGTATTATGATAGGTGTGTCGAAAGAACGGGATGTATTCTCGAATAACAGGAGGAAAGAAAATGTTTTTAGCAACAACAACAGCAGGCAGCGGTGTGATGAGCACTGGTATGTTAATTATGTGGCTGGTCATCATGTTCGGTATGATGTATTTCTTAATGATCCGCCCGCAGAAAAAAGAGCAGAAAAAAACTTCAGGCAATGCTGAATGACCTCGCAGTCGGCGATGCAGTCATCACAACAAGCGGTTTCTACGGCGTAGTGATCGATATCACAGACGACGATGTCATCGTAGAGTTCGGAAACAACAAAAACTGCCGTATCCCGATGCGTAAAACAGCCATTACAGAGGTTGAAAAACCGGAGACAGCAGTCGTTGAAGAAAAAACAGAAAAGAAAAAAATAATTTTACACGGCGAAAAGCCAAGAAAAACGCAGGTATTCAAAAAAACGAATGCCTGCGTTTTTTCTGCCCCGAAACTTCTTCGGCGGAACACGGCGAAAACGGGGAAAAATGCCGCGTATTTTTCTTTTAAATGGGAAAAAAGCAAAAAGATTATTGCGTTTCGTCCGATGCAAAGAAATTTCGTGTTGAAATTAGCGGAAAAATGGCGTATAATTTAGAAATGCTATAGACGCAGAGAAAATAGAACGGTTTTTCAGCCGGAAGAAAAGAGGGAGAAAGATATGGAATACCGTATTGGGTTAATTCACGGAGACGGAATCGGACCGGAAATTGTAAAGGAAGCAAAAAAGTTCTGGACGCTGTCTGCGAGAAATATGGACATAAGTTTGAATATACCAACCTTCTGCTGGGCGGAGCTCCATTGATGTGCACGGCGTGCCGCTGACAGATGAAACCATAGAAGAAGCAAAGAAATGCGACGCTGTCTGATGGGCTCCATCGGAGGAGATGCAAAAACATCCCCATGGTACAAATTAAGCCCGGACAAGCGCCCGGAGGCAGGACTCTTAAAAATTCGGAAATCGTTAGGCCTGTTTGCAAACCTGCGTCCGGCTTACCTGTATCAGGAATTGAAAGATGCCTGCCCGTTAAAAGAAGAGATCATCGGCGAGGGCTTCGACATGCTGATTATGCGTGAACTGACCGGCGGCCTGTACTTTGGAGAGCGCAGCACTGTAGAAGAAAACGGCATCCGGAAAGCAACCGATACGCTGACCTACAGCGAGACCGAAATCCGCCGCATTGCAATCCGTGCATTCGACATCGCCATGAAGAGAAAGAAAAAAGTAAACGAGCGTAGATAAAGCAAACGTTCTCGATTCCTCCCGTCTGTGGAGATCCGTAGTAGAGGATGTTGCAAAAGATTACCCGGAAGTTACCTTAGAGCATATGCTGGTCGACAACTGTGCGATGCAGATCGTCCACAATCCGTGCCAGTTTGACGTCGTTCTGACCGAGAACATGTTCGGAGATATTCTTTCCGATGAGGCAAGTATGGTAGCAGGCTCGATCGGAATGCTTTCTTCCGCCAGCCTGAACGAGACAAAATTTGGTCTGTACGAGCCAAGCCACGGCTCTGCACCGGACATCGCAGGAAAGAACATCGCAAACCCGATTGCAACGGTTCTGTCCGCAGCCATGATGCTCCGCTATTCCCTGGATCTCGATCAGGAGGCAGAGGCAGTCGAAAATGCTGTACAGAAAATTTTAAAAGACGGATACCGCACCGTAGACATTATGTCTGAGGGATGTACCCAGGTATCTACATCCGAAATGGGAGATCTGCTGGTAAAAGCACTGGCATAAAACTGTAAGATAAGAAAAGAGGAAAAAATCATGAGAAGTGATGCTGTAAAAAAAGGAATCGCACAGGCGCCACAGCGTTCTCTGATGCGTGCGCTGGGTCTGACCGAAGAAGAAATGAAAAAACCGCTCGTAGGAATCGTAAGCTCCTACAATGAGATCGTGCCGGGTCATATGAACCTGGATAAAATTACAGAAGCTGTAAAAATGGGCGTTGCCATGGCAGGCGGAACACCGATCGTGTTCCCGGCCATTGCAGTCTGTGACGGTATTGCCATGGGCCACATCGGAATGAAATATTCCCTCGTTACCCGTGACCTGATCGCCGATTCCACCGAGTGTATGGCAATGGCTCACCAGTTTGATGCACTGGTATGTATCCCGAACTGTGATAAGAACGTACCTGCCTTCTGATGGCAGCAGCAAGAGTCAATGTTCCGACCGTATTTGTCAGCGGTGGTCCGATGCTTGCCGGCCATGTAAAAGGTGAGAAGAGAAGTCTTTCCAGCATGTTCGAGGCGGTTGGATCCTACGCTGCCGGAACTATGACAGAGGAAGATGTTTATGATTTTGAGTGCAATGCATGCCCGACCTGCGGTTCCTGCTCCGGTATGTACACTGCAAACAGCATGAACTGCCTGACCGAGGTTCTCGGCATGGGCTTAAAAGGAAACGGAACGATTCCGGCCGTATATTCCGAGCGTCTGCGCCTGGCCAAGAGAGCCGGTATGCAGGTTATGGAGCTGTTAAAACAGAATATCCGTCCAAGAGACATTATGACAAAAGAAGCATTCTTAAATGCGTTGACCGTCGATATGGCACTTGGATGTTCCACCAACAGTATGCTGCATCTGCCGGCCATCGCGCATGAGGCAGGCGTAGAGCTGAATCCGGAGATTGGCAAATGCCATCAGTGAGAAAGACCCCCGAACCTCTGCCATCTGGCTCCGGCAGGATACCACTACCATCGAGGAGCTGAACGAGGCAGGCGGTGTTTATGCCGTTATGAACGAGCTGAACAAACTGGGTCTGCTGCACACTGAGTGCATAACCGCAACCGGAAAGACCGTAGGGGAGAACATCAAAGGATGTGTCAACAAAAATCCTGAGATCATCCGTCCAGTTGAGAATCCATACAGCAAAACAGGCGGTATCGCTGTTCTGAAAGGAAACCTGGCACCGGATACCGCAGTTGTCAAACGTTCTGCTGTTGTTCCGGAGATGCAGGTTCATGAAGGCCCGGCCAGAGTCTTTGACTGCGAGGAGGATGCCATCGAGGCAATCCGCGGCGGCAAGATTGTGGCAGGCGACGTTGTTGTCATCCGTTATGAGGACCAAAGGGTGGTCCTGGTATGCGTGAAATGTTGAATCCGACTTCTGCCATTGCAGGTATGGGACTTGGTTCTTCCGTAGCCCTGATCACGGACGGCCCGTTTTTCCGGCGCATCCCGCGGTGCGTCCATCGGTCATGTAAGCCCGGAGGCAGCAGAGGGCGGTCCGATCGCACTCGTTGAGGAAGGTGATCTGATCCGTATCAATATTCCGGAGCACAAGCTGGAGGTTGTCGTATCGGACGAAGAGCTGGCACGCAGAAAAGCTGCATGGACTCCGAGAGAACCAAAGGTAACGACAGGCTATCTGAAACGCTACGCAAAGATGGTTTCCAGTGCAAATAAGGGAGCTATTCTGGAGTTCTAATTCAGAAAAACTATGAGAAACACGCTCTGCGAGTTTCTCATAGTTATCGCGCAGTCGCCAAGGTCTCGTGCAAGCACGGACTTTGGCTCGTTGCCCGCGTAAATCATAAAATCATATCAGCCGTCCGAACGCGCTTTTTCTCGGATGGCTGATTTCATAAACAGATTTCATACACAAAGCGAAAACATAAGGAAGGAATCATACAGACATGGAATTAACTGGATCACAGATTGTTATCGATGCCTGAAGGAGCAGGGTGTGGATACCGTGTTCGGCTATCCGGGCGGAACCATTTTAAATATCTATGATGAACTTTACCGTCATCCGGAAATCCACCATATCCTGACCTCACACGAGCAGGGTGCTGCGCATGCAGCGGACGGATATGCGCGTGCTACCGGAAAAACAGGCGTCTGCATGGCTACAAGCGGCCCGGGCGCAACGAATCTTGTCACCGGAATTGCAACCGCCTACATGGATTCTACACCGATGGTAGCGATTACCTGCAACGTAGGAAAGGCACTGCTTGGAAAAGACAGCTTTCAGGAGATTGACATTGCGGGTGTCGCAATGCCGATCACAAAATACAGTGTGATTGTAAAAGATATCACCGTTCTTGCAGATACGCTGCGCCGTGCGTTTACGATCGCAAAGAGCGGAAGACCGGGCCCGGTTCTGGTCGATATTACAAAAGATGTCACAGCGGCAACGTATGAGTACGAGCCGAAGACTCCGGAGAAAATTGAACCGTTTACTGAGAGAATTACAGAAGAAGGCCTGGATCACGTCGTATCCCTGATTCAGGAGTCGAAACGCCCGTATATTTTCGTGGGCGGCGGCAGTATCATCTCCGGCGCGTCCGAGGAAGTGCGCGAACTGGCACACCGCATCCAGGCACCGGTCTGCGACACCCTGATGGGAAAAGGTGCGTTCCCGGGAACGGATGAGCTGTACACCGGCATGCTCGGTATGCATGGAACGAAAACATCGAACTATGGCGTGACAAAGTGCGATCTGCTGATCGTGCTCGGCGCAAGATTCTCCGATCGTGTCACCGGAAACGCTGCAAAATTTGCCAATAACGCAAAAATCGTTCAGATCGATGTGGATGCGGCAGAAATCAACAAGAATGTTGTTGTCGAGTCGAGCATCATCGGAGACGTCAAAGAGGTCTTAAAACGGCTGAATGCGAGGCTGGAGCCGATGCACCATGACGAGTGGATTGCCGAGATCGAGGCGATGAAGGAAAAATTCCCGTTAAAGCATGAAGAAGGCCTTACCGGACCGTTCGTGATCGAGGAGATCTATAAGGCAACCGACGGCCAGGCTGTCATCACGACCGATGTCGGACAGCATCAGATGTGGGCGGCGCAGTATTATCGGTATACGAGCCCGAGAACCCTTTTAACCTCCGGCGGTCTTGGAACCATGGGATTCGGTCTTGGAGCTGCCATGGGTGCCAAAATGGGACGCCCGGACAAAACGGTCATCAACATCGCAGGTGACGGCTGTTTCCGTATGAACATGAATGAGCTGGCAACACTTTCCAGACACAACATTCCGATCATCGAGGTTGTTGTCAACAACCACGTACTCGGCATGGTACGCCAGTGGCAGACGCTGTTCTACGGAAAACGGTATTCCAATACCGTTCTCCAGGATCAGGCAGACTTTGTCAAGGTTGCTGAGGCGCTCGGCGTAAAGGGCATCCGCGTGACGAAAAAAGAGGAGATGGGTCCTGCCATCCGTGAGGCAATTGAGGGCGGAAAACCGGCGCTCATCGATGTCTGGATCGACTGCGACGAAAAAGTATTCCCGATGGTACCGGCAGGAGCTCCGATTGAGGATGTCTTCGATGCAGAGGATCTGGCAAAAAAGGAACAAGAAAAGGATTGACAGATTTCTGACAAAGAGGTATCATGGTTTCAACGTGGTAAAGCAATACCGTATTACCGCACGAATCGCACAGATGTGATTACAATGGAAACCATCGGTCTACTATCGGTGGTTTCCTAGTAAGATAAAGTAACACCAGGGGCAAAAGTTCGAAAGTCTGACGCAAGCAAAGCTTACAGGAAGATTTTTGAACTTGGGACCCGTAAAATATGAGTAAGTAGCCATTTTTTCGGAGAAAAATGAGCGGAGTACGAATATTTTGCAGATTACGGGAGCACAAAGTGCGGAGTAATCTGGTGCAGAAAAGAGAAACAGGAGGATGAGAAAAATGAGCAGAGTCTATAATTTTTCCGCAGGACCGGCGGTTCTGCCAGAGGAAGTGTTGAAAGAAGCCCAGGAGGAAATGCTGGATTACCGCGGATGCGGCATGTCCGTCATGGAGATGAGCCACCGTTCCAAAGTATTCCAGAATATTATCGATGAGGCAGAAGCAGACCTTCGCGATCTGATGGGAATCCCGTCAAATTACAAAGTCCTGTTTCTCCAGGGCGGTGCATCGCTGCAGTTTTCCATGATCCCGATGAACCTGATGAAAAACGGTGTCGCAGATTACATCGTAACAGCCAGTGGGCAAAGAAAGCATACGCAGAGGCACAGAAATACGGAAAGGCAAACAAAATTGCCTCCTCTGAGGACAAAACATTTTCCTACATCCCGGACTGCAGCGATCTTCCGATCAGCCCGGATGCCGACTATGTTTATATCTGCGAAAACAACACCATTTACGGCACAAAATACAAAAAGCTGCCGAATACCAAGGGTAAAACCCTGGTGGCAGACGTCTCCTCCTGTTTCCTCTCCGAACCTGTCAATGTCTCTGATTACGGCATCATCTACGGCGGTGTCCAGAAAAACATCGGACCTGCCGGAATGGTGATCTCCATTATCCGTGACGATCTGATCACCGACGATGTCCTGCCGGGAACACCGACCATGATGAAATTCAAGACACACGCAGACGCAGGCTCCCTGTACAATACACCGAACTGCTACTGCATCTATATGTGCGGCAAGGTCTTCAAATGGCTGAAGAAAATGGGCGGCCTGGAAGTTATGAAACAGCGCAACGAAGAGAAAGCAAAGCTGCTGTATGATTTCCTGGATCAGAGCAAGCTCTTCAAAGGAACCGTTGTACCGGAAGACCGTTCTCTGATGAACGTTCCGTTTATCACCGGAAATGCAGATCTGGATGCGAAATTCGTCAAAGAGTCCAAAGAAGCCGGACTTGAGAACCTGAAAGGCCACCGTACCGTCGGCGGTATGCGTGCAAGCATCTACAATGCAATGCCGAAAAAAGGCGTAGAAACACTCGTAGCCTTCATGAAAAAGTTCGAGGAGGAAAATCTCTAATGTTTCAGTATCATTGCTTAAATCCGATTGCAGGCGTAGGCCTTGCAAACTTTAATGAAAACTATCAGCAGACCGAGAGTCTGGAGGGAGCCGATGCGGTTCTCGTCAGAAGTGCAGCCATGCACGGCATGGAGCTGCCGAAGAGCCTCCTCGCTGTAGCAAGAGCAGGAGCCGGTGTCAACAACATTCCGCTTGCCGACTGCGCAGAGCAGGGTATCGTGGTCTTCAATACACCGGGAGCCAATGCAAATGGTGTCAAAGAGCTTGTACTTGCCGGTATGCTGCTGGCATCCCGTGATATCGCAGGCGGTATCGAATGGGTGAAGAGCGACAAAGAAGACGGCGATATCGCAAAGACAGCAGAAAAACAGAAAAAGAAATTTGCCGGCTGTGAGATCAGCGGAAAGAAACTCGGTATCATCGGCCTTGGTGCCATCGGCCAGCTTGTGGCAAATGCAGCCACCCATCTTGGTATGGAAGTATACGGATACGATCCATACATTTCTGTCGATGCAGCATGGAACCTGTCCCGCGACATTCATCACATCCAGAACGTGGAAGATATCTACCGCAACTGTGATTATATCACCATCCACGTGCCGCTTTTGGACAGCACCAAGGGCATGATCAACAAAGCGGCGATCGAAGAGATGAAAGACGGCGTGGTTCTTCTGAACTATGCAAGAGATCTTCTCGTTGACGAGGATGCTGTTCTCGCGCTTTAAAGGCCGGAAAAATGAAGAAATATGTGACCGACTTTGCAAATCCGAAGGTAGTCGGAGCAGAGGGAACGATCGTTACCCCGCACCTTGGAGCATCCACCAAAGAATCCGAGGATAATTGTGCTGTGATGGCAGTCAAGGAAATCCGTGATTTCCTTGAGAACGGAAACATCAAAAACTCCGTCAACTTCCCGAATTGCAGCATGGGTGTATGCACAGGCGCAGGCCGTGTGACGATCTGCCACAAGAATATCCCAGGTATGCTGGGAGCCTTCACAACCGTTATGGGTAATGCGGATGTCAACATCAGCGATATGACAAACAAAGGTAAAGGCGATTACGCTTACACGATGATGGATCTGGAAAGCGAAGCAACCGAGGAGATAGTAAAAGCCTCGAAGCAGTTGATGGTGTATTAAAGGTTCGTATCATTAAATAAAGAGAATCAAAGAAAATCAAAAAGTTACAGGAAAAGGCGGTGCCCGAAAACAGGGGTACCGCCTTTTCCTGTCAAGAACGGCAGAAGTTACTGCTGTTTGACTTCCTTTGGGTAAAGAACGGCACAAAAAAGAGAACTGCCCTGGGACAGTTCTCTTTGCCTGTAATGTATGGTTACGAAAAGATTTTCAGATTCGTTTCCAGACTGCTCCGCCGCGTACATCGGCAACTTCAATGCCCTGTGCTTTCAGATCGTCACGGATCTTATCTGCTTCCGCAAAGTTTTTGGCTTTCTTTGCTTCATATCGTTTTAAAACGAGCGCATCAATCTCCGGATCTCCCTCGCCGGTAATCTGATAACCGGATGCAGTGGAAGCGGAAGTTGTCTTTGCGGCCTCTTTTCTCTTTGCTTCTGCATGGGAGAGAAGGGCAAGGCCGAGCACCTGATCGAAATTGTCGAGAAGTGCCAGCTTCGTTGCATCGTTCATGTCTGCCTTTAAGACATCATACAGCGTTGTGATGGCAAGCGAAGTATTGAGGTCAGCATCGAGTGCTTTCTGGAATTTTTCTTTTAAAACACTCATGGAAGCTTCATCGACGGATCCGTTCTCCGGATTTAAAGCGGCGATACGGGCGATCAGCTTGTCGTAGGCAATTTTTGCGTTGTCCAGGTTCTCCCACGTAAACACAAGCGCTTTGCGGTAATGGGACTGCAGGCAGAAGAAACGGTAGATAAGCGGATCGTAGCCTTTTTCTTCCAGAAGAGAAACCGTCAGGAACTCACCTTTTGATTTCGACATTTTTCCGGTCGAGGTATTCAGGTGATGTACATGGAACACTGCGGGCACATGCATGGCCAAGGTAGCTTTCGGACTGCGCAATCTCGTTGGTGTGGTGCGGGAAGCATTGTCCACGCCGCCGCAGTGCAGGTCGAGGTATTCTCCGTTGTACTTCATGGAGATACCGGAGCACTCAATGTGCCATCCCGGATAACCGATGCCCCATGGAGAGTCCCATTTGAGCGCCTGGTTCTCGAATTTTGATTTGGTAAACCAGAGAACGAAATCGTTTTTGTTGCGTTTGTTGGTATCTTCCTCTACGCCCTCGCGGACACCAACGGCAAGATCATCCTCATCGTGGTCGTTGAATACATAGTAGTGGTCAAGACGGCTGGTGTCAAAGTAAACATTTCCGCCGGCAAAGTAAGCGTAGCCGGTGTCCATCAGTTTTGCAATGATTTTAATATATTCGTCAATGCATCCGGTCGCCGGCTGTACGACATCCGGGCGCTTGATATTCAGCTTTTTGCAATCCGCAAAGAATGCATCAGTGTAATACTGTGCGATTTCCATGACTGTTTTATGCTCGCGCTTGGCACCTTTGACCATCTTGTCCTCACCGGTGTCCGCATCGGAGCTTAAATGGCCGACATCGGTAATGTTCATGACACGGTTGACGTTGTAGCCTTCATAGCGGAGTGCCTTTTCAAGAACGTCCTCCATAATATAACTGCGCAGGTTTCCAATGTGCGCAAAATGATAAACGGTAGGTCCGCAGGTGTACATTTCTACACGGCCCGGTGTGTGTGTCTGGAATTCAGCTTTTTTATGGGTTGCAGAATTATAAAGATACATAAAAGAAGTCTCCTTTTTTCTTTTCGTGCGGATACGGATGCAGAAGTGATGATACACAGGAAAGCAAAAAAGCGTCTGCTGTATCCGACAAGGATATCAGAGACGCCGCGTGCGGTGCCTGTTTTCCGTGTACTGCACTGGTTCCTTATTAAAATTAATATTAGCAGGATTTTTTTTTTGCTGTCAATAGTCCGGAGCTGTCGAAGACAAAAAGTAAAACGCATTTAATAAGAAGAAATACATTTTTCAGAAATAAAAAGACAGTGCTGCAGAACGCAAATGGAAAGAAACAATTATTTGTGTAATTCTTTTTTTTAAT
>ENA-OPZM01000751-OPZM01000751.1-human-gut-metagenome-genome-assembly--contig:-NODE-751-length-13165-cov-1.508437_pt1 | contig 13165 bp, 16 predicted proteins | sample MGYA00242478_ERZ504493 | MGnify/ENA primary metagenome ERZ504493 (study PRJEB26092, sample SAMD00036227) | human gut metagenome | host: Homo sapiens | study: EMG produced TPA metagenomics assembly of...
AATTTTGATCCTCGACTTTCATAAATAAATTAAAAAATTCCTTAGTTATTTATCATAAGAAATCATATCTATCTAATTTAAAAATAAAAATATCTATTAAAAACCAAAAGATTATTGCATATTTACCGCTTTTAATTTATATTTATATAGGCAAAAAATAAAAACATTATTTTTTCCTATATATTTTATTATGAATAGGAGATTTTTTATGACTAAAGAAGAATTTATGCTTATTGCAACTCAAGAAGCTGATAGTAATTTAACAACTAATGAAGGTGGCCCTTTCGGTGCAGTTATTGTAAAAGATGGCAAAATCGTAGGTCGTGGTCATAATCGTGTACTTATAAAACATGATCCAACTTGTCATGCCGAAGTTGAAGCTATTCGTGATGCTTGTCAAAATTTAGGTACTCATGATTTAACAGGTTGTGAACTCTATACATCTTGCTATCCATGTCCAATGTGCCTTTCTGCTACTATTTGGGCAAACATTAAAAAAGTTTATTATGGAAACACAGCTAAAAGATGCTGATAAAATTGGTTTTTAGAGATGATTTCATCTACAACTATATTGAAGGAAAATGCCAAGATATCTCCGTTTTAGATTTAGAACAATTTGGTAGAGATATCACTATAAAATCCTTTGATAACTTTGCACAAAAAACAGACAAAACAATCTACTAAAAACAAAGAGGATAAGTTTTATACTTATCCTCTTTTTATTATTTTTATTATCATCAAATAGACAATTATTTAATTATATTATTCTTCTACTTTTTGATTAAACAAAGCCGCTGCAAAGTCATTAGCTACAAATGGTCGTAAATCGTCCATACCTTCACCGACACCAATCCATTTTACTGGCATACTAAGTTCAGATTTTAAGCCAATTACTACACCGCCCTTAGCAGTACCATCTAATTTAGTCAATACCAATCCAGAAATAGGAGCTGATTTTGTGAACAATTCAGCTTGGCTAATTGCATTTTGTCCTGTTGTAGCATCTAATACTAATAATGTTTCATGTGGAGCTTCTGCTATTTCACGTTTAATAACTCTTTGAATTTTATTTAATTCTGTCATTAAATTAGCTTTATTATGCAAACGTCCTGCTGTATCAATGATGAGTATATCGACTTTTCTTGCAATAGCAGCTTTCACAGCATCAAATACTACTGCCGCTGGATCGGAACCTTCTTCATGTTTAATTACAGGAACATTTACTCTTTTACCCCAAATTTCTAATTGGTCAATAGCTGCTGCACGGAAAGTATCTGCTGCTGCAAACATGACATTTTTGCCTTGTTCTTTATAATATCTACCCAATTTACCAATAGTTGTAGTTTTACCTACACCATTTACACCAATTACTAAAATTACTGTAGGCCCAGATTTAGCAATATTTGTTTCATCAGAACCTTCATTTAACATTTCTGTAATACGTTTAATCAAGAATGGTTTTAAATCTTCAGGAGAGTTAATCTGTTTTTTCTTAATACCAGCACGAACATCGTCCATTAATTGTAAAGAAGTTTTTACCCCTACATCAGCTTGGATTAAAGCATCTTCTAATTCATCTAATAAATCATCATCAATATCAGCATAACCAATAATTACTTTTTCAATTTTCTCTGTTAGAGATTTACGTGTTTTTGTAAGACCTTCTTTTAATTTACTAAAAAATCCCATCTTTTAACCTCTTTCCTCAAAATCTTCTAAACGAACAGATATCAACTTGGATACACCAGCATCTTCAATAGTTACACCATACATAACATCAGCAGACTCCATTGTTCCCTTACGATGTGTTACTAAAATAAATTGAGTGCGTTTAGCATAATCTTTTAAAAAACTTCGCAAAAACGTTTGACATTTGCTTCATCTAATGGAGCATCAATTTCATCTAATACGCTAAATGGTGCAGGATTATAAGTGAAAAATGCAAACAGTTAACGCTATAACTGTAAGCGTTCTTTCCCCACCTGATAATACAGCTAAACTCTGTGGTTTTTTATCTGGTGGTTCTACTTCAATCTCAATACCTGAACTTAAGATATCTTCTTTATTTGTTAAAATTAATTTTGCATTGCCACCGCCAAATAAACGTTTAAAAATATCATTAAAATATACTTTTATTTTATCAAAAGCCAAGCCAAATTGTGTAGACATTGTTTTATCAATCTGTTCAATGATTTTCGTTAAATCTTCTTTAGCCTTGACTAAGTCCTCAATTTGTTTACTCATAAAGCTATAACGTTCATTTAATGTTTCATATTCGTTGATAGCATTTGGATTTACAGGGCCAATTTCTTTTAATTCTTTATCTAATTTTTTTAATTTAGATTTCAGCTCATTTTCATCAAGCTCTAAACGATGATTTAAAGCTTCTTGTGGAGTCAATTCATATTCTTCTTGCATACTTTGTAAGCACTGCTTAATTTCAGTTTCTAATTTAGCTACACTTACTTCACATTTATGAATTTTATCCTTGATAACGCCTACTTTACTTGCAATTTTAGCACGTTCTTCGTCCATATCAGACAATTCACTTCGCATACCTAATTGTCTTTTATATAAAGTATCGTATTCTTCTTTACCATCAGTTTTTAACTTTTCCAAATTAGCTACAGATTCTTCTAATTGTTTTAATTCAGCTAAACTATCATCAATGACTTTTTGTAATCCAGCCATTTCTTTATCACTATCATCTAAAAATGCCTTAAATCTTTCTGCCTGTCCTGTCAACAAATTCAATTTATCATTATAACGAATGACTTCTTGTCTTGCCTCTGTACAACTAATTTGTTTTTGCATTACCTTTTGTTGACGAATTTTTAAATCATGTTTCAAAACTTCAATCTCATTGTAAATATCTTCATAAAGATTTTGTTTTTCATCAACTTGAGCTTCCATTTGAGCAATTTTCGCTGTTTGCTTTTCAATATCTGCCTCAATAGCCGTTTTTTTCACGATTAAAGCAGATATGCGATTATCTATAGCTTTTAAGATATCTTCTTGATTTACAAACCAATTTTCTAATTGCTTAAATTCTACTTTTTTCTGTGCTAATAGTAACGATAACTCTTGCCAATCTTTTTGCAAACGATTGATATTTTCTGCTAAAGCCACGCGTTTTGCTTCATCATCTTCATATTTATTTTTCGCATCACGTAATACTTTACGTTCACTGGCTAGATAATCTTTTAATTCTAATAACTCACCTTTACGGTGTAAATAACCTGCTTCCTTGCTTTGGCTACTACCACCAGCAATAGCGCCACCAGGTTGCAATAATTCACCTTCTAAAGTTACGATACGCAAACGATAATCATATAACTTAGCCAACTTCAAAGCGTTATCCACATCATCAACTACTAAAATTCTACCCAATAAAGATTGAGTTATCACTTTATATTCTTCATCAATATTTACAAGTTCATCTGCATAAGCGATAAAACCATGTTTACCCGGTTCAATTTCAGTGCGTTTATTTTTATGTGGCTGAACAGTAGTCAGTGGCATAAAAGTTACACGACCAAATTTATTTTCTTTCAAATAATTAATTGCCGATTTTGCAGTATCTGTATCTTTAGTAACTACATTTTGCATAGCAGAGCCAAGAGCTACTTCAATAGCTGTAATAAAAGGATCTTCTACCTTTATCAATTCAGCTACAGCACCGCAAATACCTTTTTGCCATGATTTATCCGCTTTTAAAACTCTTTTTACAGCTTTGCCAAAACCTTCATATGATGCTTGCATTTCTTGGAAAAATTTTACTTTTTCCTCTGCCATACGCACATTTTGGCGAGTTTCATTGATAAATTCTGTAGCCTCTTTGCAAACTTTTTATAAGTTCATCTAAATTACTCTGCTGAGAATTAATACTTTCTTGTTTAGCCTGTACCTTTTTTATTGATATTATCAATCTCTACCTGTAATAATTCCTTAGCTGTATTTTTTTCTATTTTTTCATTAATTGCATTTTTATGCGCACTATGCTGATTTTCAATATTTACATCGATATCAGACATATCTCGCTTTAACAATAGTAATACCTTATTTTGTTCTTCTATCTGCTTGCGCTTTTCATTATCTTGCTCTTGCTTTAATTTGATTTCTTCTTCTTTCGCTTTAATATCATTTTCTACTTTTTGTACACTTGAATTTTCTTCTTGCAAGGCAAGTTCTAATTTATCTGCAGTATTATTAGCAATTTGAGCTTTTCTTTTCAGTTCTTCTCCATCAGCTAAAGATTATTTTTAATTCTTCTTTTGTCTGATTTTGTCTTTCCTCTAAACGCTGTTGAGACTGACAACTCTGTCGTATACGCTCTTGTAATAAAATGGCTTGATTGCGACTGCGTTCTATTTCTTCATGGATTTTTTGATTATTTTCACCAAGTAATTTTATTTTCTGTTCTAATTTATTTATCTCACTTTTTTTAGCGATTTTTTCACTTTCAGAAACAGAAACTGTAGCCTCTAATGAAGCTCTTTCTTGTTCATAACCTTTTATCTCTAAATCCAGTTTATTATTTTCAGCTGAAAGATTTTCATATTTATACAAAATCTGCGTGAGTCTACAATCTTTATATTCTTTATCAATGACATTATATCGTCTAGTTTTATCAGCTTGTTCTTTTAAAGGTTCTAACTGTTTTTCAATCTCACTTACAATATCATTTAAACGTACAACATTTGCCTGTGTATTATCTAATTTGCGCACAGCTTCGCGTTTTCGTTCACGATATTTAGTAATTCCCGCACATTCTTCAAAGAAATATCTTCGCTCTTCTGGCTTTGTATTTAAAACTTCATCTACTTTATTCTGACTAATAACACTTATAGAATTTTTTACCCAGTCCTGTATCGGCAAATTAAATTATAAATATCCTTTAAACGACACTTTGTCTTATTGATTAAAAATTCACTTTCACCGGAACGAAATATGCGTCTTGTAATCATTACTTCCTGAAAATCTATAGGCAATTTACCATCACTATTATCAAAAGTAACGGAAACTTCCGCTGCACCAAGAGGTCTTCTTGTGGAGCTACCTGTGAAAATAATATCTTCTGCCTTATTTCCACGCAAATTGCGCACATTTTGTTCCCCTAAAACCCAACGAATGGCATCTGTAATATTACTCTTACCACTCCCATTAGGCCCTACAATTGCTGTTATGCCCTCATCAAATTCTACTTCTAATTTATCTGCAAATGATTTAAATCCATACGCTTCTAATCGCTTTAACAGCAAAGTTTTCACCGTCCATTGTTGTTTCTATTTCATAAACTACTATCTATCTATTGTTATTTGAACTGTTACATCAGCACCAGGTAAAACTTTATCTTTTAATTCATCAGGGAAAGAAATTTTTGCTGCTGTAACTAAATTTTTATTTTCTTCATCTTCACTATCTTGATGTGTTACCTCTAAGACAGTACCTGTTAAATCCATATCATCAACAGAATAATGAACAAATTGACCTTGATGTACTTTAGCATATTGTTCTTCTGTAAGTGGTGCTTCTACCCATAAATTTTTTAGTATTACCCACATTGATGAATACATCGCCTTGTTTTAATTCATCACCTTGTTTAAAATCAGTTAAATATATAATACCACTAACTGGAGCTGTAATATCGGCAAAATTATCATCAGATTGAGCTTGGTCTAAAGCTGCTTTTGCTTGATTTAATTGAATTTGAGCCGTAGCTAATGCTTCTGATAATTCTTTAGATGGAGCAGAAGAAACACTTGCTTGTTGTTCTACAACTTGTGGTGTACTTGCTGCCGCTAAAGCACTTTGTGCTGCTGCATATTCTGATTGTGCTTCTGCATATTGTGTCGCACTTACAGCACCTATAGAATATAACTTATCCATCTTCTGTTTATTTGCTGCCGCTGCATCTAATCTAGCTTGAGCTGCTGCTACATTTCCTGTTGAAGAACTTGTAACTACTGGCTGACTTACTACCATAGAGGCTTTTACTTGTTGCTCTAAATTATCATAATTTACTTTTGCTTCATCATATGCCTTTTGCAAAGCTTCAATTTGTTCAGGTGTTACAACTACTTTCATTTTAGCAATAACTTGACCTGCTTCTACCTTATCACCATCATTTACCAGAAGCTCTGTCAATGTTCCATCATTTTGAGCTACAACCATAACTTTAGAACTTGTGAGTTTTGCATCATTAATATTAATAATTCCTTGTCCCTGGTTCCATTTATATACACCAAAAATAGCTACAACAGCTATAAGTAGAATTATAGGAACACTATAAATTATAAATGGTTTTATTTTTTTGTAATATCTTTTCCATAATAGTACCTCCCATCTTCAACAATAAAAAATCCTTTCTCATTCAACATATATCTAAATAAATGAGAAAGGCTGTATATATTCTTACAGCTAGTATTAAAAATACCACAAAACAGTAAAATAAACAAGAAAATAGGCTATTTCTAATGAAATTATAACAAAATAATAATATTTATTTTTCTCTTAAATCAAACTAGTTAAATACTTTTTAACATCTTCTATAGAATAACAAATTGCATCTGGATTTTTAGCTTTTACGGCTTCTTCTTCTATTCTTGTTCCGTACAATACAGAAGCTATTTTTACACCAACTTGTCTAGCTGCATCAATATCAGTTGGAGCATCACCAATATAAATCACTTCATCTGCTGATAATTTATATTCATCTATAACTTCTTGCATCATTTGTGGTTTTATACCACCTTTTATAGAGCCAGTTTTTACTTTATCAAAAAGATTTTCCATTTGATACTGCTTCAAAGATATTTCACAAGTTTTTGCACCTTTACCTGTAGCCAAAATTACAATGAGATTTTTACTTTTTAAATATTTTATTAAATCCACAACACCTGTAAATGGTTTTGGTGTTATTTCTTTATGTAATCTTGCATAAGCATCATATAATAGTTTACAAGCTTCTTCATAGTCTTTTTCATCTACAAATTTTAAAATACTACCTTCTTCTATAGGTCCAAATGTATCTGCTATTTCATCATCAGATAATTCTCTATCCATAAAAAGGACTTACTGCTTCTCTGATTGATTCAATAACTAATTTTAAAGTGTCTCCTATTGTACCATCAAAATCAAAAATAACTGCTTTTAACATAAATTCGCTGTTTCCAGCTTTCACCTCTTTATCCATATTTATATCTATTATCTATCAAATACATAACAAAATCAAATTATTATACCTAAATATATTAATAAAAAAAGTGGTAGATTTTTTCTACCACTTTTTATTGCATATCTTCTATTATCTTTTTTCAAAAGTACCAAATACAATAGGTTTACCATTTTCTACCATATGAGTACCTCTTGCCCACACATGTTGTAATTGTAAGTCTTTATCTAATACTAAAATATCTGCATCGCTATTATTAGCTAAGCAACCTTTTCTTGGGTATAATTTAGTGAATTTAGCAATATTGCTTGTAATAATTTTTATAGCATCTGTAATCGCAATATTTTCTTTTTGTACCATATCTCTAAATTCATTTAAAATAGAAATCTGACTTGCTACACCAACGCCAATATTATTTCCAGCTTCATCAAAAATTGGCATACTACCATTACCATCAGAACTCATAGTGATATTTTCAATATTAACACCAGCTTCTAATGCTTGTTTTACAGCTTCACTTGATTTTACAGAATGGCTAGAAACCAGATTCTGGGCTAACACTAGAAGTTACATCCATAATACCACCTTGTTTTGCCCATTCAAATAGCTTCTTTTAAATAAGCGTTTATTGCGGTTTACATGAGTTGGAATAATTTGTGTCTTAGGAATTTCACCATTTTTAGTGATTTCATAAAGCATTTTTAAACCATCTTCGCCATCGCCTAAATGCATATTAACTACACCAGCTTTACCGCTGAGCATACCGCCAACACGAGCTTCTGCTGTAATTTGCTGATAAGCTTCTTTTGGAGATTGAGAAGAACGATGATCGCACATAGCAATTTCACCAGTACCAATTACTTTATCAATCAAAATAATATCATTGCGTACACTACCTGTAATTGTTGGTGTTGGAATTTCATAAGAACCAGAATAAATATATGCTGTAATACCTTCATCTTCAAGACCACGAGCTTTAGCAAGTAAGCTAGCCACATGACGAGTTACACCATCTGTACCTAAAAGACCAAGTACTGTAGTTACACCAGAAGTTGTGATATCTGTTAATTGGATTTCAGGTGTTCTAGTCGCATAACCACCTTCACCGCCACCACCGATTAAATGTACATGAGAGTCAATAAAACCTGGTACTACATAATTACCTTCACAATCAACTACTTCGCAATCATATACTGCTGGTAAAGAAAGACCTTCACCTATCATAGCGATTTTTTCGCCAGCTACTAAAATATCTTTAACTCCTAAATCTTCTGGAGCAATTACATGTGCATTTTTTAATAATGTGAAAAATGTTTTTTTAGTATTCATATAATCAACCTTCTTTTATTGTAAAAATAACATAATAAAATGCATTGCCCAAATAGATAATAATGCATTAATTACACAAATTAAAATAATTGCAGGATAATGTTTAGTACTTACACCAGCAATACCTAAACAACGACCCACATTTTGTACAGGATTACCCATCAAATAAATAGCAGGTAAAAGCACTGTTACTTGCATAGCATCTAAAGAACCAGCAGTATATAAGCTCATTGCTACACCTACACCGCCACCCATACTCATTAAAGCAGTGATTAAAACTGTTGCTGCTTCACCAGGAAGACCCCAAAGCCCCATTACTGGCTGGAATACAACGCCAATTAATTGTAAAAGACCTGTAACAATCTAAAATACGAATAATTACAAATGCCATCATTACATTTGGTAACAAACTAGTAGTACCAATAGTAAAACCTTTTTCTAGCACCATCAATGAATAAATCCAAAATTGTTTTTTTCTGAATAACTTCTACTTTATTGTCGCTCATTTATCTTACCTCACTTATTGTCCAATAAATTTAAAATATAAACGCATTAAATTTGCACCCACAATTTTAAATACAAAAATTACAAGTAAAGGTACGATAATTGGTGCAAGTAAAATACTAAAAGCAGCAGCACCAGAAGAAAAGTAATTTGTTACAAAAGCACTACCACTTGTTTGATAAGTGATGATAACAGAGCGTTCTTTATCTGTTAATTTTCCTTCATCAACTAATTCTTTAACCATACCAGCAGCAGCATCTGTACTTTGCATATTAGCAATATTTGCAAGTGCAGAAACACCTGGTACACCAAGTAAAGGTTTTAATAATGGGTTCATTAATTTTTGAGCAGCCTTCAATCCACCCAAACCAATCAATGACATTTACAATTCCTAAAGCTAAAATAACAGCAGGAATAAGCTCTAAAGCAAATAAAAAGCCATCTTTAGCACCGCTACCGCCAGCACCTCTAAAGCTCATAGCCTTATCAGTTGGTATCTGTCCAAAACTACCATTCAATACATTGAAATCTAAAGCACGTAAAACTCCATCAGACGAAGAAAAAATCCCTGAAAATAATAAAAATTGCCAACACAAAAAACTACATAACCATACCATGGCACAGAGATTTTTACATCATTATTTTTCTGTTTATCCATTTGTATCTCTCCCTAATAAAATATTTCACAATTTTATTATATGCAAGTTCCGTGCCAACAATTTAATAGATACAACAATCTAATATAAAAGTACTTTTGTGTTTTATTATAAAAACTTAATGGGAATTTTATAAAACTTAAAATATAAAATTCCCATTAAAATCATTTTAAGGATAATCCTAATTTATAAAATTTTATGCCTGAAACCTCCAACTCTCGATTAATTCTTCGTTTATCACCTGTATAACTATCAGCTTTTACTATGACATAATTATTAGACTTACAAACAAAATCACCATCAAATTCTGGTAAATTTATTTCTGGCATGTGTATACTTGTATATTTTTCTGCTAATTTAGAAATACATTCTTCTCTTAGTAATTGCATTAAGTTATTCCATTTAGGATTATATAAAATATAGCCTAAAACGTATTCCCGCACCACAAAACTTAGAATATGAACCAATTACAAAAACATTTTCAGGTATTTCTCTATTACTATTTCTCAACATTTTAGCTGAATAAGTTTCATCAACAATAGTATATTTAGCATATTCATTTCTATCTTGAAGTACTTCATGCTCAAAAACATTATTATATTTATCAGTAATATAAAACAAAGAATTTTCTTGTGGTAATTTTAAAGGATAATCCCCTAAAACAAATTTTTCATTTTTAAACTCATAATCCACTAGAAAAATTCGCTTTTCTTCAGGTGTTTCCTCAGGTCGAGGATATAACAAACCATTAGCCAGTACTTCTACCAAACCCCATGAAGGATTTTCAATATAAGCATATTTAGGTCGAAGTGCTTCAAAAATAATTCGCACTGCATTTTCACAGCCATTAGTTAAGATAAAACTATTCCTTGATAAATTATATGTCTGTGCAAAATTTTTATATGCTTCAAACATATCTGGATATGTTCTTGCTTCTGTGTCAGCTAAAGCTTCGCAAGTAACAGGTTCATCTTTTATTGACCATGGTTTTTGTCTATCTTCTTTAAAATAATCTCTGCGTTTAAACATAATAATTATCCTATCTAATTATAGTTTTACAGATTTAAATTCATTTACAAAATCAACAATATAATCAAGCAAAGCTACTTTCATATCTTCGCCCCATTGTTTATTTGCACTATAAGAATCACTTCCGCCATAGCCACCGCTATTTACCACTTTATCTACACTGCGAATTACTTTTATAGTTGCGCCTTTAAAATCAAACTGCATTTAAATGTATATTTTTTAATTTATCCGATAAATGATTTACCTTTGTTTCCATTAAATCATCTTTATTTATTAAATTTTCATCAATAGCCATAATCATGGAAACTTCTTGTCCATCACCATGACCACCTTTCCATGCAGGATTGAGCATTGGAGCAAGTGACCACCAATCAATTTGAGCGCAAAGACAACCTTTTTTATTCGCTTCTAATGCTACTTTATCCAAAGCAGGAGTATTACCACCATGAGCATTTAAAAATACAAATTTCTTCACGCCATGACGACTTAAACCATCTACAATACCTTTAATAACAGCATATAAGCCATCAAAACCAATATCAATAGTTCCCGAAAATTCCACATGATGTGTAGCTATACCAAAAGGAACTGTAGCACAATCAAACTTCTGTGCGTTTTTCTATCTGTTTAGCAAAATAATCAGGAATTAAAAAATCTGTTCCCAAAGGGCCTACAGGACCATGTTGTTCTGTACTTCCAATAGGAATAATTGCTACTAAATCATCTTTTGCGAAAGCTCTTTTTGCTTGTTGCCAATTTAAATGTGCTAAATACATAATTAATACCTTCTTTATTCATTAAAATCAAATTAACATTTTTCTAAATCATCAAAATGACGTCTGATTGTTTCTGCTGATGCAGGTTTTGTACACAAGCTCACTAAAATCAATACCACCATGCAATAATCCACGCCACGATTAATGGATTGAACCAAATGTTAAAGATGTAAAAGTAGTTGTCAATAAAATATATACAATTTCACCAACGATTACAGACGCAAATGCACCAACTTTTGTTGCACGTTTCCAATAAAGACCAGCTAAAATCGGAGCTGCCCAAATACCTAAACCACCAAAAGAGAATAAAACTAATTGGAAAATTGAAGATGGTTTATAAATACCAATACAAATAGCTAATACACCTAAACCAACTGTTACATAACGAGACATGATAAATGCATCTTTATCTGTAGCTTCTTTATTGAATATTTTTTGATATAAATCACGAGTTACAGCACTTGTGGAAGTGATTAATACACCACTTACAGTTGACATACCTGCAGAGAAAATACCAGCTACCATCAAAGAAGAAATTACAGGATGAACGCCTGCTTGTAAAATAAGAGGTACGATAAAGTCTGTATCTGTTCCTGTGAGATTAGGGAAAGACATTCTACCTGTTACACCACACCATTCAATGAGTGTAGCAGAAAACCACATACCTAAAGTACCCAATAATACTGCTTTAAACATTACATTGTAATTTTTCATAGTGAAAAATTTTGTAAATAAATGTGGCTGTCCAATTGTAAAGAAGCTCCACATAATGATCATAGAAACATAATTTTGCCATGGCATAGAATTATTTTGTCCAGGATGAGATAATAAACTCATATCAGTATCTGCTAAATGCTGATTAATTACTTCAAGACCTCCACCTAATTGCAAAGATACAAAGAAAGTAACTACAGCTGTTGCTACCATTAAAATACCCTGAATAACATCTGTAATCATAATACTTCTAATACCACCTGCCATACAATAAAGTATAACAGTTATACCCATGACTACAATACCAACCCATTCTGGAGCACCAGTATATGTTTTAAAAATAATTCCAGCTCCAATTGTTTGCGCTCCCATCATTGGTACTAAGAATAAAATCATAATAATAGCCAATAATGCACGCATTAAAGTGGACTCATATCTATCAGATATGTAATCTGCCATAGTAAGCATACGATAACGATGACCCAAGCGAATTAATCTTCTACCAACAAGTAAAGCAGGAATAACCATACTAAAAGCAATACCTGGCACAGATACAGACATTCCAGCATAACCTACTTTATAAATAGTGCCTGGCACACCCATAAATGTGCTCATACTATATTGAGTTGAAAAATATGCAAGACCACTAAGCAAAGCTCCTGCCTTACCACTCATTGTGAAATAATCTCTAAGAGTTCGAGTTTGCTTTGTAGCATAATAACCGATATAAGTCAATAAACCAAAATAAGTAATAATAACAGCTAAAAATGGAATAATATTATTATCTAATGAATGTGTCATTTAAATCACTCCTCATCATCAAATTCTTTATACTCTGGTCGTTTTTTACAACTTTGCCACCATAAAAAATATGAGTATAATAACTACTAAACCATGAAAAATCCATCCAAAGATGAATAACGGAATTCCCCAAAATGAAGGATGTCATTCAGGTGGACATAATACCAAGGAAATGGCAACTT
>ENA-OPZM01000752-OPZM01000752.1-human-gut-metagenome-genome-assembly--contig:-NODE-752-length-13152-cov-1.151171_pt1 | contig 13152 bp, 23 predicted proteins | sample MGYA00242478_ERZ504493 | MGnify/ENA primary metagenome ERZ504493 (study PRJEB26092, sample SAMD00036227) | human gut metagenome | host: Homo sapiens | study: EMG produced TPA metagenomics assembly of...
ATATATTTTCGATTATTTTTCAAAAATTCTAGTTCACTAAAACGAGGCGGCGCTTAGTCTGTTATGCCTACATATCCCAATATATCACTGCTTCTTGCTACCACTCACTCGCGTCTGGTATAGTGGTCTCGAGGAGGTGGTTATCATGGCTCATCCACGCAAATCCGAAGAGGACAAGTACAAGAAAATGTCGATCAGCTTTGAACCGGAACAGCTTAAGCAGCTTATCTCATACTGCGAACGCGAAGAGCGTACCGCATCGTGGGTCATCCGCAAGGCTCTTTCCGAAGTGGCTTGAGAAACATGATTCATGATCCTTTTCCAATGCTACCGATACCATTCTTATATATTTTAGATGGTATGGTAGTTACCTTTCTAGTGTTTCACTTAACAAGAGAAAAGCAATATGCAATTAAAATACAGTAACTATGTGGCTTTCAGCCACGATCACGGCTTTGTCGTGAATAATTCAGGATAAATCATTCCACAATATCTAAAATTTCAAGTTTACTAATTTCCTCATCCGTATAATCAGTAATATCAAATACTTCCATTTGTATACTTTTATGGTTGCATTTGCTTTATTAAAAGTAATCGCCGGATTCTTCGATAAGTCACTTGGGAAAAAATGTTTCATGATAAATTTATTTTTTATATTTGCTTTAAGCGTCTGTGATATTGGAGAATCATCTATGTATTTGTAAAACTAACAAGCATTTCCTCACTTGGTTCAATCTCTGCATACAACAAAATTTTAGTGTCTTTAGTGATCAAATCCCTTTTCCAACGTAACCCACCATATGTTACGTCTTCTGTAACAAATCCAAATATAAAAGTATCACTTTCCGATTTTTCCAAGTAATCAGCTCCTACTAACAAGTAAATATCCGTTTCGAAATTACTACTATTATAAATTAACTGTTTAGACGGAATAGCAAATTTATTATTATAATTTGCAGTAGAAAATATCACATTATTAAAGCTTTCGCTTATGAAATTATTAAAACAGTTATCATCTAATGAAATTATATCGCTTATCTCGTTAGCTGCATTGGTTCCCCCATATTTAGACCCGATTATATGGATTTTATTACCGATCAAAGACTCAAATAACGCAAGCGTACTTACGCTTGTTTCATCTTTAAAGTGTGTTCTTATCCCATCTACATTTATGGATATATCAGAATGTTTCACAGATTTAGCGACAAACGATGGAAATAATATGCGTCTTGAACCTCTACCCCATGAAAATAAGCTCTATTTAACTTTCAATATATGCAGATTCAACTCCATCAGCGCCACAAGACAATATTTTAAAAATCTGTGATTCTCGAATTAGAACCGCCTAACATATATAATCCCTGTTTTTTACAATTATTAATATAGACATTATGAATTGTATTATCGGTTTTAAAAATACCAAGTCCAATTCCTTTCATTTCCCATATCCATATATTATACAGAGTTAATACCCATGCACCAATTCTAATCCCGTTCGCACCTTTAGCAACCATAATATCATGTACATAACAGTTCATGCATGTTGCCCTGAAATTTATCAGATACGCTGACTCGGCATAATTTTTGACATGTATATCCCCAACAATTTTCGTATTATAAATATTAGCATTATTAATGGTTACACTTAAATCATCAGATACTCCATATTGAAATCCGAAATTATTTGGAAATTTTATTTCCGATTCTCCATTTCCTACAAACGAAATATTATCTCTCATATATATAGGTTTTGTAGATTTTACATTTACGTCTATAAAACTGTATTAATATTTGTATCTTCAACCAATGTATTCAATCACTTCTGTCAAATCATAATAACCGTCTTCATCCATTTCTAAATCAACGCAGTATCTGCTGAGATAAGCCAACCCTTTGTGCATTTAATATATTTTTCTTTGCTTCATCAGTAAATTTAACAACTTCCAAAGAAGAATCCTGCACTGTCGTAGTCGATTCTGGGTGTTCGCCAAGCCATGTGTTAATTTGTTCTCCAATAACCTCATCTTTGAGGTTCAACCACCCTCATTCAGCGTCTCCAAATCTTCCTTGAGTGAATTAACCTGCTCCGTCATTGCCGTGTAGTCGGCAGGCAGGCTTTTCTTGACTTCTTCTGCGTAGGCAGACAGATCTTTTTTCAGATGTAGCAGAATATCTGTCTGCTCACTCACCGGAATAGAAGAATCCACCTCTAACCCTTCGAGAACCTCCAGCGTGCCGAGCGTTGTAAAGAATCGCTGTTTCAGCACTGCATTTGTGGCAGAGAACAAATATACAACAAACTGCACATTTCCTTTATACTGAGTCACATCTGCGGCGAACTCCCACGAGAATACAATGCTATCTCCGGACACTGTGGCATCACTGACAGTATAGTAGTTGACCTGTCCATTGGCATTTCTGTAGTTAATCCGGATGTTCAGTTTCGAGAGATGCGGCCATGATAGTATCGCGTCATTGTGAATCGTGCAATATTGACATTCAAATCTCCTTCTACACCAGCGACAACGCCCTTTTCCGGGATCGCGATTGTTCGAAGATGTTCATCGATACGGAACTGGAATTCCTCTTCCGTATCTGAAGCTGCCAGCGTCACAGGCTCTGCCGTTTCGTAGTCCGCCTCTGTTGCTTCGGCAAATAATTCGTCTGTTGTTTTAGCCATCCTGTCTCACCTCCACCCGTCTCGTTGGGATCCGGATTCCCTCTCTGCTCTGTCCGATTACATTGATATACCATTTATTGCCTGAAAGCACTTCCGCCGGCACCATACACTTATTATTTGATACTTTTATCGGCCAGCATGCGGCATCTGGAAGGTTCAGCCGACGGAACTCTGCCACCTTGGCCATCCCGTTCCATTCCTGATCGAACTCAAATTCCGCCTGCAGATATTCGCTCGATCCCGGAATAAGATTTGAAAAATCTCCTTCCTGCTCCAGCTTCTGCCCTTTCACCCGAAACTTTAATGTCCTCATAATATGAACCCCTTTCCTGTCCTAAGCTGTCCTTCTCCACATATAGCAGACAATATAAAGGTGGCATAATATTTTTGTCGCCGCCTTCGTTCGATGTAAAGTTGTATCTTGCTGCTCCCGTCTTGGATGTTGGTAAATTCCACTCAACATGATCATTGTTTGTGTATACAACAGAACCATTCTTTCCTGATGTCATATCTCCAACGTCCTGCCCTGTCGTGTCCATGTACATTTTATTGGAATCAACACCAACCGTCTGCGTATGATGGTGTCGTATATTTATCGTTTTGGCGCCTCCTGTTTTTCCGGCCTCTGAAAAATCACTGTCATTGGCATCTGCTCCAACAAGCACACGGCCGGCAGCATATGTCTCCCATGTTCCCTTCCCGAAAGTTTTGCTTGGATTTTCTGGATTCGTAGTGATGTAAAGGCTGCCGATCGGATAAAAAAGATCTACCATCATTCCGCCGAGCAATGACTTGAGTGTTTTCCACGTTAAGTTTTTTATTCTTTCCGTCTTTATCCGGCGGATTAATCAGGAATAGCTCACTGTCAGCAACTGTATCCGTTTCCGTAAGATCGTAAGTATGTCTTCCCATAATCTCTCCTCCTTATTCTGGTATAAATTCCACGATATACAAATCCGTGGACACTCCTCCGCCTCCTGAACCTCCTGATTTATAGCGCAAAACATGATTCCAAGACGGATTGTAGTTGTAATAGCTCCGGACACAGATCTCCGTTCCGGTCTGATCGCCTGTTGTGCCGCCCACCACATCTCCGTGCTCATTAATCGATGCATGGACAATCTGAGCGTTCCCCAGGTACAGAGCCGTGTGATAACCGCTACGCAGCAGCACGTCCCCACGTTTCAAACCATTTCCGGTACTTACATCAACAGATCCGATGACATCGTGAAATCCATTGGGCCGTGAAGTCTGCCAACATGGTGCTTGTTGTGCCGGAATATCCTCGGCTTGAAATCATATCAATGCCACCCTGCTTCCAGCCATGGTACTGGAAGGAACTGCAGTCGTAATCCGGTCCTTCTCTGGATGCCTGATCATAACCGTGAGAATTGTCATTGGCTATCGCTACTTCCCAGCTGCAAACCTTCTCAATCACTGCGGCCGAGCCGTCATCCGTACTTCCGGAAAGATTGTTGTACCAATACCTTGCCTGTGTTTTTCGGGCAGGCTGTGTGCTGCCGGCATGCTGTTCATAGTTCAACTCGAATAACTCGGCCAGCGTTTCCACCGATGCAGTGGACACCGAAAACTGCGCAAACGTCATCGACGTTGTTACCTGCTGCCACTGGATGCTGTTATCCTTTTCATAGATAATGCGTTCCAGCTGCCCGTCGATGTCTCCGATCGCATATCCCCTTCCGGTTGCCCAACTGGTGTATTTGTTCGATGGCGTCCATTGGACAAGTCCGTATCCAAGATCAACGCGGCTGCTATCCAGATTCTGCCAGATACCGGGGTTGATCGTGGACTCAGACTGCATATTTCCAAGCATCGCGCACACAGCTTCCTTGCTCCATCCCGCGCCATCAGATAATTAAGTATGTACTGCGCGTTGCCTGTCATCTGCGCCACCGTAAGGTAGGCATTACTGCTGATTACCGCCATAATCTTCTCCTTTGTCTGTCAAAAACTACCATTCTGCGAATTCCACCGATTACGATTCCGTTTTTTAACGTCAAGAATGTTCCATTCGAAAACACAACTTTTCCAGACACTCCTGCTGATGATCCCATGCGGAACTTGTCTGCCTGGACCGTGATTTCTCCATTCTTGCCGTCCAGTGTGATGTACGCCTGTTTCTGTCCATTACCACTTATCGTGGCAACCCAATGGCTGCCATCGCTCTCGATCATCTGCATCAAGTAGATTTCACAGATCCGCGCTCCCTGCTTGTCCGTCACAACCATTTTTCCATTTTCCAGAGACACGGAAAATCCATCCACTTCATTTTTGCTGGTTACTCTTCCGTTGATCGCTGCTCCATTATTGTCCATCTGGCAGATTACGTTTCCACTCTGATCGAGAACCTTTACACTGCCGTTTCCGTTATCTTTTCCGCCGAATACAGCAGTTCCACCCTTGATCCAGTCGAAGTTCAGACCGATCACAGAAAGAATATTCAGCACTGCGTTTCCGTTCTTGTCTACGCCGGCATTCCAGGTCTTTCCGCCGTCCGTCGAAACAGCGATTGCATCAATGGTTCGTTTCCAGATTGTCGATGATTCTTCCAACCGCGGTTTATTGTGCATATAGAAGATCTTGCTGCCGTCTTCCTGCAATTCTTCGGTCTGATATGCACCGAATGCCGTTGTCATCAGATTCCACAGCTGTTTTTCCATCTTGTCGTAGTCTGATATCTCCCGGTCCGTATAATTCTGTGATTTGATGTAAGCTTTAGTTACTGCCGAAACTGACTCGCTCCTGGTTCTTTCCGCGTCTCAGCCCCGCATGAAATACTCTGCGCCGCACCAATCGCAAAGGTAGTATTCGTAATATAGGTATAATACTTTTCACCTTTTCTAGTTGTCACGCAGGCAGCATCTCCGGCTTCAATGGATGGATCGCTCGGAATACTCGAAGAGATAGTCCGAAACTGCATACCATATAATTTGCTGTACAGATAAGCTGCAATCTCTTTCGCCTGCTCTTCTCTCTGGATCAGGTCGTTGTCCTCAATTACAAGGCTGTAATCTGTATCTCCACATAAATACGTTGTCTGATCATACAACACACCCGCGCCTGTGATCTTAATGTCCTGTTCTCCAGCTGTCAGACTGTATTTTTCCGGGATCTGATGACAGTAATAGGCATCATCCTCGATGGTATTATTCAGCATTTCTTCTCTGGACACCGTGTCCCATAAGAGGATTTCATCATCGGCATCCAACAAAATCGGCTCATCCTTCTCATCCAGAAGCACCTGCTCTTCAAGATCATCACCATACCAGGACAATTCCAGCTCTCCGTCTGCGTTGCACCGGGCATATTTACAGCAGATCTGCGCCGCCATGGAAATCACATCGCGGTACGTTAGAGCATCGCTTTCTGGCCGCGTGTTTATAACGTAGTCATCGTTATCCCACCTCTTGGATGCAAGTATGACGCCGCAGCTCCGGCAGGCGTCCTGCACAATCTGGCGGATCGTTGCCGGATAGGTAAGCGTACTGTCATACTTTTTATCGAAGCGAGCCATATTATCATAAGCTTCCAGCCGCAGGCCTGCTCCCTGGCGCGTTGCATTGGATATCGTATACGTGCCTTTCGCAGCAGCTCCGGCCCCTCCTCCAGGTCGATCGAGACAATGGCAGCGACCGATGCCCCTTCCAGCGTTATGCTGTCGTACTGCCCGTCCTGATTATTCAGCGTAGTCGTCCATTTTCCGATAATGGCAGCGCCGATGTCAAAACTATTCGTCGAAGATGTTGCATCTGAGATGCTGTAGGACAATATCTTCCCATTATCAAGCTGCAGTTCCGTCCCATCTGCCAATATGATTTTATCGGCTACTTCCATATATCGGTTTTCACTCTGCAGCTTTTTTCTGCATTCTTTACTTGTTTTGATCATAGTTACCTCTGTACAATATCAACGCTGACGCTTTTATAGTAATACACACCGGAGATCTCCCCTGCATGCTCCTTAGACAGTGTACCGCGGTACGTTGTCAAGGTGTGATCACTTCCGGCATCGTGGAATGTAAGCGGAAAGAACCCGATTACCAGGCTGTTTTTCAGCAATTTTACTTCACCTTCTGTCAACCATTCCCATTTCAGACCGATCGTCTTCTTTTCAGCAATCGCCTCTCCGACCATCGTTCCGTTCAGCGTCCGCCCCGTGTCCTCTGACCAGATGATTTCATCGTTTACGGTCATCGAAGTCGGGGCAGGAAGGTTTGTTTTTCCTGCCCTCAGTAACATATCTCTCCTCCTAATTAATCTGCACCGTGTTATATCTCCGGTCCATCTCCTGCTGTACCTTCTGCTGAGCTCTGGCAAGCGTTTCTCCATCGATCGAGAACCCAAGTGCAGACAGTGCTGCAACAATCCGAAGCACGGCGGAATTCACAATGCTTTCCAGTTCCGCTTTCGTTACACTGCCGCCACTGGCTTTGCTTACTGCCAAGTCCACCATCTTCTGCAACTTATCCTCCGGCGCTACAATCTCTCCATAACGCTTGTTATCTCCTATTACAGCAAGGCGCGGCGTATTCCGTGCCACATAGCCTCCGTCTGCCAGATACGGGATTCTGGCGATGGATGCGGTCGGAATCTGAAAGCCCAGCTTCTTGCCGCCAACTCCCGGCACCCAGCTTGGAATTTTGACATTCAGCTTGTTCAAGGCCTTGGATGCAAAATTGACAGTTTTCTCAACTGCGGTCAGCATCTGATTCAGCATGCCAATCAAACCATTCACTGGAATTTTTAATGCATCTAAAACTTTCCAGCAAATACATTCTTCAGGAAAGATGTCAGCCCCTGAAAAATATTCTTCACTGTCTCTATTTTTCCGGAAGCTATATCACAGAACCAATTCAGCACATTTCCAATAGCTCCGAATCTTTCTGTCCAATCCGTTTCAAATTTTGATTTCATCCAATCTTTTAAAGCGCTAAATTTTGACACAATCCAATCGTGTAGCTGACCACATTTTTCTTTGACCGTGTCCCAATTCTTCCATAAAAGCACTCCACCAGCCACCAAAGCAGCAATTGCCAAGCATGCCAAACCTATTGGTGACGTTAAAAATGCAACCGCTGCGCCAAAAGCTGTTGTTGCTGCCGTTGCAATTGCACAAATTGCGTTCCAAGCTACAGTCGCCGCTGTCATTGCAATTTGTGCTGCCGTATTTTTCACTTTCGCCGCTGTGTTTACTATCCAGCAAGTGCCTGTTTTCCAATTGCAATAATGCTCTGACCCAATTCCAACGACAAAATCTTTGGCATACATCCCCGTAAGGATTGCCGTTTTCAGCCGCATCTTTTATTTTTTGCAAGTTTTTGCTCCGATCAGGGCCGTTTCGATAAGTTTAAGTGCACCAACTACGCCGCCTGCCTGCTGAATGAAAAGATAATAACTCGATTACCTTCCATGCACCAAAGAACATCCCGATTGCAACAGTCATAGACTGTATAATGCCTGGATTTTTCGCACACCAATCTGAAAAGACCCGTAATCCTTTATTGATTCCGTCCCACAGAGTCAGGAAAGCACCACCCGTCCATTGTGCAATAGGCTGCAACACATTATCCCAAAACCACTCGAACAGCGGCTGTAACGCCACTAGGACAGTATTTAGAAGCTGTATTGCAATGGACAATGTCTCCAGGAATCGCGGAACAATCTCATTTGCTGTCCACGTTCCAAGTGGAACAAGAACCTGCTCCCAGAACCACAGAAGGCCCTCTCCAACATTGATTGCGAATGGGGCCAGTGCATCCCACAGCTTAACCAACGCACTGTTGATTTTGGGAAAATCCGTTTTCATCAGCCATCATTTAGGCATCGATAAACCGCGGTATTCCCGTTCCCAGCGTCCATTTTCCTACCGGGACGAGAAAATGCTGATAAAATCTTTCAGCAGACTGACCGGAAAAGTTTCCGAGTCTTGCAAGTCCCTCATTCCAGAGCCGCTTGACCGACCGCAGCGCGGGTTCTGACAGTTTTGTGATGTTGCCAAACATGTCCGCAAACTTTTTGTTTACGTCATCAATAACTGTCTCCCCACTGGCAAGTGATCCAAAATCAATACTGCCAGCAATATTGTTCGGGACAGAAGAACTCTGTGAATCAGAGGTGCTGCTGTCTTTGCTGACCTTATTAATTTTGTCGAATCCCATCAGGGATTTCATATCTTTGGCCGCCTGCTTTGCTGCGTCTCCCACGCTGCCAGTACTGTCCGCAAGCTGATCCGCAGCGCTCGAAGCATCCGTCAGACCGGCGGCCGCACTGGCAGCGTCCGCTCCAACTGCTCCGACACCTGACTGCCGGATGACTTATTCCCGGTAATCAGCTCCGTGAAGCTCTTGAAAGCATCAGCCAGCGTAACCAGCCGACCGATCATCGCATTGATCACACGCAGAACCGGCAGAAAAATATTGATCAGTCCCTGACCAATACTTGCTTTCAGACTCTGGAACTGCAGGGACAGAATTCGAACCTGGTTCGCCCAGGATCCGGACGTCCGTGAAAAATCTCCAGTCGCCGCCGCCAACTGTTTCTGAACGAAGGAGTACCGCAGCGCCACCTTTTCGGCTTCCGACATTTGATCTGTCGTTTTACCGAACCCATTGGCCAACGCATACGAATCCAGCGCTGTCTGGGTCATGACAACGCCAAGATCTTTCAGGCTTTCTGTTTCGCCTGTAAAGACGGACTTAATCTTTGTGTAGGCTTCGTCCTGGCTGATATTGTAGAAAGATGCCACATCTCCGGCCAAACCGGTCAGTGTAGCGCCCATATCCAGCGCCTGGCGTTCAGAAAAGCCAAACGCTTTGGCCATGGCTCCAAAAGTACCCGTGTACTTCTTTGCCATGGTCTCCGACAAGCCAAAGCTGCCGGCAGCCGATTTTGCGAATTTATCTACCTGCTCCGTCATGGACGGGAAAGTAACATCAACCACGTTCTGCACCTCCGCCAGGTCGGAACCCAACTCGATGCAGGACTTTGAAAAATCAATTAATTTTTTTACGCCGAAAGCGGCTGCAAGAGTCGCCCCGGCTTTTTTTTGCCAGTCCGGTAATCCCGGCCATCTGGCTTTTAAACTGATTATGATTTACGACAAGATCCAGACCGATCTCGCCAATTGTAGTTGCCATCTATACCACCTGCCTCTTCTCGAGGACATCGGCAACAGTGGCACTACTTGTCCTGGTTGATTTTTATTTCAAATTCTTTTTTGCAATGACGCGCCTGGCATTTCAAAAACACCCCCTGGCATCTTGCATCTGGAACATACTGCACTTTCTGCTCATGTCCACAATACGGACACTTTATTTTCTTTTTCTCAATAGTTTTTTCCTCCTACGATTTTCTATCAAACAATTTTCAAGCCTGCCATACTAAGAAACATATTCTTGATTCCATCCATCGCCATGTCCATTTCTTCTTTCGACACGGTTTTTGCAAGGTCTCTGGCATGCTTTCTTCTCCATGCATTCCGGATTCTGTGCTGTTCTGGAGTAAAATTTTCCAGAATTTCCTTCTGATCTTCCGCCCGGATCTCTACCACACGGCCAAGTGCAGTATCCGGCCCCGATGCCGATCAGAAGATCCCGGAATTCATCCCACTTCATTCCCTGTGGAAGTTCTTTGGACAATCGGAGCCCGTTACTGTGACTGAAACGATGATACGATCAGGTCAAAATCATCGATCAGGTCATAGTACGGGTCACTGCTCTCCCGGTGAATCTTCTCCCATAACCAGATTCATTGCTTCCTGTACGATAATCATCAAAGATTTCGCAGAAAGTTTTTTTCCATCCTTTTTCATCGCACACAGCTGCTCTACTGCTTCCGGATCAAAAAGAAGACCCATCATTTCTGTCACAGTATTGATATCAGCCTCATCCTTGTCTTTAAAGGTTCCCATCAGTCGGAGAACTGTTTCTGCATCCGCATGCACCTCAACAGTCATATCTCCGATCTGCAGAGCCGGATTTTCCTCAAAATTTAATTTATCGGTGATATTTACAACTTTACTCATCGTTTTCCTCCTTATAATGCCGGTGTTACCGTTGGTTTTCCGTTGCTGATAACGTCAAATTCCAGCGGTGCTACATTGGTAGAGTCACCACCGCCCATATTTTTGACGTCAATCGCGCTGTTCCATGCAACCGAAGTTCCGTCCGGGAATTCCCACTCGAAATATCCTTCGGCTTCATGGCCATTTTTGAACAGTTTATCAGCCACAAAATCATTTCCCGTGTCTCCAATGTTTCTCTTTCCGGCCAAGGAAATGGTCATCGCTTTTGCGGTCATCAACGCCCGCTGCCATCCTTCTGTATCCATTGGAGTCCATGTTTCCACCCCGTTTGATACGGACACAGAAAACTGCTCCATATCGGCAATTATGGTTGCGTTCTCTTTTGCGGCGCCAACCTTAAACTTGTTATCCAGAACCGGATATACATTTGTTGTTTTTCCCATGCTTCTTATCCTTTCTTATAAATCACGGCCGCTTCGATGACCATTTCGCAGATACCGTTATCGTCTTTTCCGATGTCCTGCAGATCATACAGCGGCTGAATAAATTGTATGGTTTCCTGATTGATTTTACTGCCCCTCACTTTACAGAGCCTGTCAAATAAGGCCGTGGCTGCCTTTTCTGTCTCACGCAAAGATTTATTCCAGTGTATAAGGAAAGTAACATATTTCTGCCCATATCCGGAAGCACCGCCCAGCGCAGTGTGGTACACCTGTTGGTGCTGCTGTTATACACGCCAATGGACTTCTCATCCTTCTCAGGGAGATCTCCCATGTATACATGATCTGCAATCGCAAGAGATTCCGCAAAGTCACATACGTCTACCAGTGTCATAATCGTGCACACCTCCTGTATAGCCGTTTAAACGCTTCTGCACAAAAATCCGCATTCTTTCCGCCCGGAAGCCAATCTTCATACCATTCACCGCGGGCATTTGGATTTTCGTCTTTCTTGAAATGGTATTCTGGATGGAAATACAAACGTCTGGCATATGGTGCTGTAGATGCAAGCGTTACGACTCCCTGATGACTTTGCGTACAGTCCAAAAACATGCTTTCGTTCTGCAGATTACCGGTATTCCTTGGAATCACCTGCGCCTGCACCACTTCTGTGTGCAGCGCCTCTGCAGTCATCTCCATTGCTTTGACCTGTGCATCCGTCAGCATCTGAATTTTTCCAAAATCCAATTTTACATTCGAATTGACTTTGATCATATCAGCAACACCTCCGTGTAATTAACTGTCCCATCCGGATTTCTGGCTTTCCGCCCCTGTAGAATTCTTCGTTTCATTCCGAATACTTCTGCCGATCCGCCGTAGATTGCCGGCAGTTCCGGGCAGATGTCCCCCGGAAAGAGGGCGGTGCCGGAGATCTGCACCAGCTTTCGTTCGAACGTCATCACGCTTTTGGCGCTGTCCTGGTAATTACAATTGCCATCGTACTCCACCGCCGGAAGCGGATCTCCATATTTTGTTGTACCCTCTCTGTCCATGCTCAGATTGATCTTGGTCTTACAAAGTGATTTTGGCACCAAACATGGATATTTCATTTCATCACCTACCTCAGTACCTGGCAGCACAATCCAGTCTGGCACAGCATTGCGTACACATCCCGGCGCATGGCCACGCCCTTTTGTGGAAAATACATTCCACGTATTCTCCGCAAACTGCACGGATACGCCGTTAATACTGTAACTTGAAAGCACCGAATTGATTTCGTCGCGGTACTCATACTCAAATTCCGCCTGCTGGCAGATTACCTCCCGGATCAGATCCTGCTGATACGCCGTAAGATTAGAAAATCCCCGGCCTACAATCCGATTGTAGGTCAGGGAATCAATATGGCGGGATGCCTGACGGAGATACCAGACAAGCTCTGCATCCTCCTCGAAAGCGCCGTCCTGATAAGTATCTCGGTAGTATTCCGGCTTACGTATCGTTCATCTCATGGTGTCACCCTTTCGCTTTTTTCGCGGGTTTCACCGGCTCCGGAACAGGCTCTTCCATTGTTTCTGCCACCGGCTCTTCTGGTTCCAGCAGCTCTTCTGGCTCCAACAGCTCCTCTGGTTCTGGTGCAACCGGTTTTTCTACCTCATATCCGTGTTTTTCAAACCATTCCAGCAGATACGGATCATCTGTTTCACCCTGGCCTTTGCAGAAAGGAACCGACGCCGTTACGCCGGTATAGGATTTGTTCGGACTGTATACCTTCATACTCTTTTTACCTCCATCATTTTACTTTGATTTTCCGGAATACACCGGCGGCTCTGGATGATTTCAGTGCAATTGCTGCATTCATCTCGACCTCGCCTTTTTTGACTGCTCCTGCGGTCGAAATCTGGAAGCCAGACCTGCACCGGTGCAACACCGGCAAAAGAAACCGCATGCAGACCATCCATTGCCAAACGTCCAACATACAGAGAGGTGGTT
>ENA-OPZM01000753-OPZM01000753.1-human-gut-metagenome-genome-assembly--contig:-NODE-753-length-13116-cov-5.610440_pt1 | contig 13116 bp, 14 predicted proteins | sample MGYA00242478_ERZ504493 | MGnify/ENA primary metagenome ERZ504493 (study PRJEB26092, sample SAMD00036227) | human gut metagenome | host: Homo sapiens | study: EMG produced TPA metagenomics assembly of...
GCGCGCGAGTCCCCTATGCCAGCACGGCATTACTCGACGGGCGTGACGTTGCGCCGCGCCCGTCGCTAATGGGTTTAGGAACATCGATGACAGAAGGAGAAATCGATGAGTAAGAAAGAATGCATCGCGATGTCCTCGCAGGAGGACAGGGCAGCCGATTGGGGGCACTCACCCAAAAGATCGCCAAGCCGGCGGTTAGCTTTGGTGGCAAGTTCCGCATTATCGACTTTTCGTTGTCCAACTGCTCTAACTCGGGCATCGACACGGTGGGCGTTCTGACGCAGTATCGCCCCTACCTGCTGCATGCCTACGTGGCTCCGGCGAGGCATGGGATCTAGACAGCCGCGACGGCGGCGTTTCGATCCTGCCGCCGTACGAGACGCAGACCGGCGGCGCATGGTATGCGGGCACGGCCGACGCCATTACGCAGAACCTGGACTACATCAAGGCCAACGACCCCAAGTACGTCCTGATTCTTTCGGGCGATCACCTGTATCGCATGGACTACCGCAAGATGCTCAAGACGCACATTGAGAACAACGCCGACCTCACGGTGAGCGTTATGCCCGTGCCGTGGGAGGAGGCAGCCGCTTTGGCATCCTGACCACCGACCCCGAGGACGGCCGCATCACCAAGTTCACCGAGAAGCCCGATAAGCCCGATTCGAATCTCGCGTCCATGGGCATCTACATCTTCTCGGCAGACGTGCTGATCGAGGCGCTCGAGGAAGACGCTCTGGACCAGCGCTCGAGCCACGACTTTGGCAAGGACATCATCCCCAAGCTGCTCGGCGAGGGCAAGCGCCTGTACAGCTACGAGTTCCACGGCTTTTGGAAGGACGTTGGCACCATCGCCAGCTTCCACGAGACCTCGATGGACCTGCTGGGCAACAACCCCGAGTTCGATCTGTTCGACAAGCACTTCCCCATCATGTCCAACATCACCACGCGTCCGCCGCACTACATTGGCCCGGACGGCCGCCTGGACGACTGCCTGGTCTCCAACGGCTGCAAGATCTACGGCACCGCGCGCCACTCGATCCTTTCGACCGATGTCATCATCGAGGAGCGCGCTGTGGTCGAGGACTCCGTGCTGCTGCCGGGTGCGCACGTTAAGAGCGGTGCGCACATCTGCCGCGCTATTTTGGGCGAGAACTCCACGGTCGAAGAGGGCGTGAAGCTCGGCTCTGTCGATACCACCAAGGATACGGCCGTCGTTGGAAATGACGTCGTTATCGGGAAGGGGGAATGATCCGATGATCAATCGCAAGGCCATCGGTTATATCACCGCTAACTACTCTTCGACCTACGGCAGCGTGCTGCTCAAGGACCGCCCCATCGCGTCCGTTCCGTTTTTGGGCCGCTACCGCCTGATCGACTTCCCGCTGTCCAACATGATGAATGCCGGCATTAAGACCGTCGCGTCGTCATGCCGGGCAATTACCGCTCGCTGATCGACCACGTGGGTTCGGGCAAGGACTGGGGCCTGGACCGCAAGAAGGGCGGCCTGTTCATGGTGCCCGGCAACGCGTATGGCACCACCAAGGGCGGCATGCGCTTCCTGCTGCGCGACATCATCTCCAACAAGACGCTGTTCCAGCGCTCGGACAAGCCCTATGTTGTGATGATGGGCACCAACATCATCTTTAACATGGACCTCAACACCATCATCGACGCGCACGAGAACTCCGGTGCCAGATGACCGTGGTGTACTGCAAGGCCACGCGCAACGTCGATGACGAGACCAAGCTGCAGATCAACGAGAACGGCCGTCTGACGGGCGTGAGCGCCGGCGTCGTGTACGGCGACAACGCCTCTATGGACTGCTGCATCGTCAACCGCGAGACGCTACTCGAGATCATCGACCACTACCAGCCGCCGACTATCTGGACCTGCTCGAGGCACTCCAGGGCGACTTTGGCAACATCGACGTGTGCAGCTACGAGTACAAGGGCGAGGTCGTGGGCGTGTTTAGCGAGAAGTCGCTGTATCGCCGCAGCATGGACCTGCTCGACCAGACCGTGGCCGACCAGCTCTTCGACCCCGAGCGCCCGATCCTGACCAAGGCCCACGACGTTCCGCCTTCGCGCTACGCGACTGGCAGCCACGCGTGCAACTCGATCATCTCGGCCGGCTGCATCATCAAGGGCACCGTGCGCAACTCGATCCTGTCTCGCGGCGTCGTGGTCGAGGAAGGCGCTTCGGTGACCAACTCGATCATCAACCAGAGCTGCATCATCAAGAGCGGCGCCCGCGTTGAGAACGCCATCCTGGACAAGAACAACGTGGTTCCCACCAACACCGAGCTTCGCGGCACGCCCGAGAACATCTTGGTGCTGGGCAAGGCTCCGTTAACTTCCGACACCACCATCGTACGTTAACGTTGGCACCGCAACATCGCTCGTAACATGCAGAATAGCCGCCCGGTTAGCGCCAGGCGGCTATTCTCGAATTGCAACATGGGAGACAATATGGCTGATTCCAGCAAGAAGATGCAAATCGTGTTTGCCTCGGCCGAGTGCGCACCGTTTGTGAAGACCGGTGGCCTGGGCGACGTGGCGGGCTCGCTGCCTGCGGCGCTTGTGCGCGCTGGCGCCGAAGTCATCGTGATGGTGCCCAAGTACGCCACTATCAAAGACGAGTACAAGGCGCAGATGGAGCACTTCTCCGACTTTTACGTGAGTCTGGGCTGGCGCAATGAGTACTGCGGACTCGAGAAGCTCGAGCACGACGGCGTCACCTATATGTTCATCGATAACGAGCGCTACTTTGCGCGCGACTATCCGTACGGCTTCTTTGACGACGGTGAGCGCTTCGCGTTCTTCTCCAAGGCCATCACCGAAAGCCTGCAGCACCTGCCGGCCGGCTTTGAGTGCGACATTCTGCACTGCAACGACTGGCAGACGGCGCTGGCGCCCGTGTTTTTGCGCGAGTTCTACCAGGGCCTGCCGCTGTACGACCGCGTCAAGACCGTGTTCTCGATCCATAACGTGGCGTTCCAGGGCCAGTTTAGCGACACCGTGATGGAGGACATCCTGGGCGTGGCGCATATTCCGGCGGCCGCCTCGCAGCTGCGTTGCGACGCCTGCAGCATTAACTACATGCTGGGCGCCCTGCGCTATGCCGACGCCATTACCACGGTGAGCCCCACCTATGCCAACGAGATCCAGACGCCCGAATTTGGCGAGGGCCTGGACGGCGTTCTGCGCGAACGTTCGTACGCGCTGCAGGGCATTTTGAATGGCATCGACGTTGCGGGCTTTGACCCGGCGACCGACAAGCGCATTGCCGCCAACTACACCGTGGAGGACCGTTCCGGCAAGGCCGTGTGCAAGGCCAAGCTGCAGGAGGAGCTGGGCCTCGAGGTTCGCGACGACCGCCCGCTCATGGTGATGGTCACGCGCCTGACGCGCCAGAAGGGCATGGACCTGGTCATGTACGCGCTCGACCGCATCCTGGCTGGCGGCGTGCAGGTGGCGGTGCTGGGCACCGGCGACCGCGACTACGAGGACGGTCTACGCTATTTCCAGGACAAGTACCCCGGCACCATGGCCGCACGCATCGAGTTCGATCCGGCGCTGTCGCAGCGCATGTATGCTGCCGCCGATATGTTCCTGATGCCTTCGAAGTTTGAGCCCTGCGGCCTGTCGCAGATCATCGCCATGCGCTACGGCACGCTGCCCATCGTGCGCGAGACCGGTGGCCTGAAGGACACCGTGATCCCGTACAACGAGTTTACCGGCGAGGGAACGGGCTTCTCGTTTAGTAACTTTAACGGCGACGAGATGGGCGACGCGGTGTTCCGCGCGGCGCGTCTGTTCTGGGATAACCGCGAGGCCTGGAACCAGCTGGTCACACAGGCCATGAGCCAGGACTTTAGCTGGACGCGCTCGGCCGATAAGTATCTGGACCTGTACTTCTTTATGCATCCGGAGATTGAGAGGCCGGCGGCTGTTGTCGACGAGCCTGAGGCTGCAGCTGAGCCGGTGGCCGCCGAGAAGCCCAAGACCGAGGAGATGCCGGTTGAGGCTGAGCCCGCAAAGGCCGAGCCTGAGGTGAAGGCTGAGGTTGTTCCTGAGGCAGAGGCCGAAGTCAAGCCCGCTGCAAAGCCCGCAGTTAAGAAGACCACGACCCGCAAGACGACCGCTAAGAAGGCTACGACGACCAAGGCTGCCACGACAAAAACAACGGCTGCCAAGGCAACGACCACGCGCAAGCGCACGACCGCCGCTGCCAAGAAGGCCGCCGATGTCGAGGCTGCTCCCGAGGTAAAGGCAGAGGCCGCCGAGGCCCAGCCGGCCGCTAAGGCTCCGGCCAAGTCCACTGCCAAGAAGTCGACCGCGTCCAAGACCACGACCGCCAAGAAGGCAACGGCAGCCAAGAAGACCACGGCAAAGAAGTCAACGACCACGAAGGCCGCCACGACCAAGGCAGCCGCAAAGCCGGCCGCCAAAGTCGAGGAGACGCCCGCCGAGACCAAGGCCGAGGCATCCGTCGAAGCCAAGCCGGCCGCCAAGACCACCACGCGCAAGCGTGCCACGACGACGGCCAAGAAGACCACGACCAAGGCTGCTGCTCCCAAGGCAGAGGCTAAGCCCGCAGTAAAGGCCGAGCCGGCGCCGAAGACCGCTGAGGTCAAGGCCGCCCCGAAGGCAGAGGCTAAGCCCGAGCCTGCCAAAGAGACCCCGGTCTCCCCCGCCGCTCCGGCCGAGGAAAAGGCTCCGACCAAGAAGACGTCCGTCCGCAAGGCAACGGCCACCCGCAAGCGCCGCTAGTCCACAGACGATCCAAAACCTCATCAAACCCTTAGCAAGGGGCGCTCCAACCGGGCGCCCCTTCTCTGTAGATAGTTGGTAAAACGATTTTCTAGGACAACCGTTCGCCGATGGTAAACGAATGTTGTTTATACACCCTGTGTACAACAGATATACTTACAATTTGTGCGTAAAGCCCATGGCCCGCAGGCCGTGATTCTATTGAACTGGACCGTACTATGAGATTGATACACAACAGCCGCCTACCGCAGTTTCGCACTCCGTTTGGCGCTGTGACCACAGGAACTACCGTTGCACTCTCGGTGATTTTGGAGGATGCCGATCCCAACCAGGCAACACTCACCCTACGTACCTGGGTCGATGAAGTCGGCGAGACCCTGATTCCGATGGAGCACGAAGGCGATGGCATTTTTACCGGCGAGCTCAAATGCACTGAACCGTGTCTTGTGTGGTACAGCTTTATATGCAATATCGAGGGCCAGCCCGAGGTTCGCCTGGGCGCGCCCCAGGGCCGCACCGGCGGCGAGGGCGTAACCTACGACTACGCCGAGGTGCCGTCCTTCCAGATTACCGTCTATAAGCACCGCGAGAACCGCCCCACTTGGTACGAGCGCGGCATGGTCTACCAAATCTTCCCCGACCGCTACGCCCGTGACGAGCATTGGCGCGAGCGCACAATGGCCCAACTCGAAAAACCGCGCAAGGGCATTCAGCGCCGGATGGTCGAGGACTGGAACGAGCCGCCCGTGTACGAGCGCGCCGAGGACGGCTCCATCAAGACCTGGGACTTCTACGGCGGCTCGCTCAAGGCATCCAGGAAGACCTGCCCCGCATCGCCGAGCTAGGCTTTACAGCATCTACCTCAACCCCATTTTCGAAGCCGCAAGCAACCACCGCTACGACACGGCCGACTACACCAAGATTGACCCGATTCTGGGCACCGAGCAGGACTTTACCGAGCTGTGCCAGGCAGCCGAGAAGCTGGGCATCTCCATCATCCTGGACGGCGTCTTCAACCACACGGGCGACGACTCGATCTATTTCAACCGCTACGGCAACTACCCGGGCGTGGGTGCCTGGCAGAGCGAGGATTCGCCGTGGCGCGATGCGTTTACCTTCCACGAGGACGGCTCGTACGACTGCTGGTGGGGCGTGGGCAACATGCCAGCCATCAACGAGAAGTCCGAGCTGGTGCGCGAGAGGCTCCTGGGCAAGGACGGCGTGATCCGTAAATGGCTACGTGCCGGTGCCCATGGTTGGCGCTTGGACGTCGCTGACGAGCTTTCCGACGACTTCCTGGCCGAGATCAAAAAGGCCGTAGTTGCCGAAAAGCCCGATGCACTGTTGCTCGGCGAAGTCTGGGAAGACGCCTCCAACAAGATTAGCTACGGCCATCTGCGCCGCTACCTGCAGGGCTCCGAGCTGGACTCTGCTATGGATTATCCCTTCCGTGACATGGTCATCGGCTTTCTGATGGGATACAAGAACGCCTACCAGGCAGCCGAGGATATCGAAACCCTGCGCGAAAACTACCCGAGCGAGGCATTGTCCTGCGCGCTCAATCTGCTTTCGAGCCACGACCGCCCACGTATCATCTCGGTACTCGGTGGCGGCCCCGACGAGTCGCAGCTGCCCGAGTGCGAGCGCAGCAAATGGCGCCTGGACGAGAACTCGATGGGCTTGGCCAAGAGCCGCTTTTGGCTCGCCACGCTCATGCAGATGACCTTCCCCGGCGTGCCTTCGATCTACTACGGCGACGAGTACGGCCTGGAGGGCCTAACCGATCCGGGAAACCGCCGCACCCTGCCGACCAAGGACCAACTGCACGACTTCGACACGCTGGCTATTATCAAGAACGCCTCCGCCGTACGCCGCGCGCTGCCCTTTATGATCGACGGCGAGATCAAGGCCTTCGCGCTCAACGACGAGGTGCTGGCATACAACCGCACCGGCAAGGATGGCGAGTCCGCGACGGTTATCATCAACCGCAGCCTGCGCAATTCGCACCGCGTGACGATTCCGGCGCTCGGCGAATGCGCAAGCGACGTGATCAGCGGTCACGAGTGCGAGATCCACAACGGAACGGTCACGCTCGATCTGTATCCGCTGGGCTCGTCGATCATCTATCACCATGCCGAGCAGCGCCTGCAGGAGCCGCTCGATCACGACGCGGGCGTTGTGTGCCATATCACCTCGGTGCCCACCGACGACGGCAAGCCCGGCACGATCGGTGCACCCACGCGTCGCTTTATCGACCATCTGGCCGCTATGGGCATGCGCTACTGGCAGGTTCTTCCTGTCAACCCGACGGACTTCTTCCGCTCCCCTTACGCTGGGCCTTCGGCCTTTGCGGGCAATATTGACCTGCTGCCCGAAAGCCAAGAGGAGCTGGCGGCCGACTTTGAAACTTGGAAGGCCCGTGGCGGCGAGGATGCAGACCCGCTCTACACGGCGTTTAAGCATCGCAACGCCGATTGGCTCGAGAAGTACTGCGTCTACATGGCCGTCAAGAAGTACTTTGAAGGCGAATCGCGTCACGATTGGCCGGCCGATGTCGCGCGCTACAACGAGCATCTGATTGACGACACGCGTTTCCACGACGAGGCAGAGCTGCAGGCGTACATGCAGTACCGCTTTGACCTGGCCTGGTGCGAGCTCATGAACTACGCGCACAAGAAGGGCATCGAGGTCATCGGCGACATTCCTATGTACGTTTCGGACGATTCGGCCGATGCGTGGAGCGAGCCCGAGAACTTCTGGCTGTCCGATACCGGCAAGGCGATTGAGATTTCCGGCGCGCCGCCCGACAATTTTGCGCCCGAGGGCCAGGTGTGGGGCAACCCCACCTTCCGTTGGGATCACATGAAGGAGAACGGCTACCGCTGGTGGATGGACCGTCTGCGTCGCGCGTTCTCGCTCTACGACCGCGTGCGCCTGGACCACTTCCTGGGATTCCACAGCTACTTTAGCATTCCCGCAGGTAAGGCCTGCGCCGACGGCCGCTGGCTGGCGGGCCCGGGCAAGGACCTGTTCCAGACTGCCTATGACGAGCTGGGGCCGCTCAACTTTATCGCCGAGGACCTGGGCTACCTGACGCCCGGCGTTCGCGCCATGGCTTCGACCTGCGGCTTTCCCGGCATGGACGTGCTGGAGTTTAGCGATTACGACGTCCGCTGCGGCGTGCATCCCACGCCGGGCAAGATTCTGTACACCTCGACGCACGACACGTCGACGCTCGCCGGTTGGTGCACGCGCTCCTATGCCGGCGGCGATGAGCCGAGCGGTGTTGAGGTGGCAGCCAAGCTGATGAGCGACGCGCTAGCAAGCGATGCCCCACTGGTGATGATGCCGCTGCAGGACATCCTGGGGCTAGGCGACGATGCGCGCATGAACGTGCCGGGTGTCGCCACGGGCAACTGGACCTGGCAGGCCGATGAGGTGGACGTTGCGGCCGCCGAAGGTAAAACTGCACAGCTCCTGCGCAACACCCATAGATTCTGGGGCGAAGCGTGATAAAACCCCCGATATAGTACAGTTACAGACGTTTGAATTTTTGCGGGCAGAGTAATCTGCCCGCTTTGTGCTGAAAAGGAAGTATTATGGCGCGCTACGATTACAAGTGCTCGAGCTGCGGCAACGTGTTTGAGGTTGAGCATCCCATGTCCGAGACTCCCGAGGTCGTGTGCCCCAGCTGCGGTGCCCCGGCGGCCAAGACGTTCTCGGCCAGCGGCATTAAATTTGAGGGTAGCGGTTTCTACAACACCGACCAGCGAAGCGGCGGCTCCAGCACCAGCGCCACCAGCGGCTGCTGCGCCAACTGCCCGCATAGCCACTAGGAACCAATCAGCCCGCGACCGACATCGATCGCGGGGCTGATTCTTTGCGCTATAGGTGGCTCTATGAGTTGCGGTGAAATAAGGACTGTTTGGCGGGTAGAAGCGGCTTTTCAATCCCTATTTCACCGCAACTTAGTAGTTACTTGCGGACCAGTCTGGCGCAGAAGTGACCGTCGTAGGAATCGGCGTTTACCGGCACGCTTTGGAAGAGGCCTCGATCGTTCTGGCGTACGGAAACGAGCTTCTTGGCCTGATCGAACTCGGGGAGTTGCAGAATCTGTGCTTCGGAGAGCGGCGCCACGCTAAAGCCGGCGCCTCGGGAGAGTTCAGGAAAGCATCCACCACCTGCGTGTTCTCCTCGTCGAAGACCGAGCACGTCGCGTAGATGAGCTCGCCGCCGGCAGCCACGCGCGCGGCAGCTTCCTTGAGCATCGTCAGCTGCAGTTTGGGCAGCTCAACCGTCACATCCTTTTCGGTCAGGCGCCACGGAATCTCGGGATGACGACGCATGGTTCCGGTGCCAGAGCACGGCGCATCGATAAAGACCGTGTCGAACTTAACCGGCTTGCCAAGCATGGCATCAAAAGACGTCAGGACTTCATCAAGCTCGCAGGCATCACCCGAAACCGTACGAACGCCCTGAATACCGGCCTTATGCAGGCGAGCGAGATTCAGATCGCACTTGCGATCATGCAGATCGAGCGCCGTATGCTGACGCTCATAGCCCGCACGCTTGGCCTGGCACATCATCACATAGGTCTTGGTGCCACGACCGGCACCAATCTCAAGGCAGCTTCCAGGGCGCGTGGCAGCTGTGGCGATAAGCTGCGCGTTGAGATCAGATGCCACCGCGGCAGCACGCTCAAACACACCCGAAGCAACGGTAACCTGCGCATCAACCGGGGCATGACAGCCCGGAAAGACAGGCGCGACGAGCTGCGAGATATACGGATCGAGCTTGGTCGCAAAGGCGTTCTCATGCAGGGCCAGCGGCGCGGGGGCCAGATTGCCGGCAAAGTTAAGCGCACCCTCTGGCGTGTCAAACGACGCCATAATACGAGCGCACAGCCAGCGCGGCAGGCCCATCAGGCGCGACAGACGAACCAGGCGTCGCTCAGACTCATCTACATCGGACGCCGTGGCAAAGTCTCAACATTGTCCGCAACCTTATGCAGCACGGCATTGGCCAAGCCAGCGGCGGACTTAGCGCCGCAGCGAACCAGCTCAACACCCTGACTTACGGCGACGCGGCCAGGCGTATGTAGATAGAGCATCTCGAAGGCCGAGATACGAAGCGCCATGCGAACACGCGGCGCAACCTTTTTAGGCTTATCAAGAAACTGATCGAGCAGCTCGTCCAAAATACCCTGGGTAGCCGCAACGCCCAGTGCCAAACGAGCGGCAAAAGCGGAATCGCGCTGGTCAATAGCCTTGGCAGATGCGCGAGAGGACAGCACGTCGCGCGCATACATACCGCGGCGATCGGCCTCCATGAGCACATCGAGCGCAAGTTTGCGCGCGGGAGACAGCTTGCTCATGACAAAACACCCCAGATAAGATCGGCGCCCTGCAGGCCAGCAGCCCAAGCAGAAGCGGCCATAGCACGCTTACCATCGGGCTTAACCTCGAGCAACTCAACCGAGCCATCGGAAAGACCCAGGTAAACACGCTTGTTCTTAACGTCAACAGCGCCCTCGCCAAGCGAGACATCGGCCGGTGCAGCATCGAGCACGCGCACGGTCTTGCCGGCAATCACGCATCGGGCAGGCGCGGTATCGGACGAAGCGAGCACATGACGCACGCAATCGAGCGCAGCCATCTGCGGATCCAGACGCATCTCCAGCTTGGAAATCTTGGCAGCATGGGTAACGAGCGCCTCATCCTGTTCAGTCCACACGGCGGTGCCATCGGCAAGAGAAGGAAGCGTATCGGCAAGCAGTTTGCCGCCAAGCTCACCAAGCTCCATCGTGAGCTCCTCGGCATGCTTACCGGCAACAGACGTAGACGCCTGGGCACAATAAGCGCCGGTATCAACGCCATGTCCAATACGCATAATAGAAACGCCAGCAACCTCATCACCAGCGAGAATCGCACGCTGAATAGGAGCAGCCCCACGCCAACGAGGCAGCAAGGACGCATGAACATTCACAATACCAAGCGGCGCCATATGCAGCACGTCATCAGGCAAAATGCAGCCATAAGCAGCCACACAGAAGATATCGGCTTGCGCAGCTTGGAGAGCCTCAACAACCTCAGGCGTCATACGATTAGCCTCAACAACGGGCAGACCAAGCTCAAGCGCTTTAGCCTTAACAGGAGACGGCTCAAGCTTCTTACCACGCCCACGAACAGCATCAGGACGAGTAACAACAAGCGCAATCTCATTGCCAGCCTCAACAAGCGAAACCAGCGAAGGCACAGCAAAATCAGGCGTACCCATAAAAACAATACGCATAAAGAACGTCTCCCCTCAACCAAAGCCGAGACGGCTACAAATTAACAGCGAAAAGCCGAGTCACCAGCCCATCCGCAATAACAATTCAACAAGAACAAATATACCCAAAACCAAAGAAAGAGCCGCAATAAAAGCAGCTCTTTCAGCAAAGCACCTATCAGCGAAGACGCCCATCCCTGGCCCGACGGCACCCGGGCGAACCGAGCCAGAACAACGCAGTCCCCGGTGCTGAGCGCCCACATCTCGTCCCGCGCGCAGTTTCGCAGCGCAGCGAGAATGTTTGAGCACGGGAAGATATAGGCGGGCGCCCCGGGGACGGACAAACCTACTCCGTCTCGCCCGGTCGAGCGCCGCGGGCCAGGGCGTCCTGGTACTCCTTGACGGCCTTGAGCCTCTGCATCGGCTTGAGTCGCTCGAACATGGTGTTGCCGTGCAGGTGATCGATCTCGTGCTGCAGGCACACGCAGAACAGGTCGCCCGAGGCTCATAGCGAATCAGGTTGGCGTCCAGGTCATACGCCTCGACGACAACGTGGTCGGGGCGCTCAATCTCGCAGCTAATGCCGGGGATGGACAGGCAGCCCTCGCTAAACGGCACCAAATGGTCGCTCTGCTCAACAATGACAGGGTTGATGAGCACGTACGGGTCATAGTCGTTCTTGTCGCTGTAGTCGCAGTCGATAGTGACAAGCTGAATGAGCTCGCCAATCTGCGGGGCGGCCAAGCCGCAGCCGCCGTTCTCGAACATCATCTTCTTCATCTTCTCGGCAAGCGCTCGATCGCGGGGTGATCTCCTCGATGACGGCGCACTCCTGACGCAGACGAGGGTCGGGCGAAAGTACGATTCCGTTGGCTTCCATGGCCATCCTTTCGGGTTGTTACATCAAATCATAAGCATCGACGTCAACGCTCACGCTCACGCCGCGCACAGAGCCCACCTCTTTGAGGCAGGCGTCGATATCATCAGAGACATGGTACCCCACGGGCGACTTCACAAGCAGGTGATAGCGATAACGGTCCTTGGCTCTCTCGATTACACACGAAGCAGGGCCCAGCACCTGCGGCGCAGCACTCCCCGCCCTCAAAAAGTCGGGAGCGGCGACATGCCAGCGGCGCTTGAGGAGTTTCGCGATGCGACCGATGTAGTCTTGCGCTTCGTCTCGGTTCGCCGACCACACCAAGATGTTGACCAGGCGAACAAACGGCGGATACAGCGCGTCGCGACGCTGGTCCAGGTCGTAGTCGGTAAAGATCGAACGGTCGTGCTCGGCGACGGCGCGAATGACCGGGTCCTCGGGCAGATAGGTCTGGATGATGACCTCACCGGGGCGATCGCCGCGACCGGCACGGCCCGCCACCTGTTCCAGCAGGTCGTAGGCGCGCTCCCCTGCGCGAAAGTCGGGCAGCTTGAGGCGAAGTCGGCATTGACCACGCCTACGAGCGTGACCTCGGGAAAGTCGAGACCCTTTGCGATCATTTGGGTGCCCAGCAACACGGCGCAATCGGCGGCATCGAACTGCTCGAGCAGCTTTTTGTGTGCATCCTTGCCGCGCGTGGAATCGGCATCCATGCGAATAATGGCGACGTCCTCGGGAAGCAACTGGTGCAGTGCGTCCTCGATCTGCTGAGTGCCCAGACCCATTTTTGCCAGGTAACGGCTGCCGCACTTGGGGCAGCGACTCGTGCGCGCAGGATACGGCTGCACGCGCCAAGACGAACCGCAGGTGTGACATTGAAGCGTGTGCGTGCGCTCGTGATACGTAAGCGCGGTGGAGCAGTGATTGCAGGTGGGGACGCATCCGCACTCGCGGCACATCAAGAACGGCGCAAAGCCACGGCGGTTATGCAGCAGCACGGCCTTTTCGCGGCGCTCGACCACACGCTCCAGCCTTCCATCAGCGGTTTAGAGAACATGGAGCGGCTGCCATGCGAGAACTCGCGGCGCAGGTCGGCAATGAGGACAGTCGGCAGCACGGCGTGTCCCGGGCGCTCGGGCATCTCGACGCGCGTCCAGGTGACACCGTTATACGTGCCGCGGCGGCAGCGATCGAG
>ENA-OPZM01000754-OPZM01000754.1-human-gut-metagenome-genome-assembly--contig:-NODE-754-length-13116-cov-4.583571_pt1 | contig 13116 bp, 15 predicted proteins | sample MGYA00242478_ERZ504493 | MGnify/ENA primary metagenome ERZ504493 (study PRJEB26092, sample SAMD00036227) | human gut metagenome | host: Homo sapiens | study: EMG produced TPA metagenomics assembly of...
CTGGTGGGAGGACGGAAGATGGAGAATGGTACTGGATTATCTGAAACAGGAGATTTTGTGGGGGAAGACTTTATGTGTTTGAGGCGGAGGGACGCAGGAGATCCTGAACTGGCATGGGAGGATAATTCATCAGCAGGAGAATATATTACAGGACTGATCCGAAACAGAATGTCAGGAGGAAATATTACGGCTGTGACACTCAGAGAGCTTTTCTATGAAAAATATAAAGAAGATAAAATCCTGCGACTTCCGATTGTGAAGATCAGAAATGGAAGTCTGGAAGTGGAAGTATAAATCAGGAAAATATTGGCATAATCCAAATATTAAAGTGCTGCCTGGAAATTCCATATAAAATAAGAAAATATATAGGAAAATAACAAAGGCAGATATGGTAACTGATAAGATATAACAGGAGAGAGGGACAATGATGAATAAAAAGAGTAAGAACAGAAAATTAAGAAGAAAACTGTCGTTTGTTCTGTTCGTGGCAGCTGTTGGTGTTCTTATGATGAGAGCAATGCCGGGAATGTCCGGGAAGATAGCAAAAATCGCTGAAAGACGACAGGAACAGACTGCAGTTACTGCATGGTGGGGGACATTGTACCCGAAATTCTGCTTCTCGCAGTTCCCTGAGGAAAATAAAGGACAGAAAGATGACATAAAGATATCCTTCTGGCTTGCACAGGCTCTTGATTGGTGATAGAATAGTGAGACAATCAATAGAGATGGAGAATAGAAATCAATGAAAATAGACAGAGAGGCACCGATAGGAGTATTTGATTCCGGTGTGGGAGGGCTGACTGTTGCGCGTGAGATCATGCGTAATCTTCCTTCAGAAAAAATCGTATATTTTGGTGATACGGCGAGAGTGCCTTACGGAAGTAAATCGAAGGAAACTATCATCCGGTATTCCCGGCAGATCATTCGTTTTCTTCAGCAGCAGCAGGTAAAGGCGATTGTGGTTGCATGTAATACAGCCAGCGCTTTTGCCCTGGATGCAGTGAGGGATGAGTTTGACATTCCCATCATTGGCGTGATAGAACCGGGGGCTAAAGTGGCGGCTGCCCAGACCAGAAATAAGAGGGTAGGAATCATTGGTACTGTGGGAACTGTAGGAAGTGGGATACATGCAGAGTATCTGAAGCATCTGGATCCGGAGATCACTGTTTTCGGCAAAGCATGTCCGCTGTTTGTGCCACTGGTAGAAGAAGGGTGGCTTCATGATCCGGTGACTGATGAGGTCGCTGCCAGATATCTGAAGGAACTTCAGGATAAGCAGGTGGATACACTGATATTGGGATGTACTCATTATCCATTGCTTCGTTCCACCATCAGAAAGATCATGGGAGACGGAGTATGTCTGGTGAATCCGGCTTATGAAACCGCACTGGAGCTGGGAAGGCTTCTGGAGGAAAAAGGACTTGCCGGTGAAGGTACAGAGAAGAATGAATTTCCGTATCGCTTCTATGTGAGTGATCTGGCAGATGAGTTTAAGGCATTTGCTAATTCGATTCTTCCATATGATGTGGAGATGACGAAAAAAATAGATATTGAGAAGTATTAAAAACAGCAGATTGCTGAATGGTTATAATATAGATACATAAAAACAGGTTTTGAACAGTATAAAAACAGGAGTATGAGAAGAATGGATAAAGAAGTGCTGATTCATGTAAGGGGACTTCAGACAATGGATGCAGACGGTGAACAGGAACCTCTGGAGATTGTTGTACCGGGACAGTATTATTTCCGGAACGGAAGTCATTATCTGCGCTATGAGGAAGTCATGGAGGATTTTGCAGAACCTACCGTCAATTACATAAAAATTTCCCGGAAGAATGGAGGTCCGCAAGAAAGGTGTGGTCAATGTTCATATGGTTTTTGAACAGGGTAAGAAGAATATGACTTACTATACCACTCCCTATGGAACTATTGAAATGGGGATTGCGGCGACGAATCTGAATCTGCAGGAGAGTGATGGCGGTCTTGACATGAAAGTGGATTATGCGCTTGATATGAACCAGGAGCATGTGGCAGACTGTTATCTTGCGATTAAGGCACAGCCAAAGGACTGTAAGAATTTTACAATTTGATCAGATCTGGTAAGTTCTCTGCTTCGCTGCAGATATCTGTCTGATCAAAACAGAAAAAGGTCAGTGATCTGTGTGTATGGATGACACGATTCACTGACCTTTAGTTTATATGTCTGACTGCATTTATCTGGCAGTTTTGTCTTTCTTGAATTTTGCAAAGAAACCTTTCTTTTTGGGAGCCGGTGTCTGAAGGGAACCGCGGATTCCTTTTACGCCTACAATATAAAGACCGCTTACTTCGGCTTTGATTTCTTTCTTAAGCGGGATCAGGTCGAAAACCTTCTCATCTGCGATCATGATCGCAATCTTTGGTCCGATTTTAGCTTTAACGATTGGAAGCTTGGAACGGCGCATAAGTTTAGGTGTCTGTTCAATTACCATCTGAGGAAGTCCGGATTCTTTCAGTGGCATCCTCTTTTTATCGATAACCAGCATGGAAACGGTTTGTTTAGTTGCTTCAATCTGAGCCTGCTGTTCTTCCTGTTTCTTCTGGGCTTTTTTTCCGAAGAAATATAAACCGATCAGTGCAGCGATCAGGATAACAAGAATGACCAGAAGGACTATTGTTACTGTACTCATTTGCATCCTCCCTAATGTATGTGTTTTCACAGGGACTGTTGGTACGGACAGTCCATTGCATAAAAATTATTTTATCATTAAATAAGGTAAAACGCAATTGCAAAAAAAGAATTAATGGATGGAAAGCGGTAGAAATTTACATTATGAAAGGTTATAATTGTAGCAAAACTGTAATGCGACAATATTTGCCGGAGCGAACAGTAGTGGGAAATATGCGGAACAGTTAAAGCCATTTTTACAGGATGGAATCATAATGTGTGGTTATAATATATGTAACGGGAATTGTGGAGTTATTTTGTGACAGAATAATTTGTGAGTAAAAAACGGATATGATAAAAAGGAGAAAAGCATGAGCGAATTAAAGCCCGACTCTGAGAAGAAAGAGGAGCGACTTTCAGATAAGGAAAAAGTAAATACAGAAAAGACAAATGCAGAAGAACTAAATGCAGAAGAACCAAATGCAGAAGAACCAAATGCAGAAGAACCAAATGCAGAAGAACCAAATGCAGAAGAACCAAATGTAGAAAAACTAAATGAAGAAAAACCAAATACAGAAGAGATAAACGAAGAACCTCCGGCAGCAAGCGAGGACGAAGATTTCTTTTTGATGATAATAAAGCTTATGAAGCACGTAGGGCAGCCAGACTGGAACGCCGCAATAAACTTCGCCGCAGAAAAAAAAGACTGCGTATCGCAGGCTGCATAGTGGTGGCGGCAGCCGCTGCAATTGGGATTGGAATAGGATTTTACGGGGAAGAACTGCAGAATTTTGTCAGTGAGCAGCAGGTTAAGATTGCGCAGATGGTGAAATCTGCAGACAGGAAAACAGAAGAAGAAAAAACAGCTCAGCAGACAAATGCAGAGGCAGAAGCTGAGAATGCGGTGACACCTGAAGTTCAGGATACAGATGGACTGAGTGAAGAGGACAAAACTCTTTACAGGCAGGCAAAGTATGCTGCAAAACAATATGATTATGATAAAGCCATAAGTATGCTGCAAAACAGTGAGACTTATCAGACAAGTGAGAAGTTTCAGCATGCGGTTAAGGTTTATCAGAGAAAGAAGGAATCCTGCGTTTCCTGGCCGTTAGACCAGGTGACACACGTCTTTTATCATACTCTGATCAAAGATACCGGTAAGGCTTTTGACGGGGATTACAAGTCAGGAGATTACGATCAGGTTATGACAACGATTGATGAATTTAACCAGATTACTCAGAGCATGTATGATAAGGGATATGTCATGGTCAGCATTTATGACATGGCGACAACGGATGAAAATGGGAATATGAATGCAGGGGAGATTCTCCTTCCTCCGGGTAAAGTACCGTTTGTGCTTTCGCAGGATGATGTGTGTTATTATCATTATATGGACGGGGACGGATTTGCAACCAAACTTATCGTAGATGAGGAAGGAAAAATCCGCAATGAATATGTGGAAGATGATGGCAGTATTTCCGTAGGCGATTATGATATGGTTCCTCTGATCGATCGTTTTGTAGAGGAACATCCTGATTTTTCTTACAGAGGTGCTAAAGGAATTGTTGCCCTTACCGGTTACAATGGAATTCTGGGTTATCGCACAGACAGCAGTTATGAAACCCGTCCGGATGATCTGGATGCAGACAAAGTAAAATGGCTGGATGAGCATCCGGATTTTAATCTGAATACAGAGAGAGAAAATGCAGCCAGAGTAGCGCAGGCTATGAAAGATGAAGGCTGGCTGTTTGCAAGCCACACCTGGGACATCAGAATGTAAGTCAGATCAGTCTGGAGAGATTACAGGCAGATACACAGAAGTTTAAAGAGAATGTTGATCCTCTGATAGGCGGAACAGATATTATTATTTTTGCATTTGGAGCAGATCTTACCAGTGTTGAAGATTATTCGGGGGAGAAGTTCGAATATCTTAAGAGCCAGGGCTATAATTATTACTGTAATGTGGATTCAAGCCAGTATTTTGTGCAGATCCGCAGTAATTATTTCCGGCAGGGAAGAAGAAATCTGGACGGATACAGAATGTACTATAATCCGGAACTTCTCTCAGATTTGTTTGATGCACAGTCTGTGTTTGATTCTTCCAGACCGGTGCCGGTTCCAACTATGGGGTGAGTATGATTTCTGTGCATAACTGAAAGGGGACAATATATGAGAAAAAGGATAGCATGTGTAACAGCAGCTATTTTGAGTATTTCGTTAGGAGTAAGCGGATGTGGGCTCATTCCGTTTGAACAGGATATTCCATTTCTGAGTTCCAGAGCTGAAAATGCGGAAACTGAGAAAAAAACAGAACAGCAGACAATTGATGAACAGGATGCTGATACAGAGAAAAGTACAGAAGATACACAGCAGGATGATGGTCTGAATGAGGGAGAGCAGACTGACAACGAAGATACAGAAGAGGCAGATGAGAAACAGGAAAATCCTATGGAGCAGGCAGCGCTTATGGCTGTACAGTATGATTATGATGGCGCCATAGAATTGCTTAAGAGTCAGCCGGATTACGAAAGTAATACGGATATGCAGAGTGCAGTTTCGGATTACGAAAATACGAAAGCCACCTGTACAGAATATCCGCTGGAGCAGATCACGCACGTGTTCTTCCATACACTGATCAAAGACACTGCCAGAGCATTTGACGGGGATTCAGACAGTAATGGATATAACCAGTATATGACAACAATTGATGAGTTTAACAAAATCATACAGAGTATGTATGATAAGGGATATGTCATGGTCAGTCCGCACGACATGGCGGTTATCAATGAGGACGGAACTATATCCAGAGGCAGTATTATGCTGCCGCCGGGAAAAATTCCATTTGTGCTTTCTCAGGATGATGTAAGTTATTATCACTATATGGACGGAGATGGTTTCGCATCGAAACTTGTAGTGGATTCCAATGGTGAGGTTAAGAACGAATATATTGAGGATGACGGAAGTGTTTCCACAGGGGATTATGATATGGTTCCGCTGATCGATACTTTTGTAAAAGAACATCCGGATTTTTCCTATCATGGAAGAAAGGGAATCCTTGCAATGACAGGTTATGATGGTGTTCTGGGATATCGTACGGATATTGCATATAAGACCGGAAAAAAACTGCAGGATGATCAGAAAAAATTCCTGGAAGATCATCCGGATTTTAACTATAAGCAGGAAGTGAAAAATGCAAAAAAGGTAGCTAAGGCTATGAAGGCAGAAGGCTGGGAATTTGCAAGCCATACATGGGGACATAAGGATGTGGCTGCCACTTCTCTGGATGATCTGAAAAGAGATGATAAAAAATGGAAGAAATATGTGGCTCCCATACTTGGAGAAACAGATATGATCATTTTTGCATTTGGTGCGGATATCGGAAGCTGGGAAGGATATTCGGCAGACAATGAGAAATATGAGTTTTATAAGAGTCAGGGATACCGCTATTTCTGTAATGTAGATTCCAGTCAGTATTTTGTACAGATTACAGATGATTATTTTCGACAGGGAAGAAGAAATCTGGATGGATACAGAATGTATTATAATCCGGAAATGCTCAGTGATCTTTTTGATGTATCGGAAGTATGGGATTCTTCAAGACCAACTCCGGTACCTGGAATGTAGAAGGGAGTATTGATTATTATGAAGAAAAAAATATATCTTGCCATGCTTGCAGTTTGTTTTGCACTGACAGCATCTGCGTGTGGTGATGACGGTGCTGTTATCACAGACGGTACAAAGACCGAAGGAGCTGCTGACGGGAAGAAAGCAGAGACAGGAACTACGCGTCTTGTTTCTGTTGAGAATGTAGAGAAATATATTACGATTGGAGAATATAAAGGACTGACTCTGGACAATACGGTGGATGCGATCACTGACGATGATGTACAGGCGCAGATCGATGAGGATCTGAAAGATAAGGCAGAACCTGTATCTGATGCGGCAAAAGAAGGGGATCTGGTGACTGTAAATTATACAGGCACTAAAGACGGACAGACTTTTGACGGTGGTACTGCCAATAACTATGACTTTGTGATCGGCGACGGACAGATGTTTGAGGAATTTGAAAATGGTGTGATCGGGATGAAAAAGGGTGACACAAAGGAGATTAAAATTGATTTTCCGTCAGACTATGCAGACGAAACTCTGGCAGGTAAGGAAGTTATATATAAGGTTACGGTGCAGAACGTGCGGCGTGAAGGAGAACTTACAGATGAATGGGTTGCAAAGAACACTGATTATACAACAGTAGATGATTATCGTGAGAGTATTCGCAGTGAACTTGAGAAAAACGCAAAGGAATCTGCGCAGGAGGTTCTTAAGAATACTGCATGGAGTACAGTGCTTGAGAACTCTGAAGTAAAAGAATACCCACAGGAAGATGTGGATAAGGCTGTTTCTGAATTTAAGAAGAGTATGGAAGTTTATGCAAAACAGGCCGACATGACTCTGGAAGAGTTTACAGACAGTCAAGGTATTTCGCAGGATGATTTTGATGAACAATGTCAGCAGTATGCAGAGGGTAAGGTTAAGCAGAACCTGATCGTGCAGGGGATTATGGATGCAGAAGGACTGTCACTTGACGACAAAGAGAGCCTTCAGCTGCAGGATAAACTGGTAGAACAGATGGGTGTTTCCAGTATTGCAGAGCTGGTTGGAACTTACGGACAGGATTATGTAGATGAATCAGTCGGACTTCTCAGAGTGGAGGAGTTCATTATAAAAAATGCGAGTGTGAGTGAGAAAGTCGCAAATGGTGATGTGCTGGCAGATGATGCAGATGCTGCGGCAGAAAATGCAGAACAGGACAGTGATCAGAATGTATCAGATGAAGATACTGATGATTCCGGACAGGACAATTCAGATGTAGATGAGAATCTGGAAGAGGAATTAGGTACGGAAGATGTTGATCAGAGTGAATAATTGGCATTGTATTTACCTGATAAATGAGTTATGATTATTGATAAAAGTGGATTACTCCGTACTGTGATGTACGCTGTCAGGGACTAATTAACAAAAAGAAGCGGGGAAAGGAAACCATGGATAAGAGGGTGTTGCGCGAAAGAATGCGCAGAAAAAAACGCCAGATGATGATCAGGCATTATACAAAGATCGGACTTTGTGTTATTGGTATGATTCTGGCGGTGGTGTTTGTGGTGAGAGGAATTATTATTCCGATCGCACATCATGTAGCCGGAGGCGGAAGCAGTGATCAGACTGTGCAGGCTCAGGCAGATACAGAGGAAGTTCAGGCAAATTCCGATGCTGCGGTGAGACAGCCATTGAAGGGTAAATCAGATACAGATAAGATTGCCGCGATGACAGCCGGATGGCATGAGGATGCTAACGGAAAGTGGTATCAGAATACAGATGGTACATATTTTTCAAATGGATTTCAGGATATAGATGGTGTTACCTATTCTTTTGACGAAAACGGATATATACAGACAGGATGGGTAGAAAAGGGAGTGAAGGATTATTACTTTAATGAAGACGGATCTTATGATCCGAGTAAGGTACGTCCGATGCTGGCACTGACTTTTGATGATGGTCCGGGAGAGTATACAGATGAACTGCTGGATTGTCTGGAACAGAATAATGCTCATGCAACATTCTTTATGCTTGGTCAGAATGTCAGTTCATATCCGGATGCGCCAAAACGTATGCTGGAACTTGGTTGTGAGATTGGAAGTCATTCATGGATCATACACAGTTGACGACAATTGATCTTGACGCAGTTGCAAAGCAGTTCTCTGATACAGATGATGCATTGATTCAGGCATGTGGCCAGGCTGCGAGTGTGGCGCGTGCGCCTTACGGGGACGGAAATTCAGATATTTATAATACTGTAAATAAGCCGTTCTTTATGTGGTCACTGGACACAGAAGACTGGAAACTTTTGGATGCAGATGCGGATTACAGTGCAGTAATGAATGGAGATCTGACAGATGGAACTATCATCCTGATGCATGATATTCATGAGCCATCTGTAAAGGCTGCTTTGAGATTGATACCGGATCTTATTGCACAGGGATATAAACTTGTAACGGTAAGTGAGATGGCAGAAGCAAGAATGTGACCTTACAGAATGCATGTTATGTGGATTTCTGGCCGAGTACACTCAGTAATGGAGATGTGCCGGGATATCAGGGCGGTTCCGATGCAGCAGCTTCTGCAGACGGAACAGATGGTACATCTGATGCAAGCGCAGATTCTTCTGACGGAAGCACAGATTCCTCAGACGGAAGTGAGGATTATTCGGATGGAAGTTCAGACGATGGAAGCTATGATGATGGAAGTTCGGATGACGGAAGTTATGATGATGGAAGTTCAGATGATTCGGAAGATTACAGTGATGATTCTGTAGATTACGGAGATGGAACGGAATAAAAAACATATGCAATCCTGCAGTGTGGACCATACAGAAGAATTACGAATATACGAAAGAGCAAAGAAGAGAGCAATGGTACTTCTTTGCTCTTTATGTTTTTACAAAAAACACATAAAATATATAAAAAAAATTGTTAAATATACACATATTTTTAATTGACGTATGGAATGTCCGTTGGTATAATAAGGCTTATAGAATGACTAAAAGTCAGTTCGTATTCCTGATTGAACTTGCTGTAAGATAGTTACTGTTCATATGCCAAAATTCCATTGCCGCAGGCAATCTGGAATGAATTTTGGCTACGTTACTGAGAATGGAGTGAACAGTAACGTAAGATATCCTGTTACAGTATTATTTTATGGAATCAGTATCTGCAAAAAAGATAGAAACCGAAGTTAAGGGAGGACTCCAGATGGGTGTGAGTATGAAATTTACAGATTTGGATCAATATTTATTTGGACAGGGAACCAATTATGAAGTATATAAGAAGCTGGGTGCCCATCCGACTACATACAGACGAAAAAAAGGTGTATATTTTGCGGTCTGGGCACCGAATGCACAGTCTGTTTCTGTAATCGGTGAATTTAATGACTGGGAGGAAGAAGCAAACCCGATGGAGAAGGTTGGGCCGATCGGTGTTTATGAAGTGTTTGTTCCAGGGGCAAAGATCGGACAGCTGTATAAATTCTTTATCGTGGGTGCGCATGGAGAGAAGCTATATAAAGCAGATCCTTATGCAAATGAAGCTGAACTCCGTCCGGGTACAGCCTCCAGGATCACAGATATCACAGACTATAAATGGAAGGATGCCACATGGATCAAGAACAGAGAGAAGTTTGATGAGCAGGTAGAGCCTATGGCAATCTATGAGGTTCATCCGGGTTCATGGAAGAAGCATCCGCAGTCAGAGGAAAACGAAAAAGGATTTTATAACTATAGAGAATTCGCACATGCCCTGGCAGCCTATGTGAAGGAAATGGGATATACCCATGTAGAGCTTATGGGAATCGCAGAGCATCCTTTTGACGGTTCCTGGGGATATCAGGTGACCGGATATTATGCACCGACTTCCAGATATGGAACGTCGCAGGATTTCAAGTATATGGTGGATTATTTACATCAGAATAAGATTGGAGTTATCCTTGACTGGGTACCTGCACATTTTCCGAAAGATGCCCATGGTCTTGCAAACTTTGACGGAACCGCAGTATATGAGCACGCAGATCCGAGACAGGGAGAACATCCGGACTGGGGTACCAAGATTTATAATTACGGACGCCCGGAGGTTAAGAACTTCCTGATCGCAAATGCCCTTTACTGGGTGGAGGAGTGCCACGTAGACGGACTTCGTGTGGATGCTGTTGCTTCCATGCTTTATCTTGATTATGGTAAGAAGGATGGAGAATGGATCGCAAATAAATATGGCGGAAATCAGAATCTGGAGGCTATTGAATTCTTTAAGCATCTGAATACAGTAGTTCTTGGAAGGAATCATGGAACTGTGATGATCGCTGAGGAATCTACTGCATGGCCGATGGTTACAGGGGATGCAGAGAAGGACGGACTTGGTTTTAGTCTGAAGTGGAATATGGGATGGATGAATGACTTTCTGGAATATATGAAGCTGGATCCGTATTTCCGTAAATTTAATCATAATAAGATGACTTTCTCCATGTCATATGCATACAGTGAGAGATATGTATTAGTTCTTTCTCATGATGAGGTGGTTCATCTGAAATGCTCCATGCTTGAGAAGATGCCGGGAGAGTTACCGGACAAATTCAGGAATTTAAAGGCTGCCTATTCATTTATGAACTGCCATCCGGGTAAGAAGCTTCTGTTCATGGGACAGGAATTCGGACAGCTTCGTGAATGGAGTGAGGAGAGAGAACTTGACTGGTTCCTTCTGAATGAAGAGCCACACAAGGAACTTCAGAATTATGTGCATGATCTCCTGACTATTTATAAGAAATATCCGGCACTTTATGCCGGTGATAATAATCCGGAAGGATTTGAGTGGATCAATGCGAATGACGGGGACAGAAGTATTTTCAGCTTTGTGAGAAAGTCTCCTACAAAGAGAAACAATATTCTTTACATAGTTAACTTTACACCTGTTGACCGTCCGGATTACAGAGTTGGTGTTCCGAAGAAAAAACAGTACAAGCTGATCATGGACGAGAATGGACTTCTGGAGCAGCCAAAGACATTTAAGGCAGTGAAACAGGAATGTGATAACAGAGAGTTTTCCTTCGCATATCCATTGCCGGCTTATGGGGTTGCGATTTTTATATATTAATTTTTCGGAATGATTTCGGGATATATGTAAATATCTGAGAGAATTATTGTCAGGGGTATGTTATTTATTTGACAATATTGCAGAGTAAGCATGATAATATATGAAAAATTCGTGAAATATAAATAATTGCTTTTGAAATTTATCTGCGTTATAATTATCGCGAACACAAGGAATAGAGAGAATAATGGTTTCCATGTTGAAAGGAGAATGAACATGAAAGTATCTAACATTAAAGACATCGATAAATTTTTTGCTGTAGTTGACAGCTGCGAAGGCAGAGTAGAATTAGTAACAGGCGAAGGTGACAGACTGAACCTTAAATCTAAATTATCCCAGTATGTATCTCTGGCAAACATTTTCTCAGGCGGAGAGATTCCGGAACTTGAGATCGTTGCTTATGAGAAAGACGATATTGATAAATTAATGAGCTTTATGATCAACGGTTGATCATTAGTGTATACAGGCGGGGGCATGATGGTGGATCATGCCCCTTTCTTTGATGTGAACAGGCAGGTTGTTCTGAAGGTATTGAACAGCTGCAGGATATTTGTAAACCAGGGGGCACAGGCGTTTCCTGGTCAAAGTGCGTTGATGGCAGACTTGAATACATTGGATATCTTATGTATAATGAGTACGTTATAGGTAAATATATAAACAGACAGATAATGATGGCAGTTCCAAAAGTTATTCTGTTTGTTCATAAAAATGGCAGAATATAAAAAATGACGGCTATATGGCAGTTATTCAGAAATATAAATTTTAACGAAGAGGAGAAATAAGACAATGGCAACTAAGATTGATATTATTTCCGGTTTCCTTGGAGCCGGTAAAACTACATTGATTAAGAAACTTCTGAAAGAGGCTTATGCAGATGAGCAGGTTGTACTGATCGAGAACGAATTTGGTGAGATTGGTATTGACGGTGGTTTCCTGAAGGAAGCGGGAATCCAGATCCGGGAAATGAATTCCGGATGTATCTGCTGTTCATTAGTGGGAGATTTCGGCACTTCTCTGAAAGAGGTTGTGGACAAATATCATCCGGACAGAATCCTGATCGAGCCATCAGGTGTTGGTAAACTTTCAGATGTTATCAAGGCAGTACAGGGTGTTCAGGGAGATGTGGATATCGTTCTGAACAGCTATACAACTGTAGTTGATGCAAAGAAGTGCAAAATGTATATGAGAAACTTTGGTGAGTTCTTTGATAATCAGGTTGAATATGCAGGTGCGATCATCATGAGCCGTACAGATATCATTGATGAGAAGAAAGCACAGCAGGCAATGGAACTTCTTCGTGGAATTAATGCGAAAGCTGCTATTATCACCACTCCGATTGAGAAACTGGACGGAAAGAAAATCCTTGAGGTTATGGAGAAACCGGTATCTCTTGAGGAAGAACTGATGTCTGAGGAAGAGGTATGCCCGGAGTGCGGACATGTACATGAACATGGAGAGCATCATCATCACGATCACGACCATGATCATGAATGTGGCTGTGGACATGATCACGAAGAACATGAACATCATCACCATGACCACGACCATGAATGCGGCTGTGGACATGATCATGAGGAACATGAGCATCATCACCACGATCACGACCATGAATGCGGTTGCGGACATGATCATCATGACCATCACCATCATCACGCAGATGAGGTATTTACAAGCTGGGGACGTGAGACGATTAAGAAATACACAAGAGAAGGTCTTGAGAAGATGCTTGAGGCTCTTTCCGCTTCTGAAGATTACGGTATTATTCTTCGTGCAAAGGGAATG
>ENA-OPZM01000757-OPZM01000757.1-human-gut-metagenome-genome-assembly--contig:-NODE-757-length-13071-cov-1.923517_pt1 | contig 13071 bp, 19 predicted proteins | sample MGYA00242478_ERZ504493 | MGnify/ENA primary metagenome ERZ504493 (study PRJEB26092, sample SAMD00036227) | human gut metagenome | host: Homo sapiens | study: EMG produced TPA metagenomics assembly of...
TCTAAAAGAATCCATATGTATTTAATTTAGTAGGTTGTTTTTTTCATTATTAAGTTTTTCTTTCGCTTAAGTAATAAGTCAGAGAATATAACTCAATATTAGCTGTACATTCTGTTATAGTATTTTTAAGAGTATCTAAGAAACTTAAGTATTTATCGCTGTTAAGTTTATCTTCTTGAATAATATATGCAAGTGATGAAAGAATATTATAACTTTTATTTTTTTGTAATATAAGTTGTTTTAACCAATCGTTTTCGTATCTGAATTTTTCTTGACTTAAGAAAATTAAATTAACCATATAGTTGAAGTTGTTATGCTGAAACATTATTTCTCTGGGTTCTATATAATCAAGTGCTATTAGTAGTGCATAACTCAAAGCATTTGTTATCATTAATTTTTGTTTTGAGTAAGTTAGAAACTAGCTTTTCGAAAAGCTTTCTAATATTATCCGGCATTCCGATATGATAATAAATGTATCCTAGAAATGTTTCATAATTAACTATTTCAGTACTTATGTCGTACTCATATAAGAATACGCCTTTCATAAATTGTTTGTAAGGACCATGTGAGAGGTTGTCAATTTTTTCTTTTATATCTGTTATATATTTCTTGTGTTTAATCGCTAATTCTATTAAAGTAATTAAATATTTTCCCAATTCAGAATTGATAAATAGACTTATATCAAAAGTTTTATTATCTGATAAGGAACTATCCAAATTGTTAGGAGATATACTAAAAAGTTTATTGATTATTTGTGTATTTAAATTATTTTGTTGAACGAAGTATGTGAAAAACTTTTCCTTATCATGTGAAAAGTGATTATCATTCATATTTTCTAAGCAGGTACTTATCGAAAAATTTATAATATTTTTTGGCAACTCTTCAATAATTGCAAGTTTATAAAATAGAGAAGAGTATCTGTTGAATAACTTTTTACTATTATTGCTCAAGAAAGTCCAAAATTTTTCTTGCAATTCTTTATTTGAATTATTTGTCAATAATTCAATACAGAAATCGATTGTAGCATTAACAGTGTTCTCTTCCCAAGGTTTTTTAGGATTAAATTGATTTTCTTGAGAAGTTAACAAAATATTAAGGAGTTCTTGCTCTGATAAATTTAAAATCTGTTCTACGGTTATAAATGAATTATTTCGAACAATAAAGGATGCTCCTCCAGTAATTAATTCGTGATAATTATCGAGAGGGAGTATTTGTTGTTTTTCAAGTTCTGAAGAATGTCTTTGTACAAAACTATTAAGTTCAGAGCCAAAAGTTTGGTCATTGAAATTAATATTGTTAATTAATTTTTCGACTAAATTACTTTCTAATGATATATCATTATCTAATTTTACTAATATTTTTTGTATGACTTTTCTAGAAATTAATTCTTCAGGAATTTTTTCTAGAAGGGATTCTTCATTGATAAAAATATGATTCTTGCTTAATAGTATATATAATATTTCTAAAATCCCACCTTCTGAAATTAATTCTTCAATTGAATAAGGAATTATTTCTTGGCTAAGTTCAACAGTATTAATAAGTTCAATAATTTGAGAGGAATTTAAATTTAGTTTTAGCTTTTCTTTAACATCGTTAGTTAAGTATATTGATTTACTATAAGTGTCTTTTGAATCTTTTGGTGTAAATTGATTAATAAACCAATATCCCATTAAATCACAATCCTTAATAAATTTTGTAAACGGAATACTAGCTGTTGTACCGATTGCAGATCTAATATTAACTAATTCATCAATTGAAATTTTTTGATAATCAATACCATATTTGTACAAATTGTATAAAGAATTAATATAATAATTTTGATTACCTTTAGAAAATAACACTTTTAGGATTTTCCACTCTTCAAGCGATAGTGATTCTTTATTTTGATCTACGAAATTCCAAAAAGAGTCAAAATTATTGATGACGGTATTTTTTACCACGTTACTCTTAAATGTTGAGTGAAGAATAAGTTCGGGAATTTCTTTGTCATTAAGTGTTAATATTTTTTTTATATAGAGCATTTAAAAATGTTCCATTATCTGCGTTATTATTTAAAGCATTGATACTTCGTCTTCAGTGGAGATTGGATTTAGTAATAGTTGCCATTCTCGATTCTGTGGTGATAATCCAGTTTCTTCATTAATTTTATCGGTTAATTTTTTTATAAACATAGGAAGATCATCAAATGAGCTACCATACCAGATTATTGAAGTATGATTTTCATTTTTAAAAAAAAGTAGAATAAAGATTACGATACTCTTTATCAATCTTAGGGTCATTGGTTTTGTCAGCTTTCATTAAAGCGTAATGTTTGTTTTTGGGTGCTAGTAGAGATAAAATTTCATCTTCTTCAAGGCTAACGCCAACAAATAATACAGTTAAATTTTTAGTTGAGAACCACTTTTTTAATTGTTCAAAATTATGTTTTTCTTTGTGATATGTTTTAGAGTAGTCAGCTGAGGAACTAACAAGAAGTTCGGGTCACAATGTGGGGTTCCATGGATATGGAGAATATCTCCCCACTCGAGTTTACTATCATTATTTATAACAAAATCTTGGAGATCATTAATGCTTTTGACACTATTTCGTAGTCTTTGGGCATGCTTTTCTATTTCTAAATCATAATTTGAAGTAACGAATATTGCATCAATATTAACTAGTGCTTCGAGTATTTCATTAGATGGTTGGTATGGTACTAATTTTTCAAAATAGTTTTTTTCAAAGTTGAGCCTATTTTTCTTAAATTCCTCTTCACCTAAAATGGATTTTAATGAATGATTTACTAAATCAACTTTCCGTTTATTGTTTAAGTTTGATTTTGATATGGTGTCAAAGACTAAATATTTTTCTCTTCCTATGCTAACATTCTCGATATTTAGTAGATAGGATTGCCAATATTTAATGAGATGAGTAACATAATCATTCCAATTGGGATATCCTTGTGAAATTGAAACACCTGCAACCAACAAAGATAACTAGTTTTTGTTTTCTAATAGCTTGGACTAAGTCAGTTACAAGAGAATTGAACTCTTCATCCGTGTAAGTTTGTTTTTCCATAATCCTCCTTTTTATATTTATTATAATTATATGATACGTATGTTATTATACTATAGTTTAATATAGAAAAAAGATAAAAAATTAGTTTGATTCTATGTATTATTAGGTTAAATAAGTTTTGTAGTATAATACAGAAAGACGATAAGGAGGATCATTGTATTGTTCCCAAAAACTTGGACAAATATTATTGTTAAAAACAACTATTAGATTTTGAAAAGAAAGAGCTGGAAAATGTTATTCTAGTCTTTTTTTGCTATACTTATGCTAAATGAAAGGAGTCCCTATGTCATTTGAATCGGATATTTTTAGGAAGAAGCGAGTAGTGTTTGAGCGCTTGGTGCCGTTTGGCTTTCAGAAATCACAGGGTGGTTATGAGTTCCGCGAAACTATTTTGGACGGCGCTTTTGAAGTGCGTGTCCATGTTGTGGCAGATGGGGAGGTGTCAACTCATGTGATTGATACTGATTTGAACGAGGAATATCTTGCCATTCATGTGGCGCAAGCAATGGGAAATTTTGTTGGGCAAGTCAGAGAAGCTTATCTTGCGGTGCTTGAACGTGTGGCGGCAGCTTGCTTTGAAGCTCTGCCATTTCTCAATCCACAAACCAATCGTCTCGCACACTATTTGCAAGCGACATATGGCGATATGTATGACTATCCCTTTGAAAAATATCCTGAGTTTTCGTCTTACCGTTATCCGCAGAATCATAAGTGGTATGCGTTGATTATGACGGTTGCGCGTGGAAAGTTGGATTTGGGCGATGAAACGTGGTCAAAAGAGGCATTGGAACAGAAAATCGAGATTATCAATATCAAAGTTAACCCAAAAGACTTGCCTCGATTGCTTGAAATAAGCGGCATTTACTCGTCTTACCATATGAGCAAGAAATCGTGGGTGTCGCTAGTGCTGGATGAGACGGTCTCGGATGATTTGCTTTTTTCTTTGGTGGAAAATAGCAGAGCTTTAGTCGCAGGGAAAAGTCTTGGGAGCTTATCTGGACCTGATTATTGGATTATCCCTGCCAATCTGAAATATTACGATATCGATGCGGAATTTGCTGCAAATTCGATTATTAATTGGACACAAAAAGCCAGTATTAAAGCGGGTGATTATGTTGCCATTTATATTACGGCACCAACACGCGCCCTTCGCTACCTTTGCCGTGTCTTAGAATCCGACATTCCAAATAGCGGTTATCGAGAAGAAAAATCAATTAAAAAACTAATAAAAATTGAGCTATTGCAAACTTTTTGGGATAGCCAATTTCCAATCGCTGTGCTGAAAGAATGTGGTGTCACTAACATTCGTGGACCACGCCGTATGACAAAAGAATTAATTACCTTGATTGATTCGAATATAAAATCGTAAAATCTTGTGCGAAAGTGCAAGATTTTTTTGTGTTCTATTTAAAAAATTGAAAGAATATTGCAAAAAAACTTTGAAGATGTATACTTTTAAAAACGGGGGAGATTTATTATATGAAAAAAGTAGAACAGAAAAATGCTAGTTTGCTTGTTTCAATCAACGCCATTTCAAAAGTTGGAGATGTTTTATTTGATTATGTTAACAATTCATTCTTAGCTAGTTTGAATATGAATTCAATGGTGTTAGTTGAGGGATATCAATCACTTGAAAACATTATTGGAGCCCTTTTTAATCTTTTTGGTGGTGTGATTGCTGACCGTTTTCGTCGAAAGAAAATCATCATTTTGAGCGATTTTTTAAGTGGTCTAGCTTGTATAGCCTTGTCATTTATCAGTGATAATACGTGGCTAATTTATATGATTATTGCAGCCAATGTGTTTTTGGCATTTTTATCATCTTTTTCAACACCCGCTTATAACGCTTTTACGAAAGAAGTGGTGGAAAAAAGACAATATTGCTCTACTAAATTCTTACTTGCAAACAGCGGCTATGGTTGTCAAGATTGTGATTCCAATCGTTGTGGTCGGCGTTTATCGCTTTGCTTTTGGATGGTGTTTCCTTTATATTATCAAGCATCATTGTAGCCTTTGTTTCTCAGATTTTAGAAGAAAATACAAAAAACAGTCATTTTTCAATGGCTAGTATTTTTCAGGATTTAATCAGTGGCTTTCGTTATTTGGCACAAAAACGCCAAGTTTCGGTTTTGATTGCTCTATCGGCTTCTGTGAATTTTTTTATGGCTGCTTATAACCTATTACTGCCTTACAGCAACCAAATGTTCTCGAAAATTACTGAGAATATTACGGAACATTTTTGACAGCTGAAGCGGTTGGTGGGCTTATTGGTGCTCTTATTAGCGGTAGGGTTAATAAAAAATTATCAACTGACTTGTTAATGACTTTCTTGGCAGTTGCTGGTTTATTTCTTGGTTTAGTACCAATTTTGTATCATATTTTTCCAAATGTTGTTTTTCTGGTGCTATCACCAGCTTTTTGTAGCATCTTTTTCACTTGTTCAAAGAGAAGTTGATAGTGATGATTTGGGAATTGTCTTTACAATAGCGGTGCTCTTTATATCTCTTGGAACAGCTATTTTTACAATCATATTGCGCCTAGACTACGAATTTAATTATCAATTCGTTGGTTTAGCAGTAATCATCTTATCTCTCATTTTCTTGATGTTACTACCCTCAAAAGGTTCCCCAAACCTTTTTGATGTCAAGCTTCACTTGACTCTATTTCCCACCTTGAAAGATTCCCCAGATCTTTCGAGCCATGCGGGGGTGAGTTATAAAGGTTCGGGGAACTTTTATAATCGGGAAATAAAGCTTACGAAGTAAGTATCAAAAACGGTCTTGGAATAGACCGTTTTAGGTCAGCAACTAGAAACTAAGACTTGCTGAGAAATCGAATTTCTCTGAAATTACCGATTCGCCTTTTAATTTCTAGGCTCATGAATAAAGTCTCCACTGGAGACTCTATTTGTCTCATTCCCTTTTAGTTATTCAAATGTTTAATATCATTTTCTAGTAAGTCACTCAAGATGTGAACGAGTTCGTCTTGGGAAATGTTATTTGGCTGTGCCAGCCAGTTGATATAGACACCCATGATGCCATTTGAAATGTATCTGATTTTGATTTTATTTGATGTTGTTTGATTAGAAGAAAGGTAGTAGTGGGTTAAACCATTTTCTAAAATATCTGTAAAATCTTTGATGAGATAGGCGTAAGATTTTTGCTTTGCAATGGTTTGATAAAATTTGAAATTAGCTTGCATGACTTGATTCAACTCATTAAAAAAGATAAAAAAATCGAAATCATTCTGTTGCTTGAGGATGTCGTCTAACTGATTACTGACATCGTCAATGATGTCATGATAAACATCAAAGGTCGTATCATAGTGCAAATAAAACGTTTTACGGTCAATATTAGCTGATTTGGCTAACTCTGTTATGGTGATATTGTCCATTTCCTTTCTCTGTAATAAGTCGATAAACGCCTGACGAATGTTATACTTCGTGCGCGCTTTTTGTTCACTTCGTTTCATATTGATACCCCAATTTTTCACATTCTGTGGAACAATGCCCAGATTTTAAAAAGCTGTCATTGTTTTGCCATTTGCTATTCATTATAATACTCACATGTAGAATCTTCAACAAGAAGAGATAAAAGGAGAATTCAAATGGTTTTTGACACATTATTTAATGCGTATCCGCAAGGTGACGTTACGTTACAAGATTTTGTGACAGCTTTAACGCCTGGTGCGCCCAATTTTATATTGACTTTAACAACTGTTCTTATCACGTTTGTGTTGGGATTTTTAGTCTATATTTATTCTTTCGTGTTGGTGGATAGAGAAAAAGTGGTCCTTATCCATTATGGATGCACACTTTTTATTGTGCAGCAGATTTTATGGGAATCTGGGTGTTTTTAGCAGCCTATCAAAATTATCACCATTTTTGGTTCTTTCTATTAGGCGTAATTGGTGAGATTGTTTGGGTTGGTTTTGAATTCTACTGTCTTTGGCGAGCGGTTACCTATGAAAGAAAAGAAATTTGGGGCGATAAAGTGACTCTTAAAAAAGCAATTTTTGATTGCTGTTTACAAGTCTTAATTTTCTTTGTCAGCCTTAATCTTCTGCGAGTAGAGTTGCATGATACCTCGATGTTTAAATTCTGGATTTTTACGCAAGTTATTATCTGCTCTGTTCCAGGACTGTTTTGGGAAAAGCGTGGAACACGTATTGGAGCAAGCTGGCAGTTGAATATTGTCCTTGTTTTGGTGGCTATTATGTCTTTCAATCCATGGAATATGTGGGCACTAATTAGTCCGCAATTTTTCTCTCTTAGTAATAATCCTTGGTATTACTTTGTTGGGCTAGTTACTCTTATGTTTGCTCTGAGAGGCTGTTATATCTATGCAAAATTACCTCAAAAACCGAAATATCTACCAGATGGCAGCAAAACGATTTTTTAGAAAACTTTTGAAAATTATAACAGTTATTAAAAAAGAATCATTTTAACAATATAAAAAGACTTTGAAGAAGATTGCACACACAACTTTTTCAGGTCTTTTTTCTTATATTTTTTTGATAAAAATGACTGAAATTCCTTGATATTATTGACTTGTTTCAAATGTATGTAAGGTTTTCTGACATAAACTTAAAAATATTGTAGAAATTTTCAAAAAAGTATTTATTTTTTAAAAGCTTAGGTGTATAATAGCTCTATCGTTGTAAAAGCGGTCACGAAATACAAAATTATCTCACTATCCTTATTTATCATTTTGGTATTTCAATAAAAAATTTTTAAGGAGGAGCATATGAAGAAAAGCTTTATTCATCAACAGCAGGAGATTTCTTTTGTCAAGAATACTTTCACTCAATATTTGATTGATAAACTTGACATCGTTGAAGTGCAAGGACCTATTCTCAGTCAGGTCGGGGATGGTATGCAAGATAATTTGAATGGTATTGAAAATCCTGTATCAGTGCACGTAAAACGTATTCCTGATGCTGAATATGAAGTTGTTCATTCACTTGCTAAGTGGAAACGTCATACCTTAGCACGTTTTGGCTTCAATGAAGGAGAAGGGCTTTTCGTACACATGAAAGCTCTCCGACCAGACGAAGAAGAATTAGATCCAATTCACTCTATTTATGTTGACCAATGGGATTGGGAAAAAGTTATTCCAAATGGTCGTCGTAACATCGAGTATTTAAAAGAAACGGTTGAACAAGTTTACAAAGCTATTCGTTTGACAGAATTAGCTGTTGAAGCTCGTTTTGATATCGAAGCTGTTTTGCCTAAGAAAATCACATTCATTCACACAGAAGATTGGTAGAACGTTACCCAGATTTGACACCGAAAGAACGTGAAAATGCTGCTGCTAAAGAATTTGGAGCAATTTTCCTTATCGGTATTGGTGGTATTTTGCCAGATGGTCAACGTCATGATGGTCGTGCACCTGACTACGATGACTGGACTTCTGAATCAGAAAATGGTTACCACGGTCTTAATGGTGATATCATTGTTTGGAATGAAGCTTTGGATTCTGCTTTTGAATTATCATCAATGGGTATTCGTGTTGACGAGGAAGCTCTCAAACGTCAAGTTAAAATCACTGGTGACGAAGATCGTTTGCAACTAGAATGGCATAAAGCTCTTCTTAATGGTCTCTTCCCACTTACTATCGGTGGTGGTATCGGTCAATCTCGTATGGCAATGTTCTTGCTCCGTAAGAAACATATCGGAGAAGTTCAATCAAGTGTTTGGCCGAAAGAAGTTCGTGACACTTACGAAAATATTCTTTAAGTAGAAGAAATCTTATTTTAAGGACTAAGAAAAGTCGGCTAGGATAACTAGTCGGCTTTTTGATTTTGGGAATAGAAAAAGTTGTTAGAGCGATTTTCTAACAACTGTTGTAAAATTATTTAAATTAAATTGCTTACCAAGGAAGACCTGCTGCAGCAATTTCAGCTTTTGAAGCGTATTGTCCATTTGGACGATGCCATCTGCCACGAGCATCTCTAGAGTATCCACTAGCAGCTTGTTGTTGTGCCTGTTGAGCCGCTGCCTGTTCTTGTGCTTGGCGTGCAGCTTCTTCGGCTGCAGCTTGTTCTTGAGCCTGTCTAGCCTCTTCGGCTTTTCTTGCTTCTTCAGCTTGAGCCGCTTCCTCGGCTTCTTTAGTCTCAATAGCTGAAACAACGGCGTTAATACGATTGTTAAAATCACCTTTTTTAGCTGTGTCTGTTACCGCATCAACTTTATTTTTAGCATCGTCAACATTTTCACGAGTTTGATTAGCTTCTAAGTTTGCAACAGCAGTTTCAGCCGCTGCCTGAGCTGTCTCTTCTTGTTTTTGTGTTTCTATCGCAGTCTTGACAGTTGCGATACGTTTTTTAAGCTGTTTTTTGACTTTCTTATTTTTTACGGCTTTAACTTTTTTGGTAGCTAAATCAAGATTTTCTTGGGTCTGGTCCTTTTCAAGTTGTTTAACAGCTTTTTTTTGCTGCTTTAGTAGCTTTATCGTCTTTTTTTGGTGGTTTTACTTTTAGACTTAGTATCCGCTAAAACAACATGATTGTTTTCGACTGGTGTTGTTAAAAGTCCTTGGTCTTGAGAGACTCCGATGAGGGCAGTTGCCATTAATAATATGGCGAGTTTCATTTTCTTCTTCATGTTTGATTCCTCCTGAAAAAACTTTGAATGATGAAATTTTTACACTAAAAGAATACCATTTTGAAATAAGTCTGTAAATCTCTTTTTAAGGAAAAATTAAGTAAAAAATACTATAAAAAAGCCGCTAGAGCAATCTCTAACGACTTTTGTAAAATAATCTATTATTCAAAACCACAGAGTGTTAAACCTAAGTCTTGTGCTTCTGATAAGCTAACTGGTGTAGTGCTTTTTGAGCGATTTAAGCCACGGCAATTTGGTTGAGGTGGTAGTGGCTACCAGTTCTTGTAATGTAAACTGTTGTGGTATCTCCTGGTTGGGCAGCTGCTTGATTTTGTTGTTGCTGTGCCTGTTTAGCAGCTTCGGCTTCTTTGGCTTCGATAGCTGAAACAACAGCGTTGATACGGTTGTTGAAAGCTTCCTTTTTAGTTGAATTATTTACCGCATTAACTTTATTTTTAGCGTCATCAATGTTATCACGCGATTGGTTATTTTCAAGGTTTTTAACCGCAGTTTCTGCTTTATCTTCTAATTCTTTTTCTTTTTTAGTTTCAATGGCTGTTTTGACAGTTGCGATACGCTTTTGAAATTTCTCTTTTTTGTCAGCGTCTGTAACAGCGTCAACTTTACTTGTTGCTAAATCAAGATTAGCCTGCGTTTGGTCTTTTTCGAGATTTTTTACGGCAGTTTCTGCACTGTTTTCAATCTCTTTAGTCTTTTGAACTTCTTTTTTGCCAACTTCGATATAATCAGCATTTTTTTCTTTAAAATCAGCAGTTCATCTTGGCTATCTTTTAAGTCTGATTTGGCTTGTTTGACATCTTGGCTAAGCTGTTCAATCTTATCCTCTGCTTGGGATAATTCTTGACTTTGGTTACCTTGACTAGAAAAACTAGCAATCAATAATACCGATAAAATGGTAATGGCAAGATTTTTCTTGTCTTTAAAGAATGTTTTAAAATTCATCATAACTCCTTTATCCTAAAAACCTTTGATAATTAAAATTATCACAACAATCATATCAAATCTCATTTTTAGTGTAAAGATGACTTGATCATTTTTTAAGTTATTTTATTTGAATTTTGCTATAATGGTTGTTATGAGAGTTGTAGCAGGAAAATTTGGTGGGCGTCCTTTAAAGACGCTAGATGGAAAAATTACGCGCCCGACAACAGACAAGGTTAAAGGTGCTATTTTTAATATGATTGGTCCATTTTTTGATGGTGGACGTGTTTTAGACTTGTTTTCTGGTAGTGGAAGTCTAGCGATTGAAGCTATTTCACGCGGAATGGATGAAGCTGTGCTGGTTGAACGCAACCGTCAAGCGCAAGCTATTGTTTTAGAAAATATCAAAATGACAAAGTCTGAGCAGCAATTTCACTTGTTAAAAATGGATGCTAATAAGGCAATTGGCGTTGTTAGTGGACAGTTTGATTTGGTACTTTTAGACCCACCATACGCTAAGGAAGAAATTGTCAAAAATATTACGGAATTAGAAGAAGCAGGGCTTTTGTCTGAGGATGTCATGCTGGTTTGTGAGACGGATAAGACTGTTGATTTACCAGAAGAAATTTCAAATTTTGGTATCTGGAAACAAAAAACATATGGCATTAGTAAGGTTACGGTATATGTTAGGTAGAATTGAGTGATTTTATCACTAATGGAGGCAATATGGCTAAAATTGGTTTATTTACGGGGTCTTTTGACCCTGTGACAAATGGGCATCTTGATATCATAGCGCGTGCAAGCAAGTTGTTTGATACACTTTTTGTGGGCATTTTTTACAATAAAGATAAGAATGGCTTCTTTAGTGTTGAAGAGAGACGGCAGATGTTAGAAGAAGCACTGCAAGAATTTCCAAACGTAAAAGTGATTACAGCGCGTGATTCTTTGGTGGTGGATATTGCCAAGCGTTTAGAAGTTGGTTATCTCGTGCGTGGTCTCCGTAATGGGAAAGATTTAGAGTACGAGGCTGATTTAGCGTTTTATAATCATTATCTGGCGTCAGAGATTGAGAGTGTTTTTTTATTGAGCTCTCCTGATTTGGTTCATGTCTCATCAAGTCGCATCCGTGAATTGATTTATTTCTATTCAGATATTTCAGATTTTGTACCAACAAGTGTTGTCAAAAAAAGTGGAGGAAAAATATGGCAATCTTAAAAAGATTTAAAGAGATTTTGAAAAAAGTTGGGTCGTATTTTATATCGCTTTAAGTGGTGGATATTAGGTGTTGTAGGCATTGTTTTCTTACTATTTAGCTTGTTGTATCCGCTTGATTACTATATTGAAATGCCTGGTGGTGCTTATGATATTCGTAGCGTTTTAACGGTTGATAATAAGGAAGATGACGAAGATGGCTCTTATAATTTTGTGGCTGTCACGGTTAGTCAGGCGACCTTGGCACAATTGGTTTATGCTTGGTTAACTCCCTACACAGAAATTTCGACAGCCGCAGATGTGACTGGTGGTTATAGTAATGCTGATTATCTTCGTATCAATGAGTATTACATGGAAACCTCTCAGAATACAGCGACTTATCAAGCCTTAACATTGGCAGGAAAGGAAGCAACGCTTGATTATCAAGGGGTTTATGTTTTAAATGTTAGTGATAATTCGACGTTTAAAGGGATTTTGAATATCTCTGATACGGTAACTGGGGTTAACGGTCAGACATTTAACAGCTCGGCAGAATTAATGGCTATGTGGCTGATTTGGATTTAGGGTCTGAAGTAACTGTTCAATATACATCAGACGGCGAAGCAAAAGAAGCCACAGGAAAAATTATTGAATTGTCAAATGGAAAAAATGGTATCGGAATCGGTTGGTAGATCATACGTCGGTGTCATCAGATGTTGATGTTAATTTTGATACGAGTGGTGTTGGTGGTCCAAGTGCTGGTTTGATGTTTACGCTTGATATTTATGACCAATTAAATAGTGAAGATTTGCGTAAAGGTCGTAAAATTGCTGGTACAGGTACGATTGAATCAGATGGTTCAGTCGGGGATATTGGTGGCGCAGCACTTAAAGTTGTTGCTGCTGCTAAAGCTGGTGCAGATATTTTCTTTGTTCCAAATAACCCTGTGGATGAGGAAACATTGAAAAAAGACCCAGATGCGAAAACGAACTATGAAGAAGCTGTCGCAGCTGCTAAAGACCTCGATACCGATATGAAAATCGTTCCAGTCACAACTGTTCAAGAAGCAATTGACTATCTGCGAAATAATGATTAAAAAGAAAACATCTCTGTGAATACGGAGATGTTTTTTGTTCACTTTAAATTAATTTTTTCTTAAGTTTCATTGGGTAAAATTCCCTTAAAATATGGCAGTAGATTAGTAACAATAGATAGGAGGGAGTTATGACGAACTGGCAAAAGCGATTTGTGATTTGGTTTAATCTTGCATTTTATTT
>ENA-OPZM01000759-OPZM01000759.1-human-gut-metagenome-genome-assembly--contig:-NODE-759-length-13061-cov-6.347224_pt1 | contig 13061 bp, 19 predicted proteins | sample MGYA00242478_ERZ504493 | MGnify/ENA primary metagenome ERZ504493 (study PRJEB26092, sample SAMD00036227) | human gut metagenome | host: Homo sapiens | study: EMG produced TPA metagenomics assembly of...
TGCTGCCACTGCCACCTACGCCAGCGAGCCGCCGCTGTTCGCCAGCAAGGAGGAGTATGAGCCTTCCATGCCCGCCCACATGTCCACAGTGTGCCGCGTGTGCCGTTCAGCGCGCAGTGCGGCCCGGTGCATATCGGCATCGACTCCGGCTCCACCACCGTCAAGCTGGTGGTGGTGGACGAGAAGAGCCAGATCCTTTACACCAACTATCAACCGAACCTCGGCAACCCGCTGCCCCTCATCCGGGAGCAGCTGCTCAAAATTTACAAGGAGCACCCGGGCCTGCAGGTGGCCAGCGTGACCACCACCGGCTACGGCGAAGAGCTGGTGAAGAACGCCTTCCGCTGCGACTACGGTCTGGTGGAAACGGTGGCGCACTTTACCGCTGCAAAATACTTTATGCCGGATGTGGATTTCATCATCGACATCGGCGGTCAGGACATGAAGTGCTTCAAGATCGAAGATGGTGCCATCAGCAACATCTTCCTGAACGAAGCATGTTCCTCCGGCTGTGGCAGCTTTTTGCAGACCTTTGCACAGGCACTGGGCTATGACGTGAAGAAATTTGCAAGCCTTGGCCTGTTTGCAGACCGCCCGGTGGATCTGGGCAGCCGCTGCACCGTGTTCATGAACAGCTCGGTCAAGCAGGCCCAGAAGGACGGCGCCAGCATCGAGAACATCTCGGCTGGTCTGTCCATCAGCGTGGTCAAGAACGCACTGTACAAGGTCATCCGCGCTTCCAGCCCGGAAGAGCTGGGCCGCAAGATCGTGGTGCAGGGCGGTACCTTCTATAATGAAGCCGTGCTGCGCGCCTTTGAAAAGGAGATGGGCGTGGAGGTCATCCGCCCGGACATTGCCGGCTTGATGGGCGCTTACGGTGCGGCTCTGTTCGGCCTGCGCCAGAGCCAGAAGGCCCACAAGACTGCTTCTGCAATGATGAACGAGCAGGAGCTGGAAGCCTTTGCACAGAAGGTGGTCAGCGTCAAGTGCGGCGGCTGCGGCAACCACTGCCAGCTCACCGTCAACACCTTTGCGGATGGCCGCAAGTACATCTCCGGCAACCGCTGCGACAAGCCCGTGACCGGCAAGAGTGCCGACGACAGCCTGAACCTCTACGCCTACAAGCAGCAGCTTCTGGCCGAGTACAAGCCGGTGGCCGGCAAGCGCGGCTCCATCGGCATCCCGCTGTGTCTGGGCTTCTACGAGCTGCTGCCCTTCTGGTGGGCCTTCTGGACAAAGCTTGGCTTTGCCGTGCACACCAGCCCAGTGTCCAGCCGCGGCCTGTACCTCGCCGGTCAGGCTACTATCCCCAGCGATACCGCCTGCTTCCCGGCAAAGCTGAGCCACGGCCACATCAAGGCCCTGAGCCAGATGCAGCTGGACGCTATTTTCTACCCCTGCCTGACCTACAATGTGGACGAGGGACTGGGCGACAACCACTATAACTGCCCGGTGGTGGCCTACTACCCGAGGTTCTGGCAGGCAACTGCCCGGAGCTGGAGGGCACCAAGTTCATCTATGACTATGTGGCATCCACCGCCCTAAGGACTTTGTGCACAAGATGGCAAAGAACATCCTGCCAAGTACTTTGGCGGTATCTCCGAGAAGGAAGTGCAGGCCGCAGCGGATGCCGCCTATGCGGAATACGAGTCCCACATGGCAAAGATCCGCGTGAAGGGCAGCGAGATCATCGATGAAGCCGCCGTCAGGGCAAGCGCATCATCGTGCTGGCAGGCCGCCCCTACCATGTGGACCCCGAGGTGAACCACGGCATCGACCGCCTCATCACCCGCCACGGTGCTGCCGTTGTTACCGAGGACAGCATTTCCAACCGGGTGCAGAAGTTCCCTACCAGTGTGCTGAACCAGTGGACCTACCACAGCCGCCTGTATGCCGCCGCCAAGTACTGCACCACCCAGAAGGATATGGATCTGGTGCAGCTGGTGTCCTTCGGCTGCGGCGTGGATGCCATCACCACCGACGAGACCCGCGAAATTCTGCAGGAGGGCGGCAAGCTCTACACCCAGCTCAAGATCGACGAGATCACCAATCTGGGTGCCGTGAATATCCGCCTGCGCAGTCTGTTTGCTGCTCTGGACGAGCGGGACGAGGTGGCCGCAGAAAAGGCAGAATAAAATAGAGATAGAGCAAAAAGCTTTTTAAGAAAGCAACATAGGAGGAACCTATGGAATACAATTATCCCAAATTTACCCCGGAGATGAAGAAGACCCATACCATCCTCATCCCCAACATGGCCATTACCCAGTTCCGCCTGCTGGAGTACGCCCTGCGTTACGACGGCTACAAGTGCGAAATTCTGGGCAACTGCGGCAGTGCCGTGGCACAGCTGGGCCTGAAATACGTCCACAACGACACCTGCTACCCGGCTCTGCTGGTCATCGGTCAGTTTCTGGATGCGCTGAACAGCGGCAAGTATGATCTGGATCACACCGCCCTGCTCATCACCCAGACCGGCGGTGGCTGCCGTGCCTCCAACTACATTCATCTGCTGCGCAAGGCACTGGTCAAGGCAGGCTATCCGCAGATCCCGGTGGCCAGCCTGAACTTCTCGGGTCTGGAAAAGGACAGCGGCTTCCAGATGACCCTGCCGCTGGCCCGCCGTGCGCTGGCCTGCATCTTCTACGGCGATATGCTGTGCGCTTTGCGCAATCAGGTGGCACCTTACGAGAACGAGAAGGGGGCTGCCGATAAGATGGTAGACCTGTGGGTGGAACGCTTGGGCCGCGTGCTGCTGGCAGGCAAGGGCTACACCTCCAAGGAGATGAAGCACACCTTCCCCCTCATCGCAAAGGACTTTGCTGCCATCCCCGTTACCCGGGTGCCCAAGGTCAAGGTGGGCGTGGTTGGCGAAATTTACGTCAAGTACAGCCCGCTGGGCAACAATGACCTGCAGAAGTTTCTGGAAAGTCAGGACTGCGAGGTGAACTTCCCGGGCCTGATGGGCTTTGTGCAGTACTGTGCCTTCAACATGGGCGAGGATCATGTACTGTACGGCGGCAAGCTGGCTGTGAAGATCGGCATTGACCAGTTCCTGAACTGGCTGGACGGCATCGAGCGCGCCATGCTCAAGGCTGAGGCCGACGCAGGCTTCTACGCCCCCGGCCCCTTCAAGGAGCTGGTGGAAAAGCCCAAGGGCATCATTTCGCTGGGTGCCAAGATGGGCGAGGGCTGGCTGCTGACTGCGAGATGATCGAGCTGGTGCAGGGCGGCTACGGCAATATCGTGTGCGCCCAGCCCTTCGGCTGCCTGCCCAACCACATCGTGGGCAAGGGTATGGTGAATAAGATCCGCGCCCTGTACCCCAGTGCCAACATCACCCCCATCGATTACGACCCCAGCGCCACCAAGGTCAATCAGGAAAACCGCATCAAGCTGATGCTGGCAGTGGCCAAGGAGCGCCTGAATGCCCCGGTGGAGGCAAAGCTCTGACGGCAGAGGAAATCGCAGGCGGCGCACCCAAAGTCGGCGCGGCGGTCTGATGTTCTAAAGCGGAAAATACCGAAATGCAAAAAGCCCGTCCGGGCCTAAAACTCGGACGGGCTTTTATCATGCCTTGAGAAAAATCAATGCAGGAGAGATCACTTCTGATTCTTCATGTAGATGTGGTGGGGCAGACCGGCAATGTACAGCGGGGTCAGCTCGGCCTGGATCAGCGGGCGGGCATAAGCCAGGAACTCATCGGTCATCTGGGTGTGGTTGGCGTTCATCCAGCTCAGCGGCACCTTCTTTTCGAGGTTTGCAACTTCGCTGATGGGGTGCAGCTCGGTGGTGCACTGGTACGGGCTGTTGGAGATGCGCTTCAGGGCCACCATCTGGCCGGTAACGCCCTCAAAGGCAGCCTTGGCGGCAGCACCGCCCACCTGATAGGCTTCGGTGATGTCGGTGCGGCTGGTCAGATGGCCTGCGCAGCGCTGCAGGGTGGAAAGCTCGATGCAGCGGGTCTTTGTGTCCAGATTGCGGGCCACCACATTTGCCAGATACCGTGCGGTGCCGGTCAGGGCCTTATGGCCGAAAGCGTCCACTGCGTGCACATCGTCGGCCAGCTCACAGACGTAGCGGCCATCTTCCAGCTTCACGCCTTCGGAAACGGCGATCACGATGCTGGGCTTCTTCTCCTGCATCACGCGCACCTTCTCAATGAAGTGTTCCACATTGAAGGGCACTTCGGCAGGCAGATCATGTCTACACCTTCGCAGTCGTCACTCTTTGCCAGAGCGGCGGCAGCGGTCAGCCAGCCGGCGTTGCGGCCCATGATCTCCACCACGGTGACGTACTTGGTGCCGTACACGGTGGCATCGCGGATGATCTCCTTCATCACCACGCCGATGTACTTGGCAGCAGAGCCGTAGCCGGGGGTGTGGTCGGTGACCATCAGGTCGTTGTCGATGGTCTTGGGCACGCCCATAAAGCGGATGTCGCTCTGGATGCGCTCGCCGTACTCGGCCAGCTTGCCGATGGTGTCCATGGAGTCGTTGCCGCCGATGTAGAAGAAGTAGCCGATGTTCAGCTTTTCCAGAATGGCGAACAGCTTTTTGTAGACGGTCTCGTCCTCATGCCAGTCCGGCAGCTTGTAGCGGCAGCTGCCGAGGAAGCTGGACGGGGTGCGCTTGAGCAGCTCGATGTCCAGATCGTCCGTCAGCACGGTGGAAAGATCCACCACCCGCTCCTCCAGCAGACCGGCAACGCCATTGCACATACCGTAAACGATCTCTGCGCCGCGGCTCTTGCAGCTCTCAAAGACGCCCGCAAGGCTTGCATTGATGACGGAAGTAGGACCGCCAGACTGACCAACGATTGCATTTTTACCCATGATGATTTCTCCTTTTTTGTTTTTCTGTTTCGGCAATATAATATTACGTGCAGGATGCACGAAAACAGACGCGGGAAAAGGGGTTACAGACGGATGTGGCGCGGGGTGCCGTTGACGTAAACGGGGGTCACCTCGTCCAGGATCAGCGGACGGGCATACTCCTCAAAGGCAGCAGTCACCTGCATCCCGTCGGGGCTGATCCAGTCCAGCGGCACCTTCTTTTCAAGGTTTGCCACCTGCTGCACATCCACCGACTCGGTGATGCACTGGTAGGGATAAGCGGAAATGCGCTTGAGCGCGATCATGCGGCCGGTCTCGCCCGCAAAGGCTGCGGCTGCTGCGGCACCGCCCACAGCGTAGGCTTCGTTCACATCCGTGCGGCTGGCCAGATGGCTGGCGCAGCGCTGCAGGGTGGAAAACTCGATGGCGCGGCTCTTGCAGTTCAGCTTGTCGTGGATGAGGTCGGACAGGTAGCGGCTGGTGCCGCTGAGCACGGCCTTGTGGCCAAAGGCATCCAGCTGGCCTGCGGTGGACACCAGATCGCACAGATAGGTGCCGTCGGCGGTCTTTACGCCCTCGCTGGCCGCAATGATCACATTGGACTTGCGGCGCTGCAGCTCGTCCACCTTGGCAAGGAACTTGTCCTGATCGAAGGGCACCTCCGGCAGCAGGATCAGATCCGGGCCTTCGCAGTCGTCGCCGCCCGCAAGGCAGGCCGCACCGGCAAGCCAGCCCGCATGTCGGCCCATGATCTCGGCCACGGTCACGCTGCGGATGTCATACACGGAGGAATCCCGGATGACTTCCTTTAAAATAGTGGCAATGTACTTGGCGGCAGAGCCGTAGCCGGGGGTGTGGTCGGTCAGGCATAGGTCGTTGTCGATGGTTTTAGGCACACCGATGAACCGCACGCTGCTGCCCACGCGCTCACCGTAGCGGGAAAGCTTTGCGATGGTGTCCATGGAGTCGTTACCGCCAATGTAAAACACCGCGCAGATGTCGTACTTGTCAAACAGGGTGAACAGTTTGATGAAGGGTGTGGAGTCCACATCCGGGTCCGGCAGCTTGTAACGACAGCTGCCAAGGTAGCTGGAAGGCGTGCGCTTGAGCAGTTCAATGCTCATGCGGTCGTCCAGCAGGACGTTCAGCTCCAGCATTTCTTCCTTGAGCAGACCTTCGATGCCGTATTTCATGCCATACACCTTGTCTGCACCCAGGCTGCAGGCGGCTTTGTACACGCCTGCCAGACTGGAGTTGATCACGGCGGTAGGGCCGCCGCTCTGACCAATGATCACATTCTTGGCCATGAGTACCTCCTTTTGCAAATTTCATTCTTATCATTTGTACATCGCTGCAGGTTCCGGCTTCCGCGCCGCCAGAGTGGGGTTTGGTCTAAAGGCCCTGCACTGCCCGCAGACCGTGCGGCAAACAAACCGGATGCTGCAAGTGATACAAAAAAGTTTGCGGCATGTGCACACCCTTTTGTAAAATGTGCAAAATTACCACATCCTTATTGTACCTGTTTTGCCTGTTGTATGCAAGACCTAATTGGTTGCACAGGCAAAAAAATTATGATAAAATAAAAAACGCACAGCCCTAGGCGGATAAAACCCCCTTCTGTGCGGGAAAAATGGAGAAAGCTGGAAAAACCATGGGCATTTCACACGAGTATCATTCTGCGCCGCGCCGGGCACGGCGCGGTACAGTCAGCGGCAAGCTGCGCTTTCTGGGCGCAGTGGTCGCCATTTTGCTGGTATCCTACGCCATCACGGCCATTCTGGAAAAGGGCGCAGAGGCGCGGACGATACCCCGTCTACCAACGCCAGCGGCATTGCCGAGAATATTCTGGCACCGCTGCCCATGCAGGGCGAAGCGGACAGCAGCAGTGCTGCACAGGATGGCAGCACCGGTGGACAGGCCGTCACACTGGAGAACTTTGGCCCTGCAAAGCAGAGCGCTGGGGCCTACACCGTCAAAGCCTATGATGCCAGCGTCATCCGCCAGCCCAGCTGCGGGCAGGTGGACCTGAGCTACTTTGCGGACGCAGCCTTTCTGGGCGACAGTCTGACGGTGGGCTTCTCGGATTACCAGATCAATCTGGACGGGGCACTCATCTGCGGCTATACCGGCGTTGGCCCGGATGCCATTGTGAACCGCAGCGCAGTCAAAAGCCCCACCCGCGGGCAGGAGGTAGCGCTGGATGTGCTGGCCGCTGCCCGGCCCAAGAAGCTGTATATCCTGCTGGGCACTAACACCCTCACCACGCTGGGCGCTTCGGATCGCTTCCTTGCCTACTATGGCCAGATGCTGGATATGCTGCGCGAGGCTTTGGGCGAGGACTGCGTGATCTACGTGCAGTCTATCCCGCCGGTGCGACCCTCGGCAGCTGCTGAAAAGCCCGGCCTTGCATCGGATGTGCTGCGCGGTGTGAACGAGCAGCTGGCTCAGCTGGCCGCCAGCAAGGGATGCGTTTACCTTGACCTGTGGGAGACCCTTGCCGACGGCGAGGGCAACCTGAAGGAGATGCTTGCAGCGCCGGATGGCGTGCATCTCTCTGCAGGCAACGGCTACGGCGCATGGGTCACCTACCTGCGAAACCACGCCAAGTACCGCGCGGATAATTCCTGGACGATGGGCAGCATTTACAGTGCACAGTAAAACGGAGTGAAAAATAAAGAGCCGTTGCACAAAATGGATGTGCAATGGCTCTTTTGTGTATGATGCAGTTTCCCACAGCGACCCTACGGTGAAAAAGTGTTTCAGAAAAGCCCGCAGGCTTTTCTGAAACACAAATATAAAATAAATTTTCCGCTGAAAATGCCCAGAGCGAACGCGGAGGGCATTCCGATCATAAAATTACTCCTGCTGTTCCAACTCCAGCAAATATTGCTTCATCTCCACGCCATAGGCGTAGCCGGTGAGCTTGCCGGTGCTGCCCACCACCCGGTGGCAGGGCTGAAGGATGGCGATGGGGTTGCAGTGGCAGGCACCGCCCACGGCACGGCTGGCCTTGGGCTTGCCAACAGCGGCGGCCAGCTGGCCGTAGGTGCGGGTCTCACCGTAGGGGATGCGGCACATCTCGGCCCAGACGGCCTTCTGGAAGGGGGTGCCCTTGGGGGCCAGCGGCAGATCGAATTCCCTGCGCGCCCCGGCAAAATATTCGTTCAGCTGCTCCTCGGCTTCCTGTAAAAGCGGTGTCTCGCACACCTTGCGGGGCAGCGGTTCCAGTTCCGGTACGCCGTCCGGGCAGAGGGTCAGCCCGCAGATGGCATCGTTTTCCTCTTCCAGCCGGAAGGTTCCCAGAATGCTGTTCACATACCAGACGTTCAAAAGTTGCGCTTCCTTTCCTGTGAGTTTGTGTTATACTGAAGTTATCTTAACACAAATGTACATCCGGCGAAAGGGGCGTTTTTTGTTATGGTACAGGCATTGGAAGAAATCATTGCCAAAAGCAGCAGCGTCGTGTTCTTTGGCGGGGCGGGCGTTTCCACCGAGAGCGGCATCCCGGACTTCCGCAGTGTGGACGGACTTTATCATCAGAAGTACGCCTACCCGCCGGAAACCATCCTGAGTCACACTTTCTGGAGGAGAACCCGGAGGAGTTTTACCGTTTTTACCGCGATAAGCTCATCGTGAAGGGGGCAAAGCCCAACGCGGCCCACCTGCGGCTGGCAAAGCTGGAACGGAGGGCAGGCTGAAAGCGGTCGTCACCCAGAACATCGACGGCCTGCATCAGGCGGCGGGTAGCCGCACAGTGTACGAGCTGCACGGCAGCACCCTGCGCAACTACTGCACCCGCTGCGGTAAGTTCTACGATGTGGATTTCATTGCCAACAGCACCGGTGTGCCCCGCTGCACCGAGTGCGGCGGCATTGTCAAGCCGGATGTGGTGCTGTATGAAGAAGGGCTGGACGAGGAGGTGCTGTCCGGCGCGGTGAACGCCATCCGCCATGCGGATACCCTGATCATCGGCGGCACAAGCTTGTGGTGTACCCGGCGGCAGGACTGATCCGGTACTTCCGGGGCGGCCATCTGGTGGTCATCAACATGCAGCCCACCGGGGCAGATGCGGAAGCCGACCTGTGCATTGCAAAGCCCATTGGTCAGGTACTGAGCGAGGATGTAACGCTGGATCTGTAAAACAAAAAGAGCGGCCCTGTTTCGCGCCGATTCTCGCCCCCGGTCCGGTATGCTGGATGCATACTGAAAAAGAATGGGGGAAACCAAATGATCCAGGTTTGTGACCCGCCGCGCACGCGGCAGGTAAGGCGGCTTTCGGCGGAGGAATTCTGCCAGCTGGCGCAGAGCGAAGTGAGCAGTGTGTACCGTCCGCGCAGCGAGGTGCTGCGGATGCTGACGGTAGGCGAGGTGTGGGGCGTGTACAGTGCACGCGGTGTGCCGGGAGCCGGGTGCATCCTGCTGCCCATGGATGCCGATGTGGCAGCAGCGGCTGCGCTGCGCCGCTTTCTGGGCTGGAACCGCACGTCAGGCGGATATTTTTTGACCCCGGCAGCCGGGCCGGACGGCCATGCCGCCGAGACCCTTGCGCCGCTGCTGGCTGCGGCTGCTGCCCGGCAGGAGTTTCTTGCCCGGCAGCGGGCACGGTGGGCCGTGGTGGAATGTGCGGCAGAAGAGCTGATCCCGCTGTATCTGCGTCAGGGGTTTGCTTTGCGGGCTATCCGTCCGCTGGACAGTCTGGCACCGTGTTTTCTGCTGCAGGCCGGGTGCCTTGCGCAGAATGTGCCGCCGGTATGGCTCCCGCTGGCCGACCGGGTGCACATTGCCATCCTGCTGGCTCGAGGCTATGCCGCGCTGGAAAGCCGCGAAAGCCCGCAGGGCACCGTGCTGGCACTGTATCCCGTATGATGTGAAAGTGAGGAAGTTGAAATGAAAGCAGTGGTTCTGGAAGATTATGCCATACAGCAGGGAGATCTGGACTGGTCGGGTGTGAAGGCGCTTGTGCCGGACATCACCCGCTATGGGCGCACCGCGCAGGAAGAGGTGGTGCCGCGCATCGGGGATGCGGAGATCGTGTTCCTGAATAAGTGCCGCATCGACGAAGCCGTTCTGGCCCAGTGCCCGAAGCTCAGGTGGGTGGGCATCATTGCCACCGGCACGGATAACCTTGATCTGAAGGCCTGCCGCCGCCATGGCGTGCCGGTAGCCAACGTGCCGGGCTATTCTACTTACAGTGTGGCACAGATGACCTTCAGCCTGCTGCTGGCCATCTGCCAGTGCGCCGACCGTTACCATCGCCTTGTGCAGGACGGCCATTGGCGCACCGAGGAGCCTGCGGCCTACGGTCTGCTGCCGCAGGTGGAACTGCTGGGCAAGACCTTTGGCATCTATGGCTACGGCAGCATTGGCCGGCAGACCGCCCGCATTGCCAAGGCCTTTGGCATGGAGGTGTTGGTGTGCACCCCGCACCGTTCGGCCGGAGTACGAAGCCGACGGTGTGGAGTTCGTGGATCTTGACACCCTGCTTGCCCGCAGCGATGTGCTCAGCCTGCACTGTCCGGCAACACCTGCAACACAGGGGCTGATCAACGCGGCCACCCTTGCCAAGGCAAAGCCCGGCATGATCTTGCTGAACACCGCCCGCGGTGCGCTGGTGGACGAGCAGGCCGTGGCCGATGCGCTGAAAAACGGGAAGCTTGGCTTTTACGGTGCCGATGCCTTTGGCACTGAACCGCTGCCGCAGGCAAGCCCTTTGCGCGGCCTGCCGAATGCCCTGCTGACACCGCACATCGCGTGGGCCACCAACGAAGCCCTGCAGCGGCTGATGGATATTACTGCCAACAACCTGCGCACATGGCTGGATGGCGCGGGAGAGAATATTGTGAACGCATAAAACGGAACGCCGCATGGACGTTCCCGTTTTTTTAGTTCAGGATACCGCTTGCCTTGATGGACTGCACCGCCTCGGCAATGCGCTCCGGCGGCAGGGTGAGGGCAAAGCGTACGTAGCCTTCGCCCAGCGGGCCAAAGCTGGAACCCGGCGTGCACAGCACACCGCTCTTTTCCACAAGGTCAAGACAGAAGTCCATGCTCTTTGCGTACTTTGCCGGGATGGGTGCCCACACGAACATGCTGCCGTGACTGTCCGGCACATTCCAGCCAATGGAACGCAGGCCGCCGCACAGAGCGTCGCGGCGCTGCTGGTACAGGCCGCACTGCGTTTTTACCATGTCCAGCGGGCCGGTCAGGGCGGCGATGGCGGCTTTCTGCACCGGCAGGAACATGCCGAAATCGATCTGGCCGCGCAGCTTTTTAAAGGCGGCTACCACGTCCCTCCGGCCCACAAGAAAGCTGATGCGTGCACCGGTGACGTTGAAGCTTTTGGACAGGCTGAAGAACTCCACGCCCACATCCATGGCACCCGGCGTATTGAAGAAGCTGTTGCCCACGGCCCCGTCAAAGATAATGTCGCTGTAGGCGTTGTCGTGGATGATAAGAATGTCGTACTTTTTGGCAAAGGCCACCAGCTCGGCGTACAGCTCCGGGGAGCCGACGCTGCCCACCGGGTTTGCGGGCAGGGAGACGATCATATACTTTGCCTTACGGGCCACATCCTCCGGAATGTCCTTCACATAAGGCAGGAAGCCGTGCTCCTTGGTCAGCGGGTAATACCACGGCTTTGCGCCGCCCAGCAGACTGCCCGCAATGAACACCGGGTAGCAGGGAGTGGGCAGCAGCACGGTGTCGCCCTCGTCGCACAGCACCATACCAATGTGGCCCACGCCCTCCTGACTGCCCGCACAGCTGGCCACCTGATCCGGCGTGATCTCTACGCCGAAGCGGCGCTTGTAGTAGCCGCACACAGCATCCAGCAGCTCAGGCAGGTCGCGCAGGCTGTACTTCCAGTTCTGCGGGTCGGCAGCGGCATCCATCATGGCCTTGCGGATGTGCTCGGCAGGCGCGAAGTCCGGCGTGCCGACGCTCAGATTATAAATGGTGCGGCCCTGTGCTTCCAGAGCTACCTTGCGTTCGTTCAGTGCGGCGAAGATCTCGTCGCCGAACAAGTCCAGTCGTTTGGAAAATTCCATGATACAATACCCCTCAAATCCTCTTGTTTTCAACATGAACCATTTTAATAATAGAGCTATTTTAGCACGTTTTGCCTGCCTGCGCAACGAAAAGGGCAGATGGGGGAGAAAGTTTCAACTTTCGGTGATGGGAAGCGAAGGATGTTTCACGGGAAGAAAACCCTCTCAGTCACGGCTGACGCCGTGCCAGCTCTCCCGAAGGGCGAGCTTTATGAGTGCAAACCATCAGATGCAAAAGAGCTCCCCCTTTCGGGGGAGCTGGCGAGCGAAGCGAGACTGAGAGGTTTATCAATCGATCGTCGTTTTTGTCCGTCCCACGCCGATGACGGCGGTGCTGATCTTTTTCCAGCTGTTGCAGCCGCACACACCGTCCACACGCAGGCTCGTGCGCCGCTGGAAGCCTTTCAGCGCTTCCTCCGTCCGGGCGCCAAAGATGCCGTCGATGCGGCTCCCGGTCTGGTAGCCCAGCGTGGAAAGCGCGTCCTGCAGAATCATCACATAGCAGCCGCGGCTTCCCCGCCTCAGGTGGGGTAGCCTGCTGTGGTGCCGCTGCAGGCGGGCGTGCCGTAGCGGCGGTCCATGTGCACCCATGTGGGGGTCTGGCTCAGCGGCTCCACATAGCCCCATGCCCCGGTGCCCCGGGCTGCGTTGTAGATGGCCGTGCGGGCGGTCTGGGTCAGGCTTTGGCCCACGTCAAAGGATACGCCCGCGTAGTGCTGGCTGCGGGTGCCGTGGCCGCCCTCCCAGATGCGGCGGAAGGCATATCCCACCGGGATGCCCTTGCCGTACTTGCGGCGGGTCAGGTTCCACGCTTCCATGGCCGCAATGGTGGTCCACAGGGTGGGGCTGGCGGATTTGCCACGGAATTCCCGCACCCGCAGGGTGGTGCCGGTGCTGTAGGGCATGGGGTCGTTCTCGTTCAGGTTTGCATAGGTGTATACCTTGTTCTCGTAGGCATCGTAGATCAGAAGTCGTGCCATCGCTCATTCCTCCTTGCTGCAGTGTGGGCAGCTCTGGGCCTGCAGCGCGGCCCATGTTCCACGGTCACGGTGCCGGTCACCAGCAGCCAGCCGCTGTTGTGCCAGCCGGACGGCGCAGTCTCTTCCGGGCCGAAGCAGCGGTTCTCGGTCACATAGCCCTCGGTGCAGTACAGGCAGGAACGCCGTTCAGCATGTCTCCACCTG
>ENA-OPZM01000760-OPZM01000760.1-human-gut-metagenome-genome-assembly--contig:-NODE-760-length-13056-cov-11.716297_pt1 | contig 13056 bp, 26 predicted proteins | sample MGYA00242478_ERZ504493 | MGnify/ENA primary metagenome ERZ504493 (study PRJEB26092, sample SAMD00036227) | human gut metagenome | host: Homo sapiens | study: EMG produced TPA metagenomics assembly of...
CCGCGCCCGACGGTTCGGACGGGCTCGACGGAAGCCCCGTCGACCTGCGCATCCTGCTCTTCTGCGCGTTCCGGCACGACATGGACGGCGACGCCGGCCTGTGGACGCGGCTGCTCGACGATCCGCCGGAGGAGATCGACAGGCAATGGCGCGCCATCTCCGCGCGCGACCTGTATGAGGCCGGATACGCGCCCCAAGGCGCGCCCGAGCCGCCCATCCAGCACCTGGAGCCATTGGGGGACGCCGGCGACCCGCGTGGGGTGAAGTCTACCTGAAGCTGGTCGGAGGCGCGGAATGACCGAAGAAATTCATGCCCCGCGCTTCAGCGCTGGGTCCATGGTCGGGATGCATAGGAGCCAAGTAGAAGGAGGTGGTCCGCGATGAGCGCGTATGAGGCCGTTAGAATTCGGCTCGACCCAACCCCACGGCAGACACGGCTGTTGGAGTCCCATGCGGGTGGTGCGCGTTTCGCGTACAATCTGATGCTCGCGCACGTCCAGCGCCAAATCTCCTTGGGTGAGAAACCGGACTGGACGTTGTACGCGATGCGCCGCTGGTGGAACGAGTGGAAGGACGAAATCGCCCCGTGGTGGCGAGAGAACAGCAAGGAGGCGTACAGCAGCGCGTTTGAATGGCTGTCCCAAGCGTTGAGGAACTGGTCGGACAGCAGGAAGGGCAGGCGCGCGGGCCGTAGGGTGGGCTGGCCGAAATACAAGTCGAAACGCTCCAGTGTCCCGCGTTTCGCATACACGACCGGCAGCTTCGGCCTTATCGAAGACGACCCGAAGGCGTTGAAACCGCCACGCATCGGACGCGTACACTGCATGGAGAACGCCACCGAACGCGTCCACGGTAGACGAATCGTGCGCATGACCGTCAGTCGCCATGCGGGCTTCTGGTATGCGGCCCTCACCGTCGAACGTCCCACCGAAAGCGTTCCAGCGAAAAACAGAAAACGGAAGAACCGTAATCGTCAGGTCGGCGTGGATTTGGGTGTCAAGACCCTCGCCACCCTATCGGATGGCACCACGTTCCCCAATCCACGCAACTACGTCCGCACGCAACGGAAACTCCGCCACGCCCAACAGTCGTTAAGCCGCCGCGATAGGGGCATGAACCATGGATGCGGGTCGAAACGGTACAACAGGGCGTTGGAGCGTGTGCGCCGAATCCACGCTCGCATAGCCGCCCAACGAGCCGACAACATCAGCAAGCTCACCACGTGGCTTGCCGACAATTATTCCGACATCAGCATCGAAGACCTCAACGTGCAAGGCATGAGCCATAACAGGAGGCTTGCCAAACACATACTGGACGCGGACTTCCACGAGTTCCGCCGCCAACTGGAATACAAGACCGCACGCACCGGCACGAGGCTCCATGTCATCGACCGCTGGTATCCAAGCTCGAAGACCTGCTCGAACTGCGGGACGGTGAAAGCCAAGCTGTCCCTGTCCGAACGCGTCTACCATTGCGAGGAGTGCGGACTTGACATGGACCGCGACCTGAACGCGGCCATCAACATCCAAGTCGCCGGGAGTGCCCCGGAGACGTTAAACGCGCGTGGAGGAAGCGTAAGACATGCCCGCCCCAAAGGTGGGACAATGCGGCATCCGGCGAAACGCGAACCAAGCGGCGGCGAGAGTCGCGTGAGGCTTGGAGCTGGCCTTGGCAACGAGGCCATGCAGATGACTTCGCTCTAGCGACAAGCTAAAACAAAGTCATCTACAACGGGACTTCGCGTACGCCCTGCTCATGCCCGCCGAGATCATGCGGGTCATGTTCGCGTCCGACTTGGACGTACCTGAGATGGCGCGCGGATTCGGAGTGCCCTGGTGCCAGGTCCGGCGGCGCCTCGCCATGCTCGGGCTTGACGATTATTGCGAATAGGCCGGGACGCATGGCCGGAACCGAAGGGCCACGAAAGGCGCGGCCGGAAGGAGTCCGGGAAAATGGACGAGCATACACCGATCGATGTCCCGATTCGGTTGGAGGAATGGGACCGCCATGACTGCATTAATGAGGTCGACACCATCGTGGTCGACATACGCCCGATCCTCGACGCCACCGATTATGACCATCTTCCCGCCCCGGATGAATGGGATGCGGACTTCATCGCGGAGGAGGCCCAACGGCTGGGCCTGCTCAGATTGTGGGACGGTCCGTTCACTGTAGAACTGCCCGAATGCGGGGAGTACCCCGCCTACGTTGAATGGCGCGGGACCCACAAGGTCGTCGAAGGCGCCAAGGAGCGGTTCCGCGCCTGGCGAGGGACGAGATCCTATCCCGCATCGAAAGGACCCAAGCCGAGCTTGACCGGCTCGTGGCCGAGTACAAGGCGGCATGACCGGGACGCATGGCCGGAACCGAAGGGCCGCGAAAGGCGCGGCCGGAAGGAGTCCAAGACCATGACCATAGACGAGCTTATCGAACAGGTCAACTACCGCGACGACAAGCGTCGCGGCTTGGACGTGAGCGTGATTCCCGTGACTCTCCTCTAAGGGAGGTCGTCACAGGCGCCCCATCCATCATGGGTGGTTGACCGCACCCTGGCCTTGGGTCTGCCCAAGGCTTTGTATCGCCCTATCTCTGATGTTCAGGGCGGCGTTGTGGTCGGCATCGTCGCTATGGCCGCAACGCAGGCAGTCGAATCTCGCGTGGTCACGGTTTCCCTTGTCCACGTAGCCGCACCTGTTGCACCATTGGCTCGTATACGCCGGGTCGACCATCACGACTTGGATGCCTTTGGCTGCGGCCTTGTAGGCCGTGAACTCCTGCAATTGGGAGAACGGCCACTGGTTGAGCATGTTGCGTCGATGCCTGCCGGTCCTGGTGCCCTTGCGCGCCAATCGGCGTATCCGGGTCAGGTCTTCGAAGGCCATGACGCCGATGCCGGGGGTGTCCGCAAGCCTTTTCGCCGCGCAATGGTCGACATCGCGGATGAACCGCTCTTCCCTTCCGCTCATCGCCTTCAGGCGGCGGTGGGCGCTCCGGGTGCCTTTTTCCTGCAATGTCCGCCTATCGTATGCGTAGCGGCGTCTGACGCGTTGGACCCGCGGATACCGGTATTCACCCCCCTCCGAGTCCTTGTAGAGGGCGTGCATTCCCAGGTCCACGCCAAGCACCCTGCCTTCGACCGGTTCGGCCTTGGGAATCCTGAACGTGAGCGTCAACCGCGCCATAAGACCGTTCGAGTCAAGGACGAGCGTCACGGCCTGGAGCCTCCGCTCCGGATAGCGTTCGTCGAACCACGCGGGAATCGACGGCAACAGGAAGCGTTGGCGCTTCTGCCCGTGCATGGAGCTCAGCGTCAGCAGGTTCCCCCGAAGGCTCATGGTGCGCAGGTCGAACCTGACGGTCGGTTTCCTCCGTGATGCCCTGAGCGACATCCGCGTTTCGGATGGTTCGAGTTCCACGAGCGCACCGCCCCGGCGGCGTCGCGCAGGGCATTGCACACGAATTGGCTCGGCAATTGCGGGAACCTGTCCCTTAGGCCCGCGTAGAGCGCCTTGTGCGCCCCTACGGCGTTGACCGTGTGGTTGGCGTCGTACCAGGACACCGCCGAGCCCCAGACGCGGTTGTACAGATCGGCGAGCGGGAGTACATGGCGTGCTGGTCGGGCGAGAGCGCCAACGGCAGAACAAGGCGCGGGTGGGCGTGTTGTCCGCCATGCCCTCGCGTCGTCTTGCCGTGGCGCTCTTCTTCCTGGCCATATTCCACTCTATGCGTCGCAACGATCGGGACGCATGACTCTGGGAAGGAGGCCATGCGATTCCTCCCCACCCACGAGGGGCGGGGTATCCTCGCATGGATTACATCATGAACGCACGGACCGAAACACTGGCCGAGGTCATCGACTGGCTCGGAGACGAGGCCGACAGGGAATGGGAACGCGCCAAAGACGGCCTGAGCGACGGATACGGCGGGTTCGACGCCTACACGCGGACAATCCAGCACTGTCAGGACATGATTGTCGAGGATGAGGCTTCGAGTGGGAAACACACGGAAATCGCCCTGTTGAAGCATTTGGCCGACACGTTCGATGAACGGCTCCGCAAGGCCGAACGGGCCAAGGACAGGGGAGCCGGTTACACGTACAACGACGGCCGGTCCGACGCCTTCGGGTGGGCGGCGACCTACTGCCGACTCATGCTCGAACGGGAACGACGGCACAAAGGAAAGGAATAGGACGATGCATGACTTCTCCCAATGGCTCCAGTCGGCGGACGGGATGGATGAAAAGGTGTGCGTGTTCCTTGTCTTCGGAGCGCTTTTCTGCGCAATCGCCGCTTTTATAAATGAATCTGTTACTCCTCTTCTGCTCGCGGTCGGATGCCTCTGCCTGTCCGAGGGATTGTCCTCTCCAAATCTTGAATCGGAAATCAAGCAAATCTGGGGATTGCAGGAGGTCTCGTCCGAATGCGACCTACCCGACCACGACCTGCCGACCAAGAACATGAAATGCTATGTGACCAACGGAAAAGGACATAAGGAATTGGTCGAAATCCGTGTATCGAAGGACGGAACCAAGCTCGGCCTGTACGACACGGACGGCAAAGCGCTGAAAACAACAGGAAAGGAATAGTGCATTGAAGGACTTCTCTAAATGGGCGGCCATGTGGGACGCATACGCCGAATCCAGTCCCGGTGACCCCACCCCCGGCACTCCCGCCGCCATGTGCTTCAACATCGGTTTGATAATGGTGATAGGCGGTATTATCGGAGCCATCATTCGCTTGACCTCGGAGTCGGACAAACTGGTGGCGGTGTTTCTGGCGGGCCTTCTGGGCGTCGCATTGCTGCTCGCATCATTCTTCCTGCCATCCCACAACGACGCCCATGTATCCGAACCACCCACATTGACCGAGCAAATCGAGAGAACGTGGGGGCTGGACGAAATGGGCGATTGCAAAAACACGAGCCACGGGCTTATCGACAGCCCAAGCCTACCAAGTCGAGCCTTGACGACGGTGACTGGAAGTGCGTCGCCTACACCGACAATCAACGCACCGAACTGACCGTCCACATCAACGGGAACAGGGTCGGATTATATAAGGCCGACGGCACGGCATTAAAGCCGGTCGGAAAGAACTGAACGATGAAGGATTTCACGAAATGGGTGGACGCCTGGAATACCTATAACAGCGCATATGACAAAGCGGCAGAGGCGGGCGGCGGCTACAGCTGGACATTTTTCTTCATGTTTCTGACGTTTGCCGCATCATCTGTGGCGTTGTTCTATGAGACAAAACGGAAGAAACCCATCGTAACGACGGTTGCAACGGTCTTCGCCCTCGTCGGAGTGATGGGCGTCGTACAAACGGTGGACATCCGTAGTCCCAAGGAAATCGAAGCCGCGGTAAAGGTCGAAAAACCGAGGACGCTCAAGGATGAAATCAAACACGTTTGGGGATTGGAGGACATCACATGCAACGACACCGGAGGCGACATTGATTTCGCCTCGTCGAAGACCCGCCTGCCAGACGGCGACAGTTCATGTGTCGCATACCGCAAGGACGGGATTGTCGAAGTCGTCGCCCATGCGGATTCCGGCAAGCTTGAACTGTACCGCAAATCCGACGGCAAACCCTTGCGGTCGGTAGGGGAGGAATAGAACGATGAAGGACTTCACGAAATGGGTGGAAGCTTGGAACGCGTACATTCATCCGCCAACAAAGCAGGTGCCCCGGACCGCCGCTGAGTTGAGTGCCGGTGGGCATTCCGCATGGGTCATTATTGCCATAATGTGCATCTTCACTCTGGCTGCCGTCATCCTCCATTGTCTGGAGGAGAGGTCCACCCTTTTCGGCGTACTCAGCAGCGTATTCACCGGTCTCGGCATCTTCATCGCCTTCCTTGGCACGGTGGCCGTCCTCATGTTGACCCAGCCGACGAAGACGGTGGACGAGAACGTGCCCCGCCCGGCATCATTCGTCACGCAGGTAGGGAGGGAGTTCGGCGTGCGCAACCTGTCATGTCCGGCCAAGGTTATGACCGCATCCGAACTGCCCGACATGGGGTCGTACCACTGCGTCTACACCTACGGCGCGAACGACGCGAACCTGCGGAACGTGACCCTCGTCGTAGCCGACGGCAACAAGGTCGGCCTGTACAAGGCTGACGGAAAGGCATTGAAATGATAGACATGAGCGAATGGGCGAACGGTTCCCACAACAGTTTCGGGGACGCATATACATGGCGACATTGTCCACGGTGCTGGTTTTCGCCGTGCTGGGCGTCGTCTGGCGGGCGGGCAGACGCTTGGCGCTTCGCGCGACGCATCGTATCCCACGGGACGCCCAGCCATTGCTGGAGGACACCAAATTCGTCATATGTCTGGCCCTTGTGGGCGGCTTCGGACTGCTCCTGACGTTGAACCCCGGTCTTCTCGTTCTCCCGAAGGACACCACGTTCACCGAACAGGTGGCGCGACAGGCCGGATTGGAGGCGTTGTCTTGCCCGACCGTCTACGACTCCAAATACATGCCCCGAGAGGACAGGTACGAATGCGAGTACGTGGATGCGAGAGGAAAGGCGCACGACATGAGTCTGTTGGTCGCGTCGGGCGACAAGGTATGGCTTTACGACCACAACGGCAAGCCGATGAAGGTGACGACGAAATGAACCCGGAAGACAATCCGATGCCGCTCGTCTCCGAATGCAATCCGGTGGATGCGGTCGAATGCCCATGCTGCTTGACCGTGTTCCGCGTGCGCACGCTTATGACCGACGGGAACGGGCGGCTCATGGGTGACGGGTACGAGGCCATCCCCATGTTCTGCCCTATGTGTGGCGGACGGCTCGAACAGCCGGAAAATGGAAAGGACTAGAACCCTTGGCCGACCCGAAATACATGCGAAGAATACAGGACATGTGCCGCTGTCAGGATTGCGGCCTCATGGCCGACAATGCGGACATCGACGTGGAACTCGACTGCGGCGACCATATCGTGTTCGAATGGTGCGACACGGACGACAACCACATGCGGAATCTGCCGCCCTGCCACGGCTTGCACAGGCTCCAGACCGACCTGACCGCATACAACCTGTTGCTGGAGCTTGGCGTCATAGACGACCCCTACGCGCGAAACAAGGAGCGAGATTGAGAAGACTATTGGCATTACTGCTGGTTCCGGCCTGCCTGATGTGCGCCGGATGCGACGGGTCCGACGCGGAGGACGGCGACATTCGGTCGGAGGCCGTGGCGGAGGAGAGTGTCGCCAACTGCGCCGACTATAACGGCCGAATGATCGGGGAGTGCGAACTCAGACTGCACGACGGCCGTCGCGTGACGTGCGCCGTCCTGACCAGCTACCACAAAGGCGGCCTGTCCTGCGATTGGGAACACGCCACGAAAACAGCCGAAAAGACGGAGTAGCCGGCGCCGGGACGCATGGGCTTGGCATAACCGAAGCCAAGGAGTACATCATGGACGACGATGACACCATCGCGCCCGGCTGGTCGCTCGTTCCGGCCGACATCTGCATCGGGACGGGCGAATTCCTCACCAACGGCGACGTCGGCATCATCCCTAACCCAGACAAGGACCCGGACGAGGATCTGAAGGCCGAGGTCAGGGAGTGGGGGATGCCCTTGCAAAGGGAGCTCCGCGCCACACTGCACTCGTACATGGAGGACTGAAAATGCAAGACACCGAGGAGAACCGCTGGCTATTGCTGGATATGGCCCGCGCCATGGGTGGCTACGGCTATGACGAAGAAATTCATGCCCCGCGCTTCAGCGCTGGGGTTCATGGTCGGGACGCATAGGAGCCAAGTAGAAGGAGGTGGTCCGCGATGAGCCAGAAGGTCCGTGTCGACGGCGTCAAGCACGTTGGCGCGAGCGTCTTCCTCGGCGTGGACCACTGCGGCAACCCATGCTGGACGCGTAACCCCGAGCGCGTCATGGTGTGGCTGTGCGACGGATGGCGCACCAGGTTCAACCAGCGGCGCGAGCAAAGGCCGCATGATATACCTGTCAAGGATGAGGCGGGCGAGATCGTCGATTGGCTTAAGGAACCTTTGGGCGGCCCCGACGTGCCTAAATTGGTCTTGGACAGGGAGGCGCGTCTTCGATGTTCGTGGATGGCGGCGGTGCCCTCGCCCATATTGGCGTCCACCAACAAGGTCGAAAGCTCCGAATGGTTCGCCGGACTCAAACGAAAGAAGACCTCGGGTGGCCGTACTCCTGGGTTCAGTCGCGCCATCGTGGCCTGGGTTTCGTCTGCTGGCGCAACGCCTCCCGATCGGGCAACGCCATATTCCATAAGACCGGCCGGAAGAGCGGCGTGGTCGTCATCACCGGCATGAACCCGAAGCGATGGGTTAAACCCGGCGAGAAGGCGCACTGGCGCGTCGTCATCCATGTGCGCGTGAGCCAGCCGATACGCCCGTATACCAGCGTCCATGTCGACTGGACCCATCGGACGCTCGTGTTCGTCAACATGCCCCTGCCGTCGTCAAGAACCGGCGATGGCAAGGTCGGCATCGACCGTGGCTGCGTCCATACGCTGGCTTTGTCCGATGGGACCTTCATGGACATGCCAAAGCCGTCGAAGGCCGAATTGAAGCGGTTGAAGCATCTCCAGCGCCGGATGGCCCGGCAGGACCGCGTCAACGAGGCCAGGGGCGGCAGGACCGCCAAATTCGCCTCCAAGCGGCGTCGGAAGACGTTGAATCAGTTCAATGCCCTGCAGGGCCACATCGTCCGGCGTCGGAACGACTGGATCGAGAAGACCACGACAAGGCTCGCCCAAGAGAATATCCTTGTCGCCCTGGAGGACCTGGACGTCCAAGCCATGACGAAGCGGCCGAAGCCGAGGCCCGATCCGGACAATCCGGGCCGATACCTCCATAACGGCGCGAAGGCCAAAGCCGGGCTCGACCGGTCGATTCTAAGCAACAATTGGAGCCGTCTGATGAAACGGCTCCAGGACAAGATGGACGCCAACGGCGGAAACCTTGTCATCGTCCCCGCCGCCTATACCAGCCGGACCTGCCATCAGTGCGGCAACGTCGCATCGGAGAACCGCGAGAGCCAAGCGGTCTTCCATTGCGTCAAATGCGGGTATGATGCGAACGCGGACGTCAACGCGGCCATGAACATACTAAGCCGCGCGTTAGCGAAAACGGGCGGGGGCACCGCCTAGGACGTGGAGGGCCGCATTGGCGGCCCGATGAAGCGTCAACCCCCTCAACCCAGGCCGGAAGTTCCGTTGGAGTCCGGCTTGTGAAGGGAATCCCCCGGCTTCAGCCGTGGGGAGGATGTCAAGTGTACGAGCCGGACGACCTGGAGTACTCCGCGCCCGACCTGCATGAGGCGTTCATCCATTCGGGCGATTACGATCCGGACGCCCATTGGGTGCGACCATTAGTCGAAGTCCGACGGTTTGCCATCGAGAAAGTCGTAAAACTGGTCGAAGGCGTACTGCGCGGCGTCCTCATACCGGCATGGCTTCGGCTTCGCGTTCTTTTCCCGCTCTTCCTGCTCTATCAACTGGTCTATCTGACTTTGCTCGTCACGGTGTTGCCACGCGAGAGGTCTATTGCCCTGAAGTAGGTTCTCCTCCACCGTATATTCATGACCGCGATAGCTGTAGACAAGATAAACCATATGGGCGTCGTATCCGTGCCCGTGGTATTTTCCGACGAATGTCGCCTTTCGCATTGTCGCCCCTTTCATGAATGGCGGGGCGTGTCCGTCGGCACGCTCCTTTACGAATCCCCTCATGCGTCCCGGTCCGTGCCGCCATCCGCCCGTCCGGGACGCATGTCCCCGGCACAACGGAAAAGGAGCCGAAAATGAACATCAATCTTCACGACATCACCGGGCAGGAGTCGGGCGTCATCCTCGTCGATACGGGCGCGGGGCGTCAGAATGTGGTCGCCAATTGGGGCGACAGGGACGGCCTACCGTATTTCATGCCGTATTACGCGGCGACGAGTGACCCGTTCCCGTTCCTCTTCATGGACGTCGCCGACATCCACGTCGACAGGCCGCTCGTCCACAAGGGCCGCCTGCGCGACGAGGTCGCCCACGACGGCTTCGACGACTGGAATCCGATGGGCGACGATCTGGACTCGGACGAGCCCTGCGACGTGTATCCGTTGACGAACGGCTGGACGGTCGTCGCGCCGAAGAACTGGAATTGAAGGAGTCGCCAAAATGGAACACGTCACAAGCGACCTGAAACTCATCGACAGGCTCTGGAACGACCCGACCTACGGTCTGGACGGGTTCAGTACGGAAGGCGGCTACATCCAGCCCATCGACCGCGACCAAGCGGTCGATGGGAACGGTCACGCCAACTACGACGGATACGTCCTCAGCCGTGAAATCGAAGACGACGATTCGCCCGTGTCGGAACTGGAAACCTACCAATTCGACGCGGACACCATGGAATCCTACGCAAGGAAGTGGTGAACCATGCTTGACCTCGAACAACTGCTATCCGACCTGCGCGGACTGGAAAACGAACTGGATGGAATGGGCGTCGAAGCCGTATTGGACGAGCGGGATGATGGAATGCCGGAATTCCACTTCGGAGAGTTCGGCGGCGGACTCAGCTGGTGGGTCAACAAGGGGTTCTACCTCACCATCTGGCCGGAAACCTCAGCGACGTCTATGACACCAATATCTTCTGCGAGTTCCGCCACGAACTGATTCGCCGTCTTGCCGACCAATATGAGGGGAAGGCACAAGACACGCGCGACACGTGGGGTAGGCTCTGCGGCGACAATACGCCCATGCCCGCGAATCTGCCGAAAAGGCCGATGGATACGAGCGCATGGCGGAACGGCTTCACGACGCCATCAAGGACGACGAAGTGCCCGTTTTCATCGACAACTTAGCGGACCTCAAACTGCTCCGCCAGCACGACCCACGCGACCTTCTGACCGACGTCGCCGGACGACGCCTGCGTGACATGGGACTTGTGGAGCGCAAATACCGTCCCGGCGACGTGTTCGACGAACTGACCGACAAGGGACGCGCGGCCGTCGAATACACGGCACGAACCATGGGGATAAGCCTGAAGTGATATTCGACGGCAAACGGAAGGAAGGAGCCATGACCACGCTTGGCAAGACCTTGAAAAGACTGCGCATCCTGCGGAAGGAGCTGGCCGGCATCGGCTTCGAGCTCACCATCGGCAAATCCGAATACCTGGACGAGGCGGCCTCCGTCGACACGCCGGGGGACGTGTTTCCCTACCGGTTCGTCTCCGTCCTGCCCGACGGGAGCATGTCATGGGAGGACGTGAATTACGACAGGCGGAAGGAATCCTTTGACGTGTTCCGCGAGGAGTTTCTCCAACGTTTGGCCGAGGAATACGAATACAGGGCCGACGACAAGCGGCGCGCATGGCTGGCCCTCTGTGATGACGAGGAGGCGCCACTGCCGGACCAGCCGGCCCGCAAGGTGGCCGGATATGAGCGTATGGCCGCGGCCATACGAGGGCTGGCCAAGGAAACGGAGGAGGAATGATGCCCAACACGGACCGGTGGATACGGCTGGCCCGGACCAGCCCCGCGAGCGCGGCGTGGCTGTATCTCCGGGAACTGTTCGAATCCGACCATACGCACGGATTCGACGACTTCATGGAGGACGACGGCTTCATGCGCCTACGCGCGCCCGGCTATTCCGAAATCCAAGTGACCAGCGGCGGCGAGCGGATGTGGCTCCGATGGAAGGCGTATCTGTTCACATCCGACGGACGCAGGCGCACGGTCGACGGTCCCCGGGATGTGGGGTTGACGCCGGATCGGGCGGCCGAACTGTTCTTCCGTGACATCATGGCGTCAATCGAACAGGGGGAGGATCGATGATTTTCGACGATGGACGACAGATGTTGAGGCTGGAGGTCATCGACACCGGTTTCTTCGATGAGGACATGACCCTCGAGCTGTTCGGGGACGAGGGCGAGCCGGATGCGACGGCATCAGGCGCGTGCCGGACGTGAAGGCCATCCTGGAGCGCGCGTTCGGCGCGCTGGAGGATCCGGAGACGAACCAGGGCCACGTCCTGCACGCCGCATGGGCGCTGGCGGAACCCGGCGACCCGGCCCATGACGAGGCGGGCTGGCGTGAGACGGGCGGGGACTTCCACCGGACCACACGGACGTTGGACGTGGGCTCCATCGGCGGGCACCGCTTCGTCCACAAGACGCCCGATTTGGAATGGAGGCTCTGACGCCCCCGTCCATCGGGACGCATGGCTTCCAGTAAAGAAAACAGAGGAGGAATCATGAGCAAAACTGGTATGGACGGCAGGCGCGAGCCGCCGCAGACCGTCGCCATCATCCTGACCCTACTGCCGTCTGCGGCGCTCGCGCTCGGCTACGTGTGGATCGCCACGCCCCTGCCGCGCTGGCTGGCGAGCCTGCCGTGGCGAGCGATGCTCCACGCCGCCCTGCCGCCGCTCGCCGTCGGCGCCCCTGTGCGTTCCGGCGCTTCTTTTCATGCACGCCGCGTATGACGCGCTCGCCCGTTGGCGTCTGGACGCGGGAGAGGCGTTCCGCGCATGGCTCGCAGGCATGGCGGGTGCGGCGCTCCATGCCGTGTTCCTATTGCTCGCCGTCGGCTCCATCGCGCGGTGCCAATGGTTCGAGGTGGGCGTCGAAACGCTTGTATTAGCCGCGCTCCTGCTCCACGCGTGGGCCGTCAGGGCCCTCTTGGACGAATGTGACTGTAAGCCGTATTGGCAGCGCCGTCTGCTGTTCCCCCGCCACGAGCGTTTGCGCGAACGGCTCGCACGCTCAATATCGGACATGGGAGATCGCCGAAAAGATACCAACCAGGTCTTCTGGTTCAACTGCGGCGGCGTGCGCCTGCCCTGCCCATTGGATGCATACCCCGGCTGGCTTGAGAGAAGCAAGGTCGACCTGACGGCGTATGCGGCCTATCATCCGACGTTGAAAGAGGATCTGGAGGCAAGCGAAAAAAGAATCAGGAGGAGCCATGGGACTGACTGATCTCATCACCATCGGCTGCGCGGCCATGGTCGCCGGCCCGGACGGCATCGAGCGGCCCTGCGGCCGCCCCATAGTGGCGGTGCGCCG
>ENA-OPZM01000761-OPZM01000761.1-human-gut-metagenome-genome-assembly--contig:-NODE-761-length-13045-cov-2.503406_pt1 | contig 13045 bp, 15 predicted proteins | sample MGYA00242478_ERZ504493 | MGnify/ENA primary metagenome ERZ504493 (study PRJEB26092, sample SAMD00036227) | human gut metagenome | host: Homo sapiens | study: EMG produced TPA metagenomics assembly of...
TGAGTAACGAGATTGTTGTTGAACCATAGACGGTGGATTTTGGCAATTTCAGCACGCATTGACACACGCAATTAGCATCCAAGTTTGACAAAGGTTCGTCCATCAAGAACACTTTGGCATCACGGACAATGGCACGCCCCATGGCAACACGTTGTCGTTGACCACCTGAAAGGTCAGCAGGTTTACGTTGAAGAAACTCTGTCAAGCCAAGAATTTCAGCAGCTTCACGAACACGTTTGTCAATGTCATCTTTTTTATATTTTCTAAGTTTTAGCCCAAATGCCATGTTATCGTAAACAGTCATGTGTGGGTAAAGGGCATAGTTTTGGAAAACCATGGCAATGTCACGGTCTTTTGGTGCTTTGTCATTAACAACTTCACCATCAATTTTAAGTTCACCTTCTGTGATGTCCTCAAGACCAGCAACCATACGAAGTGTTGTTGATTTACCACAACCTGAAGGTCCTACGAAAACGATAAATTCTTTATCTTTGATGTCAAGATCGAAATCTTCAACAGCATAATGACTTGCATTTGGATATTTTTTGTAAATGTGGTTAAGGTTTAATTCTACCATTTTGTAACTCCTTTAATCTATGTGGCTTTATTATAACAAAGATAACGCTTACATACTATAGACAGAAATGACAAGATTTTTGTGCAAAGTGCCCAAAAATTATGGCATCATGATTAGGAGATAGCAAAAAGCAAGGCTATCAAGATTTTTCAAATTCAAACCAGACAACAATCGAAATTTTTCTAATTTATATTGAAGTGAATTTCGATGAATATAAAGACTTTGTGCCGTTTTGGCAAGATTTCCCTGCTCCTGCCACATGGCAACAATGATAGCTCGAATATCCTGCTATCATCAATAGATTGCAATATTTTGTGTTTTATCGTTGGAATATCAAGATGACGTGCAAAGTCTAACAACAACATTTCAGAAAACGTCGCCACCCGTTCGTTACCACGATAGTGACTCACATCAGAAAAAAGCTTGGTTTCTTCATCGAAATAAGCCTGCAAATCATTTGCTTGCAATTTACTCCAGCCATTGCCAAAGAAAACAGTCAATTTAATCCCAAAATCATTTTCCAAAGTTGGTAAAACATCTTTTACCAATTCTTCTACCTCAATCAGCTCTGATTGATCCAGCAAAAGAATGGTCCGATTATCTGAAAGACTGACTTCTGTAATCATATTTGGTAAAAGAGTTGCTAAAAAATCAACCAATTCTTCTGGTAATCGATATTGATGGTCAATGTAAATCATCTGAAGGCGTTTGTACTCTTGGGGTAAACTGCCCTTTTTTTGCACCAAATACTGATACCAAGGATTTTCAGAAACACGACTAGCTGAAATCGTCATCTTTTTAAGCGTCAGCAATGCTTTTTCACGCTCACTAAGACTGGCTAGAGGAAGATAATAAGACGTTCCATTTTCTTCTAAAATAAGCCATTCTTCTGGATTTTGGATATTTCCTTTTGATGTCGCTTCAGGAAACAATTCATCTAGTGACATGATTTACCTCCATTTTTAATAACTGTTGCGAAATTAATACCAGTTTTATATTAATTCAATGCAATAAGTCTCTACTTCAATCAAGGGATTAGCGTGCCTTAGTATCCAAGATAATGGTAACAGGACCATCATTGACAAGACTAACATACATATCAGCTCCGAAAACGCTGTTTCAACAGGAACGTATTGCGCTAGTGCTTCATTGAAGGCATTGTATAATTGCTCGGCTTTGTCAGGTTTGGCAGCACCAGTAAAGGCTGGTCGGTTACCCTTTTTCGTATCCGCAAACAAGGTAAACTGTGACACCGATAAAATGCTTCCCTTGACATCTTGAACAGATAAATTCATTTTTCCCATATCATCTGAAAAAATCCGCATATTCGTGATTTTTCGCACCGCATAATCAAGGTCCTCTTGCTCATCATCTGGACCGACCCCAACCAAAAGCAACAAGCCTTGTTTAATATCACCGACAAGCTCCTCATCAATCACGACTTGGGCTTTCTTGACACGCTGAATAACAACTTTCATATACAATCCTTTCTAAAAAAGCGGGCTGACAAAGTCAACTCGCTTGAAAAACGCACTCATTACCCATTTGTTCGTTTGACAGAGTAAACATCTGGAATAATTTTGATTTTATCAACGACAGTTGTCAATGCTGTTAAGTTTGGAATGGCAAAGCTGACGTGAATATTAGCAAATTTCATATCTTTACTTGGTTGGGCATTGACAGTTGAAATATTCTTAGTGGCATTTGATAACACTTGAAGCACATCATTGAGCAAACCTGAACGATTAAGTCCGTAAATGTCAATTTCAGCCAAGTAATCATTGCTGGCACTAGTATCATCCCATTCAACTTCAATAAGACGTTGTTCGTAACCCTCTTGGCTCTTGATATTATGACAATCTGCACGGTGAATAGCCACCCCACGCCCCTTAGTGATATACCTTCGATTGGGTCTCCTGGGACTGGGTTACAACATTTGGCAATACGCATCAAGAGACCTGAAGCTCCTTGGATAATAACGCCATTTTCGCTACGAACTTTCAGAACATCTTTGTTTTCGGTTTTAACTTCGCCACCGTTCATCAGTTCTTCGGCTTCAGCTTTCGCCTTCGCACGTTCTTCTTCACGGCGTTCTTTTTCTGTCAATCGATTAAAGACAGAAGCAGCGCTAATTTCACCAAAACCGACAGCAGCGTACAAGGCTTCTTCGCTACGAACGCTAAAGCGTGGCAAAATTTCTTCAATATGCTTTTTATCAAGGTATTTGTTAGCCACATAGCCTTGCTCTTGGAAATAATCCACTAAAAGCTCGCGACCTTTATTAATTGAGGTTTCTTTATCTTGATTTTTGAAAAATTGGCGAATGCGATTGCGAGCTTTATTGGTTTTGACAATTTTAATCCAATCACGACTTGGACCAAATGAATTAGGATTAGTGACAATCTCAACCACATCACCTGTTTTCAATTTAGCGGTCAGTGGCACCATACGTCCGTTAACCTTAGCACCAACTGCTTTTTCCCCAACCTGCGTATGGATAGCATAGGCAAAGTCAATCGGACCTGAATCTTTTGGCAATTCTTGCACGGCACCTGTTGGTGTAAAGACATAGATACGTTCTGAGAAAATATCCTGCTTAACCGAATCAACGAAATCAACCGCATCACCGTTTGAAGCGTCTTGCAATTCCACCAATTCCTTAATCCAGTTCATGCCGACGGCTTGTTCTTGGTTGTCAACTTTCCCTTTGATACCTTGCTTGTAAGCCCAGTGAGCAGCAACCCCGTATTCGGCAACTTGGTGCATTTCTTTGGTACGAATTTGAATCTCAATCGGACCTTTTGGACCATAAACTGTCGTATGAATAGATTGGTAACCATTAGCTTTAGGCGCAGCAATGTAATCCTTAAAACGACCAGGCATTGGACGCCACAATTCATGAATATAGCCGACCATGGCATAAACATCGCTCGGCGTTTCCATAATACAACGAATGGCAATCAAATCGTAAATTTGGTCAAAACGTTTTTCTTGTCACGCATTTTGCATAAATCGAGTAAATGTGTTTTGGTCGTCCGTAAACTTCACCATAAAGCCCTTGTTCTTGCGTGTAATCCTTGATTTTCTTAACAATTTCATCAACCAAAGCTTCACGTTCACGACGCTTTTCTTTCATCATGTGAGAAATCTTGTAGAACTCAATTTCATCAAGATAACGGAAGGACAAATCTTCCAATTCCCACTTGATACGGCTAATCCCCAAACGATGAGCTAGGGGTGCATAGATTTCCATTGTTTCTCGTGAAATACGCTCTTGCTTATCTTTACGCAGATGTTTTAAAGTGCGCATATTGTGGAGACGGTCTGCCAATTTAACCAAAATAACACGAATGTCCTTAGACATCGCCATCAACATTTTACGGTGATTTTCTGCCAATTGTTCTTCATGTGATTTGTACTCAACTTTACCAAGTTTTGTAACACCATCGACAATATCACGAACATCTTTGCCAAATTCCGCTTCAATGTCATCTAAAGTAACTTCAGTATCTTCAACAACATCATGCAAAAAACCGCAAGCTACCGTCACCACATCAAGATGCAAATCTGCTAAAATACCTGCAACTTGGATAGGGTGAATAATGTAAGGCTCACCTGATTGCCTAACTTGAGAAATATGTGCTTTTGTTGCGTAATCCAATGCCTTTTGAACAATTGCCACATCAGATTCGCTCATGTATTGGGCTGTGAGTGCAACCACCTCTTCGCCCGTTAAATTCACAGTTTTTGCCATAAAGACCTCTTCAGATTGATATTGTATTTATTTTAACACTAAACTGCCTAAAATACCAATTCATAAGCCAAAAAGCCACGTTTTGGAAGGAGAAATGTGCTAAATATTATCCAAATAAGAAATAGCCAAACTTAGAACAAATAAAATCTGGCGAATTGGCGCTTATTCCTCATTTCTTGCTGACTGACCGACAGCCTAAACCACCGCGTATAGCAATATAATGACATAAAGAAAGCTGAGCACTTTTGTCTCAGCTTTCTTTCACTCTTTTTCAACTTACTTTCCACCTAAAATCTGGTGAACCTTGTCGTTAAATTTTGGCAAGTATTCGTGACCGTATTCTGGGTAAAAATAAAGTTTTTTCGGTGCTTGAATGTGGTTATAAACAGCAAATTGTGTTTTTGGGTGACAAACTCGGTCTTCTAAGCCCATCGCCCATATCACTTCTGCTTGGATACGGTCCACCAAATATTGAATATCAACATAATCTAAAGCAGCAAATACAGCTTCTTCTCGTTCATGAAGTGGGTCACGATAGCGGAAATAGTATGCCAACTCCTCATAAGCTGATTGTGTGACCTCTAAACCATATGCGGTACGATAATCGCTTAAAAAAGGATACTGCACAAATGTCCGTTTAACCTTTGGACACAGCGCCGCACAGACAAGCGCTAAAGCTCCGCCTTGTGATACGCCGTAAGAAGCATTTTAGAACTATCCACAAATGGCAGACGACTCACCACATTTGTCAGTTGGTAAACGTCCTGAAAAACCGCACGATAAAAAAGCTTCTCTGGACCGTCCTCAATGCCACGGATAAGGTGTCCTTTCAAGTGCCACCACTTGTTGCAAACGTCTTCTGACTCGCCACCTTGCCCTCGAACAGACAAGGCAACCACAACATAGCCTTCAGACACAAAAGCTAATTTATCCGACCAATCACCGACATCACTATGATAACCATGAAATTGAAAAATAACAGGGTGTTTCGCACTTGATTTCTTTGGCAAAAGCAGTTGAGCATAGATTTTTGACTCATGAACACCTGTAAAATACAAGTCATAACACTCTGCCACTTTTGATGTAAAATCAGTCGGTGTCAATTCATAATGAAGCCCCAGCGAATCCACCTCTTTTTTGGCTTTATCCCAAAAATCGTCAAAATCATCAGGCTTATCTTGACGCCCTTGGTAATCGCCCCACTCTCTCAAAGCATCTTCTGTTTTCATTGCCTACCTCTACTTTCAATAAATAAACGTTAGGCGTTTTAGGATTTCTTGAGCAATGATATTAGCGCCAACCAATGTTGGGTGAACACCGTCATCACCTGTCAATTCACGTCTGCCATAAAGCAATGCCTGCTCATTCATCAAGCCATCCAAAGGAACCAATTCCAATTTAAACTCACGCGCAAGATGACGGACAATTTGAATCTTAGGGTCCAAATCTCGACGCCATTCCATACGGTCTTCTGGATAGTCCAACACAAATGGTTCCATTAACAAAATGCGCTCAATTCCTGCTTGTTTCAATGCTTGCAGAAGCTGACGATAGACATTTTCAAAACGTTGTTGTTCTTCTTGACTAGCAAAGCCATCTTTACCAACCAAGTGCCAAACATCATTGATACCAACCATTAAAATGACAGCATCGGGTTGGCAAGATAAGCAATCGTCCACACGATTTAACAAATCTTGAACCTTATCACCACCAACACCTCGATTGTAAAAATGCAATCCTAACTCTGGAGAACGATCCAGTAATCTGCCGCTACAATGCTCACATAGCCATGTCCTAGACTATCTGGATTACTTTTATCACGTCCCCACTCCGTAATGCTATCTCCGAAAAAAACGATACGGTCATGTTTCTTAATTTCCATAGGCTACCTCACTTAGTGTTTAAAAAATTTGAAGCGGCTCCTAATAAGTTGGCGTCATTTTTAAATTGACAACTTTTAAGTTCGTAAGTTAATTCACTGGCTTCAGTGTCATGAATTAATTTTTGAATACGTTTATCAAGTTCAGATACCAAATCTGGTCGAACTGAGATACCGCCACCGATACCGACCAAATCTGGGTTGAAGCTGACAAGGCAATTGAAAATACCAGTAGCCAAAGCATCATACAAGCCTGCCAAAGCAGCCTTAGCTTCTTCATCTCCACTATCTGCTAAATCAAACAAGTCTTTCCCAGAAAAATCAGTTAAGCCATGAGCTTTAGCATAACGGTCAGCTACTTGAACTGGGCTAGCAAGCGTGCTTAATGTCTTACCATTTTCGATAATCATATAGCCAAATTCACCACCGAAAAGGCTGCTACCTTTGTACAATTGACCATTTTGACAAACTGCACCGCCAATACCAGAACCAATGATAAAGTAAAGGGCATTTTTGCTGTCTTGACCAATACCAAATTTGCTTTCAGCTAGACCTGCACAGTTGGCATCATTTTCAATAGCAACAGGAAGCCCAAACAAAGCTTCTAATTCATCAACAATTTTGAAGCGGTGAATATATGGAATCGCACTAAGCCCTTTGATAACACCTTCTTCTGTATCTACGGCACCCGGGCTTGATATGGCAACACCTTTTGTATCAGCATCTGATAATTCTTTAAAGACTTGATACAGATTTTCTTTCATTTCATCCCAAGTTTTTGGCGTAGCAAAAGAACTTTTCTTTTCGATACTACCATCTTGGTAAAGACCGTATTTTACAGATGTTCCACCAATATCAAACACAACTAAATTCATTTTTTTCTCCATTCTAAGTGACGGAGATTGCCATTAATTATGTGTTAAAACAATCTCCACTGAAAATTCATCATAACGATGGGTACTGATTGAATACTCAAAAACGGCACCTGTGCTTAGGTAACCTGTTTGAACGGCAATCGCAACTGGGTCCCCTTTTTCCAAGTCTAGGTATTCAGCTTCCATATCCGTTGCACGACGTACTGTAATCGTACGGTGACCAGATTGGATTTTTAGCCCTAAACCACTTTCGATATAATCATAAATTGAGCTTTCAACATGCTCTAATTTCAGACCGTTAATTAAATCAATCGGCATATATGTTTCTTCAATAACCGTTGGTTTATCATCAACAATACGCACACGATGAATTTTGTACACAAAACTTGTTTCTTTAATTTTTAATTTGTCTGCAATTTCAGGCGTTGCTTTTACCACAGAAAAGTCAATCACCTTACTTGTAATGTTCTTGTCTGGATAGAATGCGGTTGTCCCCATCATTTGAATGTCCATCAACATTTTTTCCATTTTTTCAACAGATAGGTCCATCACAAAAGTTCCAGCACCACGACGCTTGTAAATTAATCCCTCTGCAACTAGCATATCCAAAGCCTTTTTAACCGTCATTTTACTAACATCGTAAAATTGACAAAGGTCTTTTTCAAAAGGTAATTGCTCATTTGGCTGATAAACACCTTCTAAGATTTTCTTGCGAACATCATTTGCAATACGATTATATTTTTCCATTTTTTCTCCTCTGCTCATTTTGATTACTCTTTTCCTTACTTTTATTGTAAACTAGAACGCAAGAAGTTCCAAATGTTATTTATCAATTTGTTGCAAATAATAAATTTTTCCGTTAAAATCACCCGGCATTTCGCGCGACCAATACTCATTTTCTCTACTGATATAATTTTTTCCTAAAACAATACCGATAGAAGTTAGGTCACGTCCATACCTTACCTCGTCTTTATCTTTTCCGAGAATATGATAGGCTTTATCAGGGTCGAGACCAACTAATTTTAAACGTTCGTAAATTGGATTTGGTTGCGCCAAAATCGTATAATAGCCAACCAAAGCTTCTGTTCTTTCTTTATTGACAACCAGCCAGCCGACATGGTTTTTGTCCATCAAATCCAAGCGATAGAAAATACCATTTTGAATCAATTCTTGATAGGTATGGTATTCTTTAATCTGCGCTTTTACAGCTTCTTTTTCCTCTTCTGTCAAAGCTAATGGATTTAATTCGTAGCCAAAGACACCAAACATGGCAACGTCTTTTCGCATATCAAGTGATGTCACACGTGCGACTTGATGATTAGGCACCGCTGAAACATGGGCACTCATGTTGATAACGGATAGACCATAGAAGTCCCCCATTGAATAGTCAAACGTTCCACCGCGTCCGTATCATCGCTTGTCCAGATTTGTGGCGAATAATAAAGCATTCCAGGGTCAAAACGTGCCCCGCCACCCGCACAAGATTCAATAAGAACATCAGGAAATGCCTGATTTAGTTTTTCGTATAAGCTGTAAACACCCAAGATGTAACGGTGGTTAACCTCACCTTGCTGTTTACTTGGCAAATGACTTGAAAAACTTTCTGAAATGTAGCGGTTCATGTCTAACTTAATGTAATCAATCGGCACCGTTGATAACAAACGTGCCATTTGATTGTAAATTGCTTCGACCACTTCTGGATTGCCAAAATCAAGCACAAATTGATTACGACCATGCGAAATGTTTTTTTCTGGATTGCCAATGACCCAACCTGGATGTTCTTTAAACAAATCAGTATCATCAGAGACCATTTCTGGCTCAAACCAAAGCCCAAATAACATTCCTTTTTCTTTGATAGCCTTAGCTAAATAAGCAAGTCCGTCTGGTAATTTTTCTTTGTTTTCCGTCCAATTACCAAGTGAACCCGTGTCACTATTTCGCTTGCCAAACCAACCGTCGTCCAAGACAAAAAGTTCAATTCCTAATTTACTGGCTTCCTCAGCCACTTCTAAAATCTTTTCTTGATTAAAATCGAAATACATCGCCTCCCAACTATTTAGTAAAACAGGGCGTTTTTTATTTTTCCATGAACTTCGTATTAAATGTTCTTTATAAAATCATGAAAACTGACTCATCCATTCAAGACCCGACTGGTTCACAACCAAGACAGCTTCAGGAGATTCGAACAGTTGTCCTGGATAAAGTTGCCAATCAAACTGGAAGGGATTGATACCCATTTGTATGCGTAGGGTATTGTAGTTGTCTAATTCAATTTGGGCTAAAAAGCTTCCACTATAAATCAAACTAAAGCCATATACTTGTCCATTATTTTCGGTTGCTTCTGGTGAACAAATGGCAAGGAAAGGGTTGTGAACATGACTGCTGTGCCCTCTCGTGCTTGAAATATTTTGGATACCTTTTTGAATGGAACTACGCGACAAATGATTTTCACGTGCCCAAGCACCATCTAAATGAACCCAGTCATAATTCTCATTTGGAAGGTCTAAACTAAAACTAGCAAAACGTTTAATCGAGACCGTTTGTGTGTCCTTGTTAATGATTTTTTGCTGACGCGTAATGATAGGATAATTCGCATAAATCGCATAATGCAATTCAAGCTCTAAATCAGCATAGTCATCTTTCAAACAAACAATCAACGTTTCAACATCTTCTTCATTTCCAAAAGTCCCTGGAAGAGCACCCGTTACCGTCTTTCCTTTTTCAATACGATAGCCCACATAGCGAAAATGTGAAATCAAATCTCCCGTCGGATATTGAATTTCTAAAGCAGGATAGCGAAAATCCGTCGTCCCAAATACGGGATACTCTTGCTTAATATGCTCAAGCGACATTAAGCTCGACCCCATATAAAGATTATTTCCTGGGCGAATTTCACGCTCAATCAAAAAGGTAAACGATTCGTAATCAGAAATGGCAGGTCCGCAATATAATTGCTCTAAAACCCCTGTTCTCTCCATTACTCTAAACACATACGATACTTTTCCATTGGTCAAATGAAAAGAAAGTTCTTCCTCATTAATGAGAATCATGACTTGACTCCTTTAAATTGTACTTTTTGAATACGTCCAACAAGATAAAAATAAATTCCTGGGAACAATAACCAGCCCAACATTGTTTTGGTTAATGTTAACCACACAAAGATAAAAGCAAGAAGAAAGGCTAAAATAACCTTTTGAAAGTCCTGTTTCATTTCAAGAAGGCTTTGATAAAACTGATTTTCTCCGCTTGACGACTGTGTTTTAACGTAATAAATCACGATAACTAACCAGACTAGCCAAGCAAGCCCACCAATATAAAACATGGCAAACGATAACTGGCTGATATTGACCAGACTAAGTAACCAACCAGTCAATCCCAAGCTAAAGAAGAAAGTCATCATAGCCGAAATCACTTTAGCATAAGGAATACTTTCTTTTTGCTTTAACAAATCTCTAAATCGCAACGTCTGAGGATTTTCAGAAGTGAAATAAAGAGACACTATCTTTATGGCAAAGACCCAGCCATAAACAAAACCTCTACTTAGCAAAGCCAGCCAGAAGAGCACTGAGCCTTCATGACGGTATAAACTAAGTTAACAGCATCTATCAAACGCGATGATTTTTCGGTCATAGCTGTTCCTTTCTAGACAATTTCTAAATCTTTCTATTTTACTGAACCAGCAACACCATTGTAGATGTACTTTTGAAGTGATAAAAAGACAATTAAAATTGGCAAAATAACGATGACAACCCCTGCCAAAATAACAGGCCAATTAGTTCCGTAAGGTCCCTTAAAGGCAAAGAGCGCTGTTGAAATAACTTTCAAATTACGGTCTGGCATATAAAGGAAAGGATTGTAAAAGTCATTGTAAACACCGACACCACTGATAATTAACATGGTAACAATCGGAGCTTTCAAATTTGGGAGAATAATGCGCCAGAAAATACCAAAATGACTAGCACCGTCAAGATAAGCTGATTCATCAAGAGAAATTGGAATTTCATCCAGATATTGTAAAAAGACATAGACGGAAATAACATCAGTTCCCAAATTGAGCAAAATAACTGACCAAATTTTGTTAAACAATCCAAGTGAATTGATGATTTGGAAAGTTGCAACTTGGCTAGTGATACTCGGAATCAGCATTGCCAACATAAAGAGCGTCAAGATAAGCTTTTTCAGTTTAAAATCAAATCGACTAACCGCATAAGCAAACATTGAGGCAAGAGTCAATTTCCCAACCATACTAACCACAAAGATAAGCAACGTATTTTTAAAACCGAGCAACATTTGCCCATTCACAAAAGCCGTCTTATAATTTGAGAAATCTAGTGATTTTGGTAATTCCAAAACACCCGTACTCAAAAATTCAGTATTTGATTTGAATGAGCCGATAAAGACAACCAAAATCGGCAAAATCGCAACGGTTGCTCCAATTAGCAAGATAAGGTATTGAAGAATTTTTCCAACTGTTATTTTTTTCGTTTTCATCAGACATTCTTCCTTTCACTAGTAACAACCTTTTGAATCACAGAAACAACAATAACGATAAACAAGAGAATGATTGCCATAGCCGATGCCAAACCGACTTTATTGTACTTGAAGGCTGTATCAATGGTTTGAATAACGAAAGTTGATGTTTCATTTGAACCGCCTGTCATGATATATGGAATATCAAAGACGCTTAGTGAACCACTCACACCCAAGATAATGTTAAGAAAGACAATGTTTCGAATACTTGGAATGATAATGTATCTAAATTGATTCCAGCGATTAGCACCGTCAATCTCAGCTGCTTCATAGACTTCAGGGTTAATAGACTGAATCGCTCCTAAGAACACCAAGAAATTAAACCCTGTGTAACGCCAAACAGATGTAAACGCAAGCGAGATATTATTGATTGAACGGTCTCCCAACCAAAGTCTGATTTGGTCTCCAAGACCAATAGCTTTCAAAACCGTATCAAGCGTTCCACCGCCTTTATAGAAATAAAGGAAGATAAAACCAATCGCAACACCATTTAGAAGATATGGGAAGAATAAAATCCCTTTCCAAAAATTAGCAAACTTCACTTTGAATGAAAGAATCGTAGCAAATAACAGTGCAATTCCTAATTGGAAAAATGTTGCAATAAAGTAGTAGAGACTTGTTTTAAAAACTGAAAAGTAATTCGGATTTGTTAAAACCGTTTTATAATTATCAAGCCCAACAAAATTTGAATTTTGACTATAGCCATTCCAATCTGTCAAACTGTATTGGATCATTTTTATCAATGGATAATATGAAAAGACAAGCAACAGAAGAACTGGAATAATGGTGAAAGAGAAAACAAGAATCCGTTTTTCCCATTCTTTACTCAATTTACTTTTTGTCATAATAACCTCCACCATGACAAAGATGCTTTCGCATATTTAACACTAAATGAGCATAAGTAAGGAAGCCAGACATTTTTCGACTCCCAAACTTTCCCATCTCACTAAATTGAATTTTAGTTATCTGAAACCACCTTGATGGCGTTAGCCCATCGTGTGTTAAAGTCTTTCATAATGTCATCAAATGATTCTTTTGAATTTCCAACAGCAGCGTCAATGATACGTTGTTTTTCAGTATCAGTAGAACCGATACCTAATTCAGATTCATTATTAATGTCGCTAAAGAGTGACTCTTTACCTTCTGGAGCTGGATTTTCTTCAATCAATTCACGCCCGCATCTTGACTATCTTGAAGTGCTTTTGGATATTCTGCGCCTTTCACAGTTGGAATACCACCATTGTCAACTGCGTAGTCAGATTCATTAACCATCCAATCGATGAATTTTCGGGCTGCTTTTTTGTGTTTACTGTTAACATTAATACCGTAGTTGTAGTCACCACCGATTGGCATATATTGTTTGCCATCAGATGCTGTTACTGGGAATGCTTCAAACATAATGTTGTCCGCATTATCTTCATTGATTTTTT
>ENA-OPZM01000762-OPZM01000762.1-human-gut-metagenome-genome-assembly--contig:-NODE-762-length-13037-cov-2.222231_pt1 | contig 13037 bp, 18 predicted proteins | sample MGYA00242478_ERZ504493 | MGnify/ENA primary metagenome ERZ504493 (study PRJEB26092, sample SAMD00036227) | human gut metagenome | host: Homo sapiens | study: EMG produced TPA metagenomics assembly of...
GCTTATATTGACTTTCGTGCTCAACCAGCCGCAGATATTAATCTGAAAAACTCACAAAATCATCACAACCATCAAAGAAGCGCAAGAAAAAGCAATTAGCGCTCCATGCTATTTACAAAGACGGCAGTTTTACAGGTGATTTGGTCAAATACGACCCCAAAAATAACAAATTAATCCTCAAAAACTTCCAAAAGAATATCTCAACAATCATGCTATCAGCGATATCAATCGTTTGTACATTGGTACCACCAACTGTCCGTAAATCTCAAGAACTAGACAAAAAATGAACGACCCTACCTACGCCATTACGTTTAAGAGTCGTTCATTTTTTAATAATTATTACTGATTATGCTCTAACAGTTTTGCTAGAACCGTCGCTTTTATAAAGGTTCACAAGTCCTTCTTTACGAGCACGAATCATATCTCCTGCTTGAACGGCTTGAGGGACAGTGATTGTCAATAATTCCATTGGATTTGGAGCACGATCAATTTTATTGCCATCAGCATCATGCAAATCTTTGATGTAAGTTTCAAAATGACGGAATCCTGGTCCATAGAATTCGACAGCATCTCCTTCGAGAATAACGTTACGTTGACGGATTGTTGCTGTCATTGTTTCTTCATCAAAGGCAACAACTTCACCGACAAATTTATATTGTGGTATTTTACGACGAGCGCCAAAGAGTTGTTCGTTTTCTGTTGGTGTTTGATAGTAGAAACCAGTTGCTAATTCACGTTGGGCAACTTTCCAAAGCTCATCAAGTAATTCACCTTTGATAGCTTCGAATTTTGCTGGGCTTTCTAGGTAAGCATCGACGGCTGCACGGTAGCAGTTTGTGACCGTTGATACGTAGTGAATTGATTTCATACGACCTTCAATCTTAAAGCTATCGACACCATTTTCAATCAAATCAGGCAAGTGTTCAATCATACACATATCAACTGATGACATAGAAAAGGGCTCTGGAATTTCACCTTCAAGACTTTTACGTTCTTGACCAAACGGCATATCGTAAAGGTCATATTTCCAACGACAAGATTGTGAACAACCGCCACGGTTAGCATCACGGTGACTCATATGATTAGAAAGGACACAACGCCCTGAATAACTGATACACATTGCGCCGTGAACGAAAGCTTCAATTTCAAGTGAGGTGTGTTTACGAATTTCTTCAATTTCAGCAATTCCGACTTCACGCGCCAAAACAACACGAGACACACCGATTTCTTCCCAGAAAGCAAAGGCTTCATAGTTGGTTGTCGAAGCTTGTGTTGACACATGGACTTCTAAACCTGGTGCTTCTGTTAAACAAATTACCATAAGTGCTGGGTCAGATACGATAACGGCATCCAAGCCAGATCACGAAGTTCACGGAACCACTCTCCTGCACCAGTTTCGTTTCCTTCGTGGGTAACCATATTTGCTGCGACGTGGACCTTAGCACCATGCGCATGGGCATAATTAATTCCTTCTTGCAATTCTTCCATCGTGAAGTTACCAGCACGGCTACGAAGACCGTAAGCTTGTCCACCGACAAAGACTGCATCAGCTCCATAATCAACAGCGACTTTTAATTTCTCAAGAGTACCAGCAGGTGCTAAAACCTCTGGACGTTTTAAAGTTTTTTCTGACATTATTATATTCCTATTTCCAAGATAGTAAAATTTAAAGATAAATATCTTTACAACAATTTCAGTTAATTAGCTAACTTGTCATGCCCTGAAATAGTAACTCAATCATGACAAGAGTTCATTTTGGGGTAGTTTTACTTCACTTCCTCTGGGTCAAATTCATAGAATCCAGTTCCAAGTGTGCGACCTTTTGGATGTAATTTACGAATTTCTTCATCCAATAAGAAAGCTTGGTCTTGTGTAAATTCAGCTGCTTCAATCAATTCTTTAGCTTTGACAAAGCATTTAACAATCTCAACAAAATCATGTCCTGGACAATAAATACCGTCCAATTTCCAATGAGTGAAATTATGGTCAGTTAACTCTGTCAATTTTGGCATCATATCAAGATCATCAGTATCAAAAATATGTGTGCCATGTTTATCCTCAAAAATTGAGTAATGAGAGGCTTTATTGCTTGGTTCAGCAAGGAAGAGACCACGTTCACGTGTTTTTCATCATCAATGTGCGTAAAATTGTAATAATTTTGCAATAATGGACGTTTTGAATGATGAATGACAGTAGCTCCGTAAACAAGCACTTCAGCTGGGTAGCGAAGATTTTCTGACATTTTGAACAATTCGACCGACGGGATTTCACGAGCAAGAACGACTTCACTAGCGCCATGGTCTCCCCAGAAATTCACTTGACGACTTGATGTGACAAAAACAGAAACATCATAAATCATCTTGAAATCGTAGCCTTCATTTTTATTGATGTGAAAAACACCTGCATCTCCTGCTACTAAATAATCGGCTTTAATGTCTTTCAAAAAATCAAGATACGGGCGAACTGCATTAATCATATCTTGGTGCAACAACGCATTACAAGCAATACTTAGTTCTTTTCCAGCATCATGAACTAGCTTAGCGATTTCAGAAAGTTCATCATAAGTAAAATTATGAGGCAAACGTAAACCATAGTTTTCCTCACCCACATAAATACGATCAACGCCGGCATCTAAAAGCTCTTTGACCTGCTCAATAGATTCAGCTGTCGCAGTAATAATTATTTTTTCCATAACGTTTTAATTATACCACTCCTATAACAATTAGTCACAGATATCCTCTAAAATCTTATTGTTATAGCTTTCTAAAAAGTTTTAGTGTCATCTCAAAATGAGAAAAACTTTATGAGAGGAGAGGCTCAAAAAGAAATCCTCATTTTGAAACAAAAAAGAGGAATTAACTATTTTAAACATATTTTTTAACATCAGTCAAGGGATTTTTTAAAAAAGGTGACAAATTTGTTAATTTATGGTATGATATCTAAGTATCAGAGGAGAGAGGATTATGCCAACACCATTAAAGCAACACAAAGAGCTTGAAGAACGGCATTATCAAGAAGATAATGCACCAAAATTTCAAGAATTTCAAGAAATTGACCACAGAAATGCTAAATTAAAAGAGTTAATGTTTTTTGCTCGTATTGCATTATTTGGAATTTCGACTGTCGTCATTTCATTCTTTTTGCTGGTCTTGAATCTAGCTCCAATCTGGGCTTTCTTATTTGCCTCTCTTATTAGCCTAGCTATTACGTCAGCTGTTTCAAGTATTATTTGGTCTTTAAGACATTGAAATGAACCACTACAACTCCACTTTGGGGTTGTTTTTATATTTTTCTTATTTTAGCTTCACAAAAATTTCTTACAAATGATACTAACCTTGTCAGCTTTATCTGTAACCTCAATAGCTCACTGAACTATTTAAACTAATCAACTATGCGGGGATGGTACAACGAATACAGAACTTTTTGTGTTCAGTACCACTCCCTCAAAATTTCCGTGTGGCTGCTTTTATCGCTGTTTCAGCCACTTTTATCACAGCGGTAATTATCGCTTTTATGTTTGGTTCGCTCGCAAATAATTCTAAAATTGAATTGTAACTTATTTTTGGTTAAAAGTAGATTTAGCTACATTCTGAAAAGTCCGCTAAACACAAATTTGCTTTCCTATTTCAGGCTCGAACATAAAAAGTCCACTGGACCTTCTCGCTTTCCTGTTTTAGGGCTCGAACATAAAAAGGTCCACTGGACCTTTTATTATTCTTCATCAGCTTCTTCGGTAGTAGTCTCAGGCATTTTAATTGCTGGTGCTTCTTCGTCTTGTGTGTAGTCAATGATAATGTCATCAACTTCTGCTTTTGTCTCTTCTTTAATTTCTTCTGCTTCGTTAACCGCTTCAGATACTTTAGAAGTGAATCCTGAGACTTTTTCAGAAGCAAAGTCGGCTGCGGCTTTCCCTTTTTCTTTTACAGTATCCAAAAATTCATCGGTTGTTAATTCACCAGATTCAAATTTTTGGCGGTAATCGTTAAAAGTATCAACAGCTAAATCTGTATATTCTGTTGCTTTATCTTTTGCTTTTTGATGATACTCAGCAGGATTTTCTTTATAGGCCTCATAAGCTTTAGCAGCTTTCTTTTGGAATTCCTTACCTTTTTCAGTAGATAGGAAATAAGCTGCGGCTGCACCAGAGGCAACACCAATAATTACGTTTTTCAATAGTTTACTCATGCTTCTTCTCCTTTTTTACGAAATATTTTTGAGGCAACTTTGCCAACAGCAAATGCTGCACCAGCTTTGCTAACATTTGATGAGGCTTGAGTAGCTTTTGAGTGATGTTACGAGCTTGTCGTAACCTTCGAAGTCCTGGAACAGTCTCAGACAACTCTGCAACTGCCACAAAAAGTGGATCAATTGTTGCCACCTTACCATTAACATCCTCAACTAAAACATTAGCTTTAGCCAGGATTTCATTGGTCTGATGAAGAGTGACGTTAACATCACTGGTCAACACTTTTATGGTCTGCTTTGTTTCATCAATTGTCTCATTTACAACATCAACTGTTTTATATAGTTTAACACCAAGTGGTATAAAAACGCCAACCAAAACAGCAAAAGCAATGGCAATAATTAATAGTGCTACTTCAAACATTTTTTCTCCCATCTATCTATTTTTTATTCCTGATAATACGGAACATCTTTCTGTTTTCTTCTCCAGATAACCAAGACCACACCGATCAAAACGAGTAGAGCAGAAAGCCATTGTGATACTCGAATTCCGAGTAACATTAGACTATCTGTCCGCATTCCTTCGATAACAAAGCGTCCACAGCCATACCAAATAAGGTAAAAGAAGGCAATTTCGCCTCGTTTGAAGAAACGTGCTCGGTGTCTCAGGCTCATGACAATCACAAATCCTAATAAATTCCACAATGATTCATATAAAAATGTCGGAACACGATACGAACCATCAATATACATCTGGTTCTTGATAAAATCTGGTAGGTAATTCAGATTATCTACTATTTTACCATAAGCTTCTTGATTTATGAAATTTCCCCATCGTCCAATAGCTTGCGCAATCATGACACCAGGTGCTGCAATGTCCAAAAAATCGAGTGGATTGATTGCTCGGTAATAAGAAAAAACAAACAATACGATTGCTCCTGTAATCAATCCACCGTAAATAGCAAGGCCACCGTTCCAAATGGCAACTATTTCGCTCAATGGCTGATTAGCATAATAATACCAATCAAAAATGACATAATAAACACGAGCACCAATAATTGCAAGCGGAAATGCAATTAAAATAAAATCTAAAATATCATCAGGAATTATCTTCCGACGCGGAGCTTCTTTCATTGCTAAATAAACAGCAAGAAGTAATCCCGAAACAATGAAAATCGCATACCAACGAATGCTAATAGAACCTAACTGGATAGCAACTGGATCAATCATTAGTTCTCCTCGTTTTGACTAATAAGCTGAGTGAGGCGGTCCTCAAATGTCTTAGTTGCATCAAATCCCATTTGTTTAGCACGGTAGTTCATGGCTGCTGCTTCAATAACGACTGACACGTTACGTCCGGTTTTTACTGGGATACGCACACGTGGAATTTTTACACCAGATAACTCGATTTCTTCGTTGCTATTTCCTAGACGGTCAAAGATTTTATCGGATTCAAAATTCTCTAAGTATATTGCCAATTGAACTTGTGATGAGTCTTTAACAGCGCTAGCACCATACAAGCTCATCACGTCAATGATACCAACACCTCGAATTTCAAGCAAATGGCGGAGAATTTCTGCGGGTTCACCCCAAAGTGTTTCTTCGTCTTTGGCAAATACATCGACACGGTCGTCAGCTACCAAACGGTGACCACGTTTGACTAACTCAAGACCTGTTTCACTTTTACCAATTCCTGAATCACCTTGAATTAAAACTCCCATACCGTAAATGTCCATAAGAACACCATGAACACTAGTACGTTCGGCAAGGCAAGAATCCAGATACCATGACATCTCACCAGATAAACGACTTGTTGGCACATGACTTTGTAAAACAGCAATACCTTTTTCTTTAGCGGCTGCCAACATTTCATCTGGGATCTAGATTACGCGCCACAATAATAGCAGGTGTCTCTGGCTTAATCATTTCTGCCAAGACTTGATGACGATTATGCGATGACATCTTAGTAAGATAAGACCACTCTTTCATCCCTAACAATTGCAGACGTTCTGGCGAATAATAATCAAAATACCCTGTCATCTCAAGCCCAGGCCGTGAAATATCTGATGTTGTAATTTCTTTAGCTAATAAGTTATCATCACCATAGATAACATCTAGCTTGACCTTGTCCACCAACATTTTTACAGTAACCGACATTTGATGTACCATGAACCATTTACCAATCACCTCGTGACTATGTAAATAAATTGAAAATCTTAGAAAATAAGATTGTCTAAACCACAAACTATTTTCAGTTTCTCATCAATTTTTGTTCAATCCTTTTCCTCTTTTTTTCATTATTATATCACATTAACCTATAAAAGTAAGCGCTCACGCAGACTTATTCAAAAATATTGTCAGTTTCATGTTGATAAAGAGCCACTAAATTAAAAACCCAGAACAACTATGTTGCTCTGAGTTCCTCCTGTTTTGAAAGACCTTTATAAGTTCCTGTTATCCTTACAAGTGTCAAGTTTTTGCTACATTGAAGTTGAACTGTCAATTCTTACCAAAACCAACCGTCGTTGTCGTCATCTTCATCAACGACTTCAGCATCCTTACGTCGGCGTGGCCCCGTTCCGTAATGGTCGCGAGTGATATCTTCTTTGTAAGGAAGAAAAATTGCTAAAAGAATATAAATGACAATGCCAAAGCCATAAAAATACATCAGCAATGCTGTCAGGACACGCGTCAAAGGCAAGTCCCAACCAAACTTATCAGCAATTCCGGCACAGACACCACAAACCAGTTTATTTTTTCGCTGTTTATAAAGAGCTGATTTCATTTTAGTCCCTTCCTTCTTTTTATCTCACTATAGTTATTATATCTCATCGCCTTTAAAATAAAATCAGTCCTACGACTGATTTTATACTGAAGAAAAAATCTTTTTTGAAGTTTACCTTACGTTTCTCGAGTTTTGATTTCTAAGAGCTTGCCATGGCAATGTCCACAACGATATTTTTGAGTATTGACATGGCATTTTCGGTGATAGTCTTGTCCACATTTTTGGCAACGGTATAGGTATTTTTCCGTCTTTTGGGGCATGGCTGGCGCATAACGCAAACCATCAACTGCTTGCAATAATGCTTTAAAGTCTGCATCAGCGTGCTTGTAGCCTTTTCCCTCAAAATACAAATGGTAATGACAAAGCTCATGGCGAACAATTTTTCGAAAAACGTTAACACCAAATGTTTCATAAATCTTGGGATTAAAATCCAAATGCCCATCAGCTGGGAAAAAACGACCACCCGTTGTCCGCAAACGTGGATTCCAAAGTGCCGTATGGCGAAATTCTTTTCCGAAATCTTCTCGTGAAACTGTTTTGACAAAATTAGTTAAGTTCACGTAAATCTACCAAGGAAAGATTGATTTTTCCACGTTCTTTATCGATTTTTGAAACCCAAACCGTCACAACGTCTCCGACAGAAACCACTTGACTTGGGTGTTTGACAAAGGACTTGCTCATTTGTGAAATGTGAATCAAGCCGTCATCATGCAAACCAATATCAACAAAGGCACCAAAATCAACGACATTACGGACAGTTCCTTCTAATTTTTGCCCAATTTCAAGATTTGAAATATCCAAAACATCTTGGCGGAGCACAGGTGCTTCAAAATCATCACGCAAATCACGTCCCGGTTTTAAGAGGTCAGCAATAATATCTTTAAGTGTTTCTTGCCCTATATTAATGGTTTCAGCCATCGTTTCAATTGAAACAGATTGCAGTTTTATTTTTGCTGAATCATCTAAATCTGTGATATTTAATTCTTTCAATAAACGTTCAACGGCTTTATAAGACTCTGGGTGAACGCCTGTATTGTCAAGGATATTTTCTGCCCCTGGAATACGCAAGAAACCTGCTGCTTGTTCAAAAGCCTTAGCTCCCAGACGTGGAACTTTTTTGATGTCTTCACGCGAAGCAATTCGTCCATTTTCATCACGGTATTTGACAATATTTTCAGAAATTGTTTTATTTAATCCTGAAACGTGGGCTAATAGCGCAGGGCTTGCTGTATTAATATTAACGCCGACTTGGTTAACAACGGTATCTACAACAAAATCAAGGTTTTCGGCAAGTTTTTTCTGACTAACATCGTGCTGATATTGTCCGACACCAATTGATTTTGGATCGATTTTAACCAATTCTGCAAGTGGGTCTTGCAAACGACGCGCAATGGAAATAGCCGAGCGTTTTTCAACAGTCAAATCTGGAAACTCATGACGTGCCAATTCAGATGCTGAATAGACAGAAGCTCCGCTTTCATTGACAATCACATAAGAAACATCAGGAAAATCTTTCAAAGCTTGTGCCACAAAGGCTTCACTTTCACGGCTAGCAGTCCCATTTCCGATAGCAATAATCTCAACACCATATGTGCGAATGAGCTCTGCTAAATCTTTTTTCGATTGCTCGATTTTAGCCTGACTAGCTGGTGGAACAGGATAGATAACTTGGGTAGTCATCAATTTTCCTGTTTGGTCAACAACAGCTAACTTAGCTCCTGTACGAAAGGCTGGGTCAAATCCTAACACCATTTTTCCTTTCAAAGGAGACACCAAAAGGAGATTGCGAAGATTTTCGGAGAACAGTTCGATTGCACCATCCTCTGCACTTTCTGTTAACTCACTGTGAACACGGCGTTCCATAGCAGGAACGATTTTTTTCTTAATCGTTTTGGCGATGACATCATCAATATAAGCATTTTTATTTTTAAAACGAGCTCCCATGAAGCGCACCATTTTATCAATGTTATGCTCGAAACCAACTTTTAAAATGCCGAGTTTTTCACCACGATTAAGCGCCAAAATACGATAACCTTGAATTTTAGAAACTTTCTCTGAAAAATCGTAGTAAATTTGGAAGGTTTTATTATCATCGGCAGCTTCGTCTTTAACTGTTGATATGATTGAGCTGTAAGACCAGATTTCATTGTAAACCCATGAGCGGAGCTGGTTGTCCTCTGAAAAAGCTTCAATGAGAATTTCACAAGCGCCAGCAAGTGTCTTGTCAGCTGTTTCAAATCCTTCTGTTATAAAATTCGCTGCTTCTACTTCAAGCGAAGGTTTATTTTGCAAAATTAAACGAGCTAGTGGAAATAGCCCTGCTTCTCTGGCGATAGTGGCTTTGGTACGACGTTTTTCCTTGTAAGGAAGATAAAGTTCCTCAACATCGGCCAACTTTTCAGCGTTCTCAATAGCTTTTTTGAGTTCCGCAGTAAGCTTACCTTGTTCTTCAATTTTAGCAAGAACAGTCGCCTTACGGTCAGTTAAAGCTGTCATGCTTTTATCCAAGTCAATGATAGCCTTAATTTGTACTTCATCCAAATTACCTGTCATTTCCTTACGGTAACGAGCAATGAAAGGAATGGTATTTCCTTGTGAAGTCAAGTCTAGAACTTTGGCAATTTGGCTCTCTTTGAGGTTTAAATCTTGAGCAATTTTTGTTACATTTTCCATAGTGCTTCTATTATATCATAAATCAGCTGAATCTAAGGTTTTCTCTTAGATTTTTAAATGCAATAATGAGAAATTCACGCCAATTTCTTAGGCAGATAAATATCTAAATGACACACTATTTCGCATTAAAATAGCTAACTTGTCTGCTTAGTTTTTGTACTATTTGAGGATTGATAGTATAATAAGAGGTGATTACATATAGAAAAGAGGTGCCTTATGGCTATCACACATAAACGTCAAGATGATTTAGAGTCAATGTTTGCAAGCTTTGCAAGTATTCCTAAAATCTCTAGCGACCCTGAAAAAGAAAAGAAAGTTAAGGACAAAAAAGCTGAGAAAGCGACTGATTAATTTTTATGGAAATTTTTAATAATTTACCTGCTAGTGTCTTACAATGGTTTGCGATTTTTATTTCAATCATTATCGAGGCACTGCCTTTTTGTTTTGCTAGGAACTATTCTTTCTGGCTTCATTGAGGTTTATGTTACGCCTGATTTGGTACAACGTTTTCTACCTCGAAATCGTTTTTTACGAATCCTTTTTGGAACTTTTATCGGTTTTGTCTTTCCGTCCTGCGAATGTGGTATTGTTCCCATTATCACGCGCTTTTTGGAGAAAAAAGTTCCTAGTTACACCGCTGTTCCTTTCTTGGCAACAGCTCCGATTATCAACCAATCGTCCTTTTTGCCACCTATTCAGCTTTTGGAAATAGCTGGCGCTTCTTAGGCTTACGACTGCTTGGTGCCATCATTGTTGCTATTACGTTGGGTATCATGCTGGGATTTGTGGTTGATGAAAATATCCTCAAAGAAAATGCTAAACCAACACATTTTCATGATTATTCTGGTGAAACATGGTATCGCAAAATTTTCTTAGCTCTTGCGCACGCAATTGATGAATTTTTTGATACTGGACGTTATTTGGTTTTTGGTACCCTGGTAGCTTCAGGAATGCAGATTTACCTGCCAACACGCATTTTGACCAGAATTGGTGGTAATGCCCTTACAGCCATTTTAGTCATGATGTTACTGGCATTCATTCTTTCTCTTTGTAGTGAAGCAGATGCCTTTATCGGAGCTTCCTTGCTATCAAGTTTTGGTACAGCACCTGTTCTAGCCTTTCTTTTGATTGGACCAATGGTAGATATTAAAAACCTAATGATGATGGTAAATTCCTTTAAACCTCGCTTTATCGTTCAATTTATCACAGTATCTGTTGGGATGATTATTATTTACTGTTTACTTGTGGGGGTGATTTGATGATTCGATTTTTAATTTTAGCGGGTTACTTTGAATTAACCATGTATCTTCAAATCTCTGGGAAATTGGATCAATACATCAATACTCACTATGCTTATTTAGCCTACATTTCCATGGTTTTATCATTCCTTTTAGCAGTTATTCAACTGGTTATTTGGATGAAAAACCTGAAATTGCACAGCCATTTACATGGAAAAATAGCGAAGCTGACTAGTCCGATGATTTTGGTCATTCCAGTTTTGGTAGGACTCTTAGTTCCTACGGTAACGCTGGATTCAACGACAGTGGCTGCCAAAGGCTATAATTTCCCACTTGCTGCTGGTTCTGCTGGTACGGTTAGTGATGATGGAACAACAGTCCAATACCTGAAACCTGACACAAGTTTGTATTTTACATCTTCTGCTTACGAAAAAGAAATGCAGAAAGAACTCAAAAAATACAAAGGTTCAGGCGAACTTAAAATCACAACCGAAAATTATATGGAAGTCATGGAACTCATCTATCTCTATCCTGACGAATTTATGGGACGTGAGATTACTTATACTGGATTTGTTTATAACGAGCCTGGCCACGAAGGCTATCAATTCCTTTTCCGTTTTGGTATCATTCACTGTATTGCGGATTCTGGTGTTTATGGCTTATTGACAACTGGAAACAATACAAACTACGCTGATAACACTTGGATTACCGCAACAGGCACAATCAGCCTCGAATACAACCAAACCCTTGAACAAACACTCCCAGTTCTTCATATTACAGAAATGAAAGAGACTAGTGAACCTGATAATCCTTATGTTTATCGTGTCTTTTAAACACAAGCCCCCCTCCAAAACTGGAAGGGGGTTTTTGCTTGGTGATTAGAATCTTATGCTACTATGTCATGGTTCAATAATAATCGTTCCTAAAAAGTCATTCTTTTCAAGTTTACGATAAGCTTCCCAAATCTGACTTAAAGGGTAAGTTTTAGCAATAGTAGGATTAAAATCACCAAGTGCTAATTTTTCACAAATGTGAGTCACCGCTTGGCTTCTTGCCAAGTCATCCTCAACAAGTTCACTTACTGTCCATCCCTTAAGCATTAAACCTTTACCAAGCAAAAGTCCTGCCGAAAATTGGCACTCACTGCCACCAAGAATGCCATATTCATAAATTTTTGCCCCTACGCTAGCCACTTGAAGCAAATCAGGCAATGCATCACCACCAATAGGATCAAAAATGAATTGAACACCTTTTCCAACAGTAATTTCAGAAATTCTAGTAACCAAATCTTCTTCATTACTAATAATGACATGGTTCAATTGTTTTAGCTGCCGCAGTTGCGCTGCTTTACGGCGTGAGCGGGTTGTCACAATTGGAATTGCTCCTAATTCACGTGCCAAATCAATCGCCGCTTGACCAACAGCAGAAGTCCCTGCAATAATCAACACGTAATCACCAGATTTTAGATTACTCTGACTATAAACAGGGTAAGCTGTTAGGTATGGTACCCAAGTACTAGCAGCAGCTGCAAAATCTATATTATCTGGAATCTCAACCAGACGACTGGCTGGAACAATAATATCATCTCCCAAACTTGGATAACGTTCAAAATCATATGGTCCAACAGGCATAACTCGCTTACCAAGCCATTTTTCATCAACCGCTTTTCCAATAGCAGTCACAATTCCAGCAGCCTCATACCCAAGAGAGCTAATTTCATGAATAGCTTCTCCTGGCAAACGTAATCCCTTGATGTAGTTTAGCTGGTCGCCAGTAATTCGACTCGCTTTGACAGTCATTCTCACTTCATTTGAGGCTAATTCACGAAGTTCAACCTCATCCAACTGTAACTGGTCAATCCCTTGACCGTGAACACGAACTAATGTTGCCATAAAAGTTTCTCCTTTACTTTTGTAGTCTTTTTTTGATACCATGATTATAACCCCCTCGGGTAACCCGAAGTCAACTATTTACTATTATTTTTTAGAGGATTTCATTATGTCATATACAATTAAAGAAACTAGCAAACGAACTGGCTAACCTTACACACTATTCGCCACTACTGTGACCTTGACTTAATCCCAAGTTTACAACGTGATGAGAATAACAACCGTATTTTGATGAAGCTTCTATTCATTGGTTGTACGCCATAAAATTTC
>ENA-OPZM01000763-OPZM01000763.1-human-gut-metagenome-genome-assembly--contig:-NODE-763-length-13032-cov-1.519644_pt1 | contig 13032 bp, 18 predicted proteins | sample MGYA00242478_ERZ504493 | MGnify/ENA primary metagenome ERZ504493 (study PRJEB26092, sample SAMD00036227) | human gut metagenome | host: Homo sapiens | study: EMG produced TPA metagenomics assembly of...
GGGATAAAAAATACTTGCGGATGCATGGTCTCCCCACGACACTTCCGACAAACTGGGCCAGGCCCATCGCATCACCGACGCTTTTAAGGTCCACGCAAAGACGAGAATCGTAACCGCCGGAACCATCAGCTTGAAGCCCTCGGACAGGCTGTCCATAAAGCTCTTGAAGGTGATGACCTTCCGCGGCAGATACAGCGCCATCATAAACAGGATCGTCACGACGGAGGCAAAAATCAGACTCGTCTCTGCATCACACCCTGCGAACGCGGAAATCACATTGTCCGCGCCGCCGAGGAAGCCAGTGTAAACCATCGCTCCGATCGCTGATACAATCAGTACGGCAACCGGGAGCACGAGGTCGATGACTTTTCCGTTCGGATTGACCTCCTGCTCGGAAACCTGCTCAAACTCCTCGCCTCCGGTCGTGAAAACATCACCTTTGGCGGCATTATCCTCGTGGAGCTTCATCTGACCAAAATCAAAGCCGGTGTAGCAGATGTAAAAGACCATCGCAATTGTAAGGATCGCATACAGGTTATACGGAATTGTCCGCAGAAACAGCTGGAATCCACTGATTCCCGCATCCGCCGGCACATACGAGTTGACGCTGCCGCCCAGCTTGAGATCGGCGCGATAATACAGATCGGCGCTGCGGTGGAGTCGATGATGTATGCGAGTTTCGCGCGGGAAACCTTGTGGCTGTCCGTGACCGGGCGCATGACAGAGCCGACTGTCAGACAGTTGAAATAGTCATCCACAAAAATCAGAACACCAAGCCCCATCGTTGCCAGAAGCGCACTCCGCTTCGTTTTGATCTTCGTCCCCGCCCATTTTCCATACGCCGCCGAGCCGCCGGATTTCGCCATCAGCACGACAACCATGCCAAGCAGGATATCGAAGATCAGAATGTTGATGTTCATGCTGTTCCGTAAAATTTCAAAGAAGCTTGTGAACGCATCCCACGGATGGAAGCCGGTGTACAAAAGGACACCGACTGCCGATCCGATGAACAGGGAACTGTAAACTTCTTTTGTTACAAATGCAAGCAGAATTGCAAGCAGCGGCGGGACGAGTGCCCACCAGGTTCCGATAAACATTGAACCATTCATATTGTCTGTTTTCCTTTCTGCTGTTACGTTCGTTTATGCTTCCGGCGTCACAATTTTTCCAGCTACTGCACATGCTGCCGCTGTCTTTGGAGATGCCAGATAAATTTCAACTTTAGAAGTACCCATTCTTCCAAGAAAGTTTCGGTTGTTCGTTGCTACAACACGCTCGCCGTCAGAGAGGATTCCGCCCGCTCTTCCGCAGCACAGACCGCATCCCGGATGTGTAATCATGCGCCTGCCTCTGCCAGTGTATCGAGAATGCCCATTTTGCTTGCCTGCAGATAAATCTTGCGGCTTGCCGGTGTTACGATCAGTTTTACGTAGTCGGCTACTTTTTTGCCTTTTAAAACCTCGGCTGCCGCCTGCAGATCCTCGAGACGGCCGTTCGTACAGGAACCGATGAAGACCTGATCGATCGGGGTTCCCTCGAGAACGCTGGTATCACGGATCTTGTCTACCTGGGACGGGCATGCCATAACCGGCACAAAATCCTCGGCGCGGTAGGTGATGGTGTACAGATATTTTGCATCCTCATCGCCTTTTAAGCTCTTCTGATAGTCATTGAGTTCGATCTCGCAGTATTCTGCGGTCTTCTCATCCGGGGTAAAAAGTGCACATTTGGCACCTGCCTCGATCGCCATGTTGGCAATCGTCATACGGCTTGCCACGGTCATATTTTCTACGGTGCTTCCTGAGAACTCCAGTGCGCGGTACGTTGCGCCGTCTGCACCGAGGTCACCGATCAGACGCAGGATAATGTCTTTTGACATCACATTTTTCGGCAACTCGCCTTCGATGACAACTTTGATCGTCTCCGGCACTTTGATCCACATCGTACCCGTTCCAAGGATGCTCGCCATCTCTGTGTAGCCGATTCCGGAAGAGAATGCACCGACACAGCCGTATGTCGTCGTGTGGCTGTCGGTTCCGAAACAACGTCGCCCGGTTTTACGTAACCTGCCTCTGTCATTAACTGATGGCAGATTCCGTCGCTTCTGTGTACGTTTTTCATGCCGTATTTCTTTGCAAATTCATCGCCTTTGTGGAAATGTCTCGTATCGTCCACCTGGCTTGCCGGAACGAGGTGGTCGTAGATCAGAACGACTTTATCCGGGTCCCACAGTTTGGTAAAGCCCATCTCCTCGAATTTATCGCCGACAAACGGGATGAAGATATCATGAATCATGACTCTGTCCACGTTGACCCGTCACAATGTCGCCCGGTTTTACGTCTTTTCCGGTGTTGTGGCGGATGATTTTTTCAATTACTGTATTGCCCATCGTTTCTTCCTCCCGCTCTTAATCCAATCCGTTGCGCTTGCGCATTGCCTTTACCAGGCCGCCTGCCTGAATGATATCCATCAGGTTCTCCGGCAGAGCTGCGATCGGGTATGTTTTTCCGTTGTAATCAACATGCTCATTCATCTTGACGGTGATGGTGTCGCCCTCTTTGATATCGTCGTGCAGATCCGGCTGCTCGATCAGAAGAAGGCCGTTATTGATGGAGTTGCGGAAAAAGATCCGAGCAAAGGATTTCGCGATAACGCAGGAAATGCCGAGCGCCTTGATGATCTCCGGTGCCTGCTCTCTCGAGGAGCCGCAGCCGAAGTTCTTTCCTGCCACGATGATGTCGCCCTTTTCAATCTGTCCGGCCAGTTCCGGGCGGAGCGGGGAAAAGCCGTACTGTTTCATATCGTCAATTGTCTTTAAAGCAAGATACTCGGTCGGGATAATGATATCGGTATCAATATCGTCTCCAAGCACCCATACTTTTCCTGTAAATGCTTCCATATGTTTATTCTCCCAAAAATATTATGTATCCCTCAAAGAAAATGGTCAGATCTGATCTGCCGTCGCAATCTTTCCGGCAATCGCGGATGCGGTTACGGTTGCGGCAGAGCCCAAGTATACTTTGGAACTTGGATGACCGGCACGGCCCTTGAAGTTACGGGTTCCGGTGCTGATCAGCACTTCGTTCTCGCCGATGACACCCTGGCAGCTTCCCCAGCAGACGCTGCAGTTCGGGTTCATCACAATGGCTCCGGCCTCCATGAAGGTGTCGATGATGCCTTCTTTTAATGCCTGGCGGTAGATCGTCTGGCTTGCCGGAACAACGAGGAAACGGACGCCCTCTGCGACTTTCCTTCCGCGGATGATCTCTGCGCCGACGCGGAGATCTTCGATTCTTCCGTTGTTGCAGGATCCAAGGAATGCTTCATTGATCGGCGTTCCGCAGGTCTCTTCTGCCGGAACAACACGGTCTACGAAATCCGGTTTTGCAACAACCGGGCGGACTTTGGAAAGGTCAAAGGTGTACTCTCTGACGTATTTTGCGTCCGGATCGCTGTGGAAGATTTCTTTTGGCTCTCTTCCGTGCTCTTTCAGGTACTCGATGGCTTTCTCATCTGCCTCAAAGATACCGGTCTTGGCACCGGCCTCAACTGCCATGTTGCAAAGTGCCATACGGTCGCTGATGCTTAAAGTCTTTGCACCCTCACCGGTAAACTCCATCACCTGGTAGTTGCATCCGTTTGCGCCGACCTCGCCGATGATGGTGAGGATCAGGTCTCTCGCATAAACGCCCTCCGGCAGTTTTCCTACAAGATTGAATTTTACGCTTTCCGGTACGAGTACCCAGGAAGTTCCCGTTACCATGCCGTACAGGAAATCGGTACAGCCGACACCGGTGCCGAATGCGCCGAGTGCTCCGTAAGAGCAGGTATGGCTGTCAGCACCGAAAATCAGCTCGCCCGGGCGGACATAGTTCTCAATCATCACCTGATGGCATACACCTTTTCCTTCCCAGAAGTCAATGTTGTTCTCTCTTGCAAAATCACGCATCTTTTTCTGGGATGCTGCTGTTTTCGGGCTGTCGGACGGTACGTTGTGGTCGACGATGAAACAAGCTTTTTCGGATCCGCAATGTGCGGGTGGTTTAATTTGTTGCGGTACATATCAACCGTCAGATGGGTGGTTCCATCGTTGCTCATCAGACGATCCAGTGTTACAGTGTGGATATCTCCCGGTTTTACTTCCGGAACGCCGGCTGCAGCGGCGATAATTTTCTCTGCAATTGTCATTCCCATGGTCTTACTCCTCCTCGCGGTTCAAAGAAGCGATCAGGCCTCCCTGATTCAGTATATTCTGCATATATTCCGGCAGTTTCGTGCAGGTGTACGTTTTCCCGTTCACTTCTGCGGTTCCCTCGGACATGTGAAGGATCATGGTATCACCGTTTTCTACGGCATCCGGCAGTCTTTACAGACAATCGCCGGCAGACCAATATTGATGGCGTTGCGGAAAAAGATTCTGGCGAAGGATTTTGCGATAACTGCCTGCACACCCAATGCTTTTAAAACACCCGGCGCCTGCTCTCTTGAGGAACCACAGCCAAAGTTTTCTCCTCCTACAACAAAATCTCCCGGTTTTACTTTTTTTGCAAAGTCCGGATCTAACGATTCAAACGCATGGCCTTTCATCTCATCCAGATTCGGCAGAAGCAGATACTGGGACGCGATGATCTGGTCTGTATCAAGGTCATTATGAAATTTAAAAATTTTACCCTGTTCCATTTTCTTTCGTTCCTTTCGCATAAAAATTCTGACAAAATCTATTGTAACACAAAAGATATGGTTTGCAAAAGGAAAAAAAGCAAAAAATATAGGCCGCCTCACCTTTTTCCGGTAAGACGGCCTGAAATGCTTCTTTAGTGGGTCGTTCCCATTGCCTCTTTTACTTCTTCTTTGTTGGTTACGACTGCCTCGATGCAGTATTCCAGAGATTTTGCAATCGTTTCCAGCGGCATGCTTGCCATGGTGCTTGCTTTTCCGACTACCTGCTCGCATGCGAACGGTACGTGGATGAAGCCTGCGCGGATGTTCGGATATTTCGTTGCGCACAGGTGAAGCACATTGTACATGACGCAGTTGCATACGTAGGTGCCTGCGGTGAAGGATACGTGGCACGGAAGGCCGTGTTCGCGGACGTTCTGAACCATTGCTTTGACCGGAATCGTTGCAAAGTATGCGGTCGGGCCGTCTGCCTGCAGCGGTTCATCGGACGGCTGCTCTCCGGCGTTGTCCGGGATTCTTGCGTCTGCAAGGTTGATGCCGACTTTCTCTACGGTTACGCATGCGCGTCCGCCTGCCTGTCCGACATCGATGACAACGTCCGGATTGTGCTCTTTGATGGCTGCTTCCACGCAGGAAATACTTCTGGTAAACTCGGTCGGGATCTCAACTTTTACGATCTCTGCTCCGGCGATGGTATCCGGCAGAAGTTTGATGGCCTCGAATGCCGGGTTCACGCTCTCTCCTCCAAATGGGTCAAATCCTGTTAATAAAACTTTCATCGTCTTTTCTCCTTTTGTCTCTTAATTTTTGTCTCCTGGTTCTGTCCTTTAATATAACACAGGCTCGGGTGCAATAATCTTTCCCCGGTCCATAATCTGACGGTTATCGGTAAAAATATCGGGTTCCCGGCAGACCAGGTCGAAGTGGCCTTTCGCATTCTGCACGCCGCCGAGCGCGATATTGCGTCCAAGCCCTACGTGGAAGGTTCCATACGCGGATTCATCCTCAATGTAGCAGTTGCCGAGGCAGTTCGAGCACGAATTCAGTCCGATGCCAAGCTCTCCTGCGATATAAATCCGTGGATCGAAATATTTCTCCATATACTTCTTTAAGCGGATGCCGGTCGGTGTCTCCTCGATATCGACGATTCTGCCGCCCTTGAAGATGATTCTCTCGGCTCATCGGCTCGTCCGATGTATCCCAGCGATCCGTCGAGCACCATAATGCCCTCTGTCTTTGTCTCCTCGATCGGCACATAGACCTCAATACTTGAGGACGAATAGCCTTTTCCGTCTCTTAATACGCCGTTGAAAAATCCCGGATTGCGGTTCTCTTTGTAGAACATCATATCCGTTCCTGCCAGTGTCGTCACATGCACTTTGCCGGATGAACGGAGATACTTCATAAACAGCTTTGCCAACATGCGGCTCTTTTTCGTGTCCATCAAAAGGAAATCGAACTCCAGAAGACTTCTTCCGTCGTTCGTCGAAAGCGGAAGCGACAGAAACTTTTTGTGCTTCTGAATCGCACGCTTCGCTGCTTTTGTTGTCACAAGCGAATACTCGGTCGCTGCAATGATCGCAGTGTAGGGATCAAAGACCGCCTCGTTATCGTCGAAAAAGATGCCCACATGGCGTCCTTTATTTTCAACAATCAGTGTGTTGACGGACCGCGCTTTTTTCCGCGCCTGCACTTCCAGCGCTTTCGCCTCCGCCTGATGCTCCTTTGATGTCACAATCAGTACTTTATCCCACGCTTTTACTCTTACCCATTCGTGGATGATGATCCGGGCCCCCCGTTCCATGTTCGGTGTCATTTGTTTCTCTTCCTTCTCCTGTCATATCTAGTCGACCATTTTACGGACGTTAAGGCCACCGCCCTTCCCTTTCGGAAAATACGATGACCTTAGTTAGTCTGTCCTGACGATTTACTTTAATACTATCATATAACAGATCTGGAATACAAGCATAATTAATCCAACCAGCACCTGATTTTTGATTACGCCCCAGCGGTCCTTCATATTCAGGATTGCAACCGGTACGATATTGAAGTTTGCTGCCATCGGAGTCATTAAGGTTCCGCAGTAACCGCAGGTCAGTGCGATCATACCGATGACTACCGGATTTGCACCGTATGCCAGTACGAACGGAGCACCGATACCAACCGTCATAACGGTGATGGCTGCAAATGCATTACCCATGATCATGGTGAACAGTACCATACCAACGGCATAAACGATGATACCAATATTAACATTTCCTTTCGGAACAACTTTCTCTACGATCTGTGCAATAACCTCACCAACACCGGCTGCAGTAAAGACACCGCCCAGGCAGCCAAGCAGCTGCGGCAGCATACTGAGCGGTCCTGTAAGGGAAAGGAAACGCTCGGAATCTTTCAGGAAAACCTGCGGTTTGTTCTCTTTCGAGTCGTATGCAACCAGGAAAATAATGGCTACGAGAACACCAAGTGTAATCGCGATCATGGAGCTCATATTGGAGAACAGTGAAAAAGCAAGGGAAAATACAGCAACACAGAATGCCGGAACGAAAATCTTCATTCCAATCTTCTTAAACTGTGCTTCGGTGTGTGCTTTTTCCGGTGCGTTTGTTTTTCCAACCTTTACTTTCTTGAAGATCGGCGGCAGACACATAATAATAACAAGGACACCGGAAACCTTGGCCGGAAGCCAGGTGCCAAGTGCTGTAACAATACCGAACGAACACCAGAAAATGGCTGTTCCGATTCTGGACGGATTTTCTTCATCCAGAAGGTTTTTAATGCCCGCGTAGATTGCAATCAGGCCAACGAGAATCCATACAATATTTAATCCGGCCGTATTAAATGCGGCTGGAACCTGTATAACTTTTAATGCGCTCATCTAGTGTTCCTCCTATTTCTGTGTCTTTTTGCCGGCTGATTTTTCATAGTATTTTTTCGAAATCCGATTGTCTTTTACAATGACATAGACACAGGAAACAACCAGTGAGAATAATGCAACCGGAATTTCAACTGCCGCAAGGTCAATCAGGCTTACTTCATAGCCAAGACCGGCAAGTGTCGTCTGTACCAGAATTCCACCGGCACCGCCGACAAACAGAACCTGGAAGAAGAACCAGGTGAAGTTCTGCATTGCTGCTGCAAGTCCTTTGACTTCTTCTAAGTGCTCTTCGTTTACGGTACCTTCTTTGTTCTCGATCGCACCTTCTGCCATCGGAAGAAGAACCGGACGGATGAATCCGGCAACACCGCCGAATCCTACGTTGAATGCACCGAACAGGCCATTTAATACGCCGTATACAGCGATCAGCTTGCCGGCTGTTGCACTCTTAACTTCTTAATCAGGTTTGCTGCTGCTTCACGAAGACCGTTTCTTTCAAGCGTACCAGTAACGAGCAGGATCATCATGAAGATCGCCATGCTTCGGTTCGCTACGAAGTTGGTTCCGATGGTCTCAAGAAGACCGCCGACGCCAAGGCCGCCAACGATCCCTGTCGTAATCAGCGCCAGGAAAATGATGAGGATTGAATCCAGTTTCAGCGCGAATCCGACGATAACGATTAACACGCCAAGTAATTTGATGAGTTCCATACCTAAACTCCTCCTTAAATAAAATGTAGTTTTTTTGGATACAGGCTGCTCCGCACGCTCGTGCTTTCACAACCCTGTATCCTGTATTTCTTCCAGTTACCTAGAGACAATCATCGGTCTCTTTCGTATGTAGCTGGTCAAAATCGTTCCATCCTGCTCGGTAAAGCGGCAGTCCATAACGTTCCGCGCCTCCATGAGCATCTGTATTGTCACTTCGTCGTGCGCCACATGAGCCCGCGCACACAGGTTCAGGTATTCTCCCTGTGCCGTTTCATCCGCAACCTCGCTCGTATAAGCGACGGTTGTAATCCACGGATAGCGGATCGACGAATATCCATGCGCCGGATTCGATTCATACGGAATCCAGTAATTGATCATTTCTTTATAATAATTGGCCGGAAACAGTTTCGGCATCCACGCATGGGCATATTTTTCAAACTGTGCACTCCACTCCTGGTTCAGTGCTTTCATCTCCGGATACGCTGCAATCTTGTCTGCGATCACATCCTCCATGACCTTATTCACATCATAGTTTCCTTTGTATTCCGGATTCATTACATACCAGAAATAACCATATAAGAGCGATCTCGGAAGCCAGAAACCTTTGTAGGACGGGGAGGTATAACCAGAAAACTGCTGCTCCCATTCGTGGCTTGGCACACCGTGGTTATCCACCATCATATCCGGTGCATATTTCTCGTAAATCCGGCTGATGCCCATCGCTTCGCTGTGAATCGTATCCTGCTGGAAATAATGACGGTAAAACTCTTTTCCAAGAGAATTGAACCGCGCCACATGGAATTTCCACGTCGGATGCTCCTTCTGCAGTTCGTAGTGAATCGCCGCGCCGTCGACGTTTTCCATCGGGATCAGGATCAGATTCAGCTTATCCGGCAGCTCTTTGTAAACATCCTCTGTTAAAAGTTTCTTCAGCAGCATAAACGATGCATTCGTTGAGGCAACCTCGTTTGCATGGTGTCTTGCATTGATCACCTCGCTCGGCACTCTCGCCAGACGCTTCGTCAGCGACAGATATCCCTCGTACTCCGGTTTCAGCCAGACAGCATAGAGCTCGCGGCCCGTATAGGAAACGGCAATCCGGAAGACCTCGATACCCGGAACTTCTTTCAGCTCCTCAATGATCTCCCGATACGTATCGTATCCGATCAGTTCGTGCTCATGCAGGTTGATGTTCTCGATCCGTTTCGCCTTTGGCTTTTCTTCCCGCTCCGGGGTCTGTGCCGCATACGATGCGCCGCTTTCTGTTTCAAAGACAAGCGCTGTTTCCACAGGAACACAGCTGCATTTTTCAAGAACACCTTTCGACCACAGCGCTGCGTATGCTTTTACGGTAGCCTCTGCTGCGCCTTTCACTGTGATATGGAAATTCAGCTCTCCGTTTTCCCACGAAACTGCGGAAATCCAGGTTTCGACTTCACTTCGTTTTCTCTCTGCGGCAGCGGTCTCTCCGTCTTTTGTGATGCATGCCGCATCTTTTAACGGCTCTGTCAGCGTAACGCGAAAGACCGGCCGGCCCTCTTTCTGATGGATCACCGGCAGAATCAGGCCCGGTGCATCCAGCATCACGCCGGCTTTCTGAATGCCGTAATTTTTAAAATAATCACCGCCCACAAAATACATGTCCTCATGGAGTGCATCAAGCGATGAGATCAGATCCTCACGGGAACCGGTCGGCTCGTCCGGCTCGCTTACCGTAATGTCCATTCTCAGTTCGTGGAAGAACGGCTGCATCTCCTCCGCAACGGTTCCGCCCGTTTTTTCCTCGATATAGCGGCGGCAGTCCGGAAGGACTTCGCTCTGGTAGACATCCCAGATTTCTTCCAGATCGGTGCGGACTTTTTTGTCAAGAATGGGCTTGCCATTTACTTCTGCTTTTATATAACCGGTCGACGGGTGAACTTTTCCCATCTGCGGGTATTCATTCATATACGGACGCTCCGACCACGCGGCCTTGTACGCATCCTCACAGCAGACGCTGTTTTCTTTGCTTCCCTGGCAGAGATATGTGATGTCATCTTCTCCCTCATAGGCTTTGAATACGACATTTTTTCTCTCGATACCGAGCTCTTTTACCAGAAGATCCTCGATCGGGTACAGCTCCTGCAGATAACGGATCGGTAGGTCGTACCATTTGTCCGGCGTCTCGGCACTCAGGTTGTGGTAAGACGGGATGGCTCCGTTTTCATCATTCCATTCCGTCTGGCCTTCTGGGAGAAACGGTTTGAAATAAACGGTAACCGTATCGGCTCCGGCCTCTTTCAGACGCGGAAGCATCTCTTCTGCCAGCCAGGAATAGCCCTGTTTGTAGGCACAGTAAATCGTTGTCTGTTCCGGCACAGCGCCTGGCTTCGCGGATTTTGCATCGATCGCTTCGCACATCTTCCGGCGCACGCTCTCGGTCTCGCTGACTGCTCCGGTGATTTTACGGTGCTTCCCTCTTTGAGTTTCGGATAGACTTCCGTTTCCAGAAGTTCTTCAAATACTTCGACCTCCCACGGGAATTCATATACTTTCTCGTACATTTTCTGACCGGATTTGTAATTGTAAACTTCTGCATCTCCGGCCTCTTTTTTCTGCTCTTCGCTCCAGCGCGGCGATCCGTAAACCGCATAGGCGCCGCTTTCTTTTTCCTGTAAAGCTTTCAGTTCGGCAAGCTGGCCGTCCTCTCCGCGTAGGATAAAATCATCCACCATGTCCATCAGGAGATCTTTCCAGCTTCTCTCACAGCAGATCTTTGGAAATGTATTGCAGAGGCGGGCGGTGAATGCGGTCAGTGCTTCGCCGTCTCCGCGCAGATACACTTTTTACGCCGTCACCGTCTGTCTCTCCAAGGACCAGTTCTGTCTGATCTGCTTTTTCAAAAATAATCTGATTTCCCTTGTAACCCGCCTCGGCAAGAATGGTTCCTTCGTATCCTGTCGTCTCCATCCCGAAACGGTATGCCAGATCACACGCTGCAAGAAACATAGCATCGCTTGCGTCCTCTGGAAGCACCAGTTTTACATCAAGTGCATCCGGGAGGAAATCGTGATTCTGATCTTTTAAAAACGGACCTTTTTGGAACATTTTTTCCAATCCTGTTTTTCCCGGAAATCCAGGTCGTAAACCGGCCCGATGTGGTCCGAAGCCGCCTCATACCCCTCCGGGGCTGCATCTGCTGTTTTCTTCCACAGCTTCCGGAATTCTTCTTTTGTTTCCGGTACCGGGATTTCTCCATCCGCGGCTGCAACAGGAAACACTGCCGTCTCTGCCTGGAAACCAAGAAGCAGCGCCGTCTCAACGGTGTTTCGCTTCTGTTCTTTTGTCATATCTGCTGTAAACCTTAACCGTTTCATGCATGCACCTCCGAAATCGTTATCGTTCACACATATGTTGTAACTGTAACCAGCGGTTGGATTCGTCATCCAAAATCCGCCGTTTTCCGCACTGCATCATGAATTCAATTCTACTAAAATGTTCAAAAGATGTCAACCTGTTTCTGATTTTTCTATGAAATTTGCACAATTCTTCCAATAAAAATCAATTTTGCGTCCGTACTATCTGAAAATTTGTGGAAAATTTCTTTTTCCTCAAAAAGAAAAAGAGGCGTTCACAGCCAGCAGAAACATTTCTTTCCTGCGGACCGTGACAGCCTTTTTGCCGTCTTTCTTTTTCTTATTTCCAGACCGTATCGTAGTTGATCGGTTTATAGAATGCTTTTTCCCGGCTCTCATGATCATCCGGACGGTTGCCGAGAAGCCACATGGTTTTAGTTGCGACTGCCTCCGGGGTCATATCGTATGACTCGAGAATGTTGCACAGGGTTTTCATCTCATGGCCGACTTCATAGACGGTCATATCGCTTCCCTCGTGAGAAACCTGGGTACACATGATGATGAGTTTTTCCGGGTACTTCTGGCAGAGCTCGTAAAACGGCTCCTTGATGCTCGCCGGAATACCGCCGACACCGAAGCTCTCCACAATGATCGCATCGTAGTGCTCAAAAATCGCCGGAAGCAATACCGGGCTGATTCCCGGGATCAGTTTCAAGAGAAAAACGTTATCGCTTAAGTTTCATAAAAACGAACCGGCTTTTCATACGGCAGCATCGGCAGATACCGCAGAATCCGGCGGTCCTGTATTACCGCAAGGTACGGGAAATCGAATGCTGGAAAAGGCATTGTAGCTCTTCGTCCGCACCTTCTTCGCGCGCGTTCCCGCGATGACTTTTCCGTCGAACACAATCTGTACACCCTGGGATGCATCATCACAGGCGTAATAAAAGCTGTCGGACAGGTTTGTCTTTGCATCCGTGATATCCAAATTGATCGGCCGCTGTGCTCCGGTGATGACGATCGGCTTTTCCGAATTCTGAATCATATAGGAAAGCGCCGCCGCGGTGTACGCCATCGTATCAGTTCCGTGCGCGATGACGAAACCGTCGTAATCCTCGTAATGCTCCTTCGCCACTTTCACCAGCGTGCTCCAGTTCTCCGGAACCACATTCGAGCTGTCCAGATTAAACGGATTCACCGCCGTAATCTCACAGAGGCCTTCCACCTCCGGAATATAAGACAATAACTCCTCCGGCGTAATCTGCGGAGTCAAACCATTTTCCGTCTTCTTCGAAGCGATTGTGCCGCCGGTTGCGATAAACAAAATCTTTTTCAATGTAAATCACTCCTGTTTTCTCGTTTGGTAAGAAGTTTTCTTTATCTTAGCAGACTTTTTCGGCGGTGTAAATGATGAATTTGAAATCAG
>ENA-OPZM01000764-OPZM01000764.1-human-gut-metagenome-genome-assembly--contig:-NODE-764-length-13024-cov-2.208886_pt1 | contig 13024 bp, 16 predicted proteins | sample MGYA00242478_ERZ504493 | MGnify/ENA primary metagenome ERZ504493 (study PRJEB26092, sample SAMD00036227) | human gut metagenome | host: Homo sapiens | study: EMG produced TPA metagenomics assembly of...
TTTTCGTTACTGTTCACACACCACTATTCTGCGAGGTGTTTTTGGCATGAATATGCCAAAATCCCGAGACATACAAGCCAAAATTCCATTGCCGCAGGCAATCTGGAATGAATTTTGGCTAAGTTACTGTGAACGGAGTGAACAGTAACGAATTTTCTCCAAAGTTCAGCTGTTTTTGCACATTCTTCTTGACAAAAAAGTCTCAAATGATACACTTTTGAATGTATTATTTTTCAAAAAAAGGAAGAAATAATATAGGAAAGATTTTTTACGAAAGGAAGGAATTTTTAAAATGCGTTCATTGGCAGTTTATTTAAAAAACTACAAAAAAGAAAGCATCCTGGCGCCATTTTTTAAATTTCTGGAGGTTGTATTTGACCTGATCGTGCCTATCGTCATTGCACAGATCATTGATGTAGGTATTGCAAACCACGACAACGGATACATTGTCCAGAGATTTTCTATTCTTATACTAATGGCGGCTCTTGGTCTTGCCAGTACCATCACAGCTCAGTTCTTTGCCGCTAAAGCCAGCGTGGCTTTGCCACAGAATTAAGACAGGCAGTTTATGACCATGTACAGCATCTGTCCTATACAGAGTTGGATACACTGGGAACAGATACTCTTATCACAAGACTCACCGATGATGTCAATCAGATTCAGAACGGATTAAATATGGGACTTCGTCTTCTTCTTCGAAGTCCGTTTATCGTACTTGGTTCCATGGTCATGGCATTTACCATTGATTTTAAATGTGCTCTGGTTTTTGCTGTTGCGATCCCGTTTTTGTTTCTGGTTGTCTTTGTCATTATGTTTTTCAGTATTCCTCTGTTTAAAAAGGTACAGGGAAAACTGGACACAGTAACCGGACTGACCAGAGAAAACCTTACAGGCGTCCGCGTTATCCGTGCATTCTGCCGCGAAAAAGAGGCAGTTGCAGAATTTGATACCCGCAATCAGGAGCTGACAAAGTTAAATCTCTTTGTAGAAGCTTTCCGCTTTGTTAAATCCGGTCACTTATGTACTGATCAATATTGCTACTGTTATTCTGATCCAGAAAGCAGGAGTAGAAGTAAATCTTGGCGGTATGCAGCAGGGACAGGTTGTTGCCCTTTATAACTATATGGCTCAGATGATCGTGGAACTGATCAAGCTTGCTCCCTGATCATCACCCTGAACAAATCTGCAGCCTGCGCAGGACGTGTGGCAGATATCCTGAAAGTGAAATCTACTATGGATTACCCCTCTTCCTCCACATATTCTGCTCAGATATCGAAGGACCTTGCAACAGCAACTGCTGATGCATCACTTTCTGAAAATGCCATCGTATTCAATGACGTAACCTTTGAGTACAGCAAAGCCGGTGCCCCCAGTCTTTCCCATATCAGTTTTTCTGTAAAAAAGGGACAGACCGTAGGTATTATCGGTGGTACAGGAAGCGGAAAAACCACTCTGGTAAATCTGATCTCCAGATTCTATGATGCCAGCAAAGGAACTGTTCTGCTGGATGGTCAGAATATTGAAAATTACACCAGAAGTGATCTCCGCTCCAGAATCGGCGTTGTTCCACAGAAGGCAGCTCTTTTCAAAGGCTCTATCCGAGACAATCTGAAATGGGGCCGGGAAGATGCCTCTGACGAGGATCTGTGGCAGGCACTTACCACAGCACAGGGAAAAGAGGTAGTAGAGGGTAAACCGGGACAGCTTGATTTTATGCTGGAACAGAACGGTAAAAACCTTTCCGGCGGCCAGAAACAAAGACTTACCATTGCCCGTGCCCTGGTAAAAAAACCTGAAATCCTAATCCTGGATGACAGTGCCAGTGCCCTGGACTTTGCCACTGATGCAGCACTGCGTAAGTCTCTCAACAGACTTGACTGGAAAGTAACTACATTTCTGGTATCCCAGCGTTCCTCCAGCATTCAGCAGGCAGACCTGATCCTTGTCCTTGATAACGGTACTCTGGCAGGTAAGGGTACTCATGCTGAACTGCTGCGTACCTGTGATACTTACCGGGAAATCTACTTCTCTCAGTTTCCGGAAGAAAGAGCCAGATACTCCTCTGTATCTGCAGGTAATATAATGAAGGAGGTGACTGTATGAGCAGATCAACAATAAAAGATCCTGCTAAAAGCAAAAGCAGCGAAACTTTTCTTAAAGTACTGCGTTTCATCGGAAGATACCGTTTTCTGCTGATCCTCAGTATCATACTGGCAGCAGTTTCCGTTATCCTTCAGCTGTATGTCCCGATCCTATTCGGAAATGCCATTGATCAGGTCATTGCCCAACATCAAGTAAACTTCGAAATGATGTGGCATTACCTGTCACGTATCCTTGTAATGGTCATCCTCTCTTCTGCTGCCACGTGGCTTATGAATGTGATCAATAACCGCATGACCTACCAGACAGTAAAGGATATCCGTGCCAAAGCCATCCGACACATTCAGGTACTTCCCCTCTCTTACCTTGACGGACACAGTACCGGAGATATTATCAGCCGTATTATCGCAGATACAGATATTCTATCCGATGGTATGCTGCTTGGATTTACCCAGCTTTTTTCCGGAATCGTAACGATCATCGGAACACTGATCTTCATGTTCTCCAAAAACTTCTGGATTACATTGATGGTCATTGTCCTGACCCCCGTAAGCTTTTTGGTGGCCAAATTTATTTCTTCCCATACCTTCCAGATGTTCCGGAAGCAAAGCGATGCCAGAGGACGTCAGACTGCTCTCATCGAAGAGATGATTGGAAACCAGAAGGTTGTTCAGGCTTTTGGATATGAGGAAAAATCTTCTGAACGCTTTGCAAAGGTTAACGAAGAATTACAGGAATGCAGTCTGAAGGCTGTTTTTTACAGCAGCCTGACAAACCCTTCCACCCGTTTTGTCAATAATATTATTTATGCCTGTGTTGCACTGGTGGGTGCATTCATTATCCCTGGAGGCAGACTGACAGTCGGAGGACTTTCCGTACTTCTCTCCTATGCCAACCAGTATATGAAACCATTCAATGATATCAGTTCCGTTGTTACAGAACTTCAGAATGCTCTTGCCTGTGCAGGCAGAATCTTCGATCTGCTGGAGGAGGAACCGGAAGTTGCAGAGGCTTCTGAGACACTGAAAGATGTAAAGGGTGAAGTAGATATTAAGAATGTGTGCTTCCATTATGATGAATCAAAGAAACTGATTGAGGACTTTAATCTCCATGTAAAACCAGGTATGCGCGTTGCCATTGTAGGACCTACCGGATGCGGTAAGTCAACCTTTATCAACCTTCTGATGAGATTCTATGATGTAAATTCCGGATCTATTTCCGTTGACGGCAAACCGATCAGAGACATTACCCGCCATTCTCTCAGAAGCAGCTATGGTATGGTGCTTCAGGAAACATGGATCAAAAACGGAACTGTCCGCGACAATATCTCGATTGGAAAACCGGAAGCTACAGATACTGAAATCATCGAAGCAGCCAAGCTTACCCACAGCTGGAAATTTATCCGGAGGCTTCCTAAAGGACTGGACACCATGCTCAACGAAGACAGCTTAAGCCAGGGACAGAAACAGCTGCTGTGTATCACACGAGTTATGCTCTGTCTGCCTCCGATGCTGATCCTGGATGAAGCTACTTCCAGTATTGATACACGAACAGAATTACAAATTCAGGAAGCGTTTGAACGAATGATGGAGGGAAGAACAAGCTTTATCGTAGCTCACAGGCTTTCAACCATCCGAAATGCAGATCTGATTCTTGTTATGAAAGACGGAAGTATCATTGAGCAGGGTACTCATGATGAGCTGATTGCAAAAGGTGGATTTTACCATACTTTATATAACAGCCAGTTTGCAAAAGTTTCTGAATAAAACAAACCAGATAATAAATCAAAAAGGAACAGCTGTCCATCACGGCTGTTCCTCTTTTTGATTTTGTAAAATGTTTTTTTATTTTTATCAGATTGCCCGGGTAGCATCTTTCAGCCATTCTTTTTCTTCTTCGTTCAAATACGGAGAAATCTTCTCATATACCTGTGCATGGTAATCATTGAGAAGGTTACGTTCCCGGACACTCATCAGTTCCGGCACCACTCCATCCAGATCAAAAGGTACCATAGTCAGAAATTCAAAGCACATAAACTGACCATACTCTGTTTTTTCAGCTTTTTTGCAGACCATCAGATTTTCATGACGGATTCCAAATCCATCCTCTCTGTAATATCCCGGTTCATCAGAGGTGATCATTCCCTCCTCCAGCACTGCATTTCCACCCGGAACAATTTTCCATCGGAAGCTATTGGGTCCTTCATGGACATTCAGAAGATATCCTACTCCATGACCGGTTCCATGTTTAAAATCCTCTCCATTTCCCACAGTGGCTGTCTCGCCAGAATATCCAGATTTACACCGGTACAACCATGAAGAAATCTGGCAGCTCCCAGATTCAGAGTTCCCCGCAAAACTGCTGTGAAGTACTTTTTCTCTTCCTCAGTAGTCGGTCCCATGACAACAGTACGGGTAATATCAGTGGTTCCCTCTTTATAATGTCCTCCTGTATCTGCCAGAAGAAAGCCGGATGGTTCCAGAGGAATATCCGTTTCGGGTGTTGCAAAATAATGTACAATAGCAGCATGCTTTCCATAGGCAATAATCGGATCAAAACTGTTATCTATGAAATCCTCCTGTTCCGAACGGAATTCATACAGCTTTTCTGCTGCACTTAATTCTGTGATCGGAATCCTTCCAACATTCTTCTTTAACCAGTATATGAACTTTGTAACTGCAACTCCGTCTCTGATATGCGCAATGCGTTCATTTTCCACCTCAACAGGATTCTTCGTTGCCTTGGGAAGAAGTGTAAGATTTTCTTCATCCAGAATCCGGGTGTCTGCCGGAATATTGCTAACCAGACGACTGTTGACTTTCTTTTTGCAGAGAAGAACTTTTTTGTCCTTTTTAAATGTTTTCACATACTCATAGATACTGTCATAGGGAAAAAGGGTCACACCATCTTTTTCCAGCGCTTCCAGTACGTCTGTCTGAAAGGCTTTCTCATTTGCAAAAAGTCTGATCTCTGTTTTTGTCATTACAAGATAAGAAAGAACCACCGGACAACAGTGGATATCTCCCCCACGTATATTTAACAGCCAGGCAATATCATCCAGAGAAGTCAGTACAAATAAATCTGCACCCTTCTTCTCCATTGCTTTGCGGATTCTTGCGCATTTATCAGCTCTGGATTCTCCTGCCCATTTTATATCCAGCTCTGTAACCGGTTCACAGGAAAGTACCGGACGGTTTTCCCATATATCGCCTGCCAGATCGTGATCAACACTGAGAGACACACCGTTTTCATCCAGCATTTTCTCCAATTCTGCTGCCTCTTTTGCACTGACAGTACGTCCGTCAAATCCCAGACACCTTCCCTGTGTCAGATTTTTTTCAGAAATTCATGAACTGTGGGAACTTCCGGTTCACCCATTTTAAATAAAGTAATTCCTGTTCCCTCCAGCTGATCTGCAGCCTGGATAAAATAACGTCCATCCGTCCATAATCCTGCCATATCCTGCAGAATCAACGCAGTACCTGCAGAACCGGTAAATCCTGTGATATATTTCTGCATTTGAAATATTCACCTACATATTCTGAACCATGGAAATCATCTGTGGGGATCAGATATGCATCAATTCCTGTCTCTTTCATGCGTGCACGAAGTGCTGCTATTCTCTCTTTTACTGTCATTCGTTTTTACCCTTAAGGCTGCTATCTGCAGTCGTTTTATCATTTTCGCCAAGTGTTTCGTTCATACTTCCCATACGATATCCCAGAATATCCATGGTCACATAAGTAAATCCATACTCCTTAAATTTCTCCACAATGTCCTCTCGGACATTCTTTTCCAGAAGTTTCGGAAATTCCTCCGGCATGATCTCAATTCTTGCAAGTAATCCATGAATACGGACACGTACCTGATGGAATCCATAGTCAAGCAAAAGCTGCTCTGCTTTCTCAACCATTCCAAGCTTTTCCTCACTGATGGTCTCTCCATAGACAAACCTGGAGGACAGACAGGCAAATGACTGTTTGTCCCAAGTCGGAAGCCCCAGTTCCTTTGAGTATTCTCTGATCTCCGCTTTCGTCAGCTTCGCCTCACGTAGCGGGCTCTTAACTCCAAGTTCTTTTACGGCGATCAGACCTGGTCTGTAATCGCGTTATCATCCATATTTGATCCCTCTGCAATATATTCAATCCCATTCTTTTTTGCAATATCGCCAATCTTCTCAAACAGTTCTTTTTTACATAAATAACATCTGTTCGGAGGATTCTTTGAAAATCCTTCAATCTCCAATTCCTCAGACTGGCAGATCACATGCTGAATCCCCTCTTTCTCGCAGAATGCCTTCGCTTCATTCAGCTCTCTTTTCGGGAAAGAACAGGATTGAGCCGTAATCGCAATCGCCTTATCACCCAGCACATCATAAGCTACTTTTAATAAGAATGTAGAATCCACTCCACTTGAGAAAGCAACTGCTACACTGCCAAGTCCCTTCAGATATTCTTTTAAATGTTCCAGTTTATTTTCCATATCAGTCTGCCTCTTGTCCGTTTTTTATTGTACCTGTAGCACTCCTCGTAAATAATGTATATTGATCCGGCTTAACAGAGCGTGAAAGTTGAACTTTCTCAAATGTATTATTTAACAGGGTGCTATAGCTTCATTATAATATAGGCAACGACTGTTCAGCAACCTATTTTTCGCATTGCGAAATGTGTTACTGAAAATAGAACGAACAATATTGATTTATGTTTCTTGTATCTTTTCTAACGCTTCCCCGACTTCTGTTACTTCTTTAAATAGTTTCTAAAGTAACAGCCTCTCTTAACTTCTTTATTTACAGTTTGTCTACTTCTTTTTCTGAAGCAGTTCTCCGTTTGTTTCTTCTCCATTCATACATGACATAATAATTAACCACTACCCCATATTATAAATAACACCCAGAGATACTTATTTCAGACTGATAATCAGATTTTTATTGAATTTATTAATCTATATGTTATGACAACATATCTTTCAGACATGTACTCCGGTAGTCACTCGGTGATATTTTATATCTTTCTTTAAATACTCGGTTAAATGTTCTCTGACTTTCAAATCCACTATCCAGACAAATGTTTGTAATAGAATCACTCGTATTTTCCAAACGATGGCATGCATAGTTCAGCCTTGCATCGTTAAGATATTGATTAAAGTTTCTATGGAATGTTTTGGAAAAGAGTCTGGATAAAACATATTTGCTCACCCCCAGATCTTTTGCCATCTCTTCCAGAGAAAACTTCTTCTTAAAATTTGCTGATATATAGGAAACTGTCTGGTAAATAAGATCGTTGTCTCCCCACATTACTCTTTTCTACCAAATTTAATTTTTCCTATGACATGTCGTGCCAACACAATTTGAAGATATGCCTGTGCAACAGTAATATCCGACTGTTCTGTCTCTAAAATTGCATTTATAACCCTATATACCTCCGGTTCAACCTTTTCCTCTTTGATGATTGGGTATTCAGGAGCCATGGATTGCATGATATCTGCAAATTTGGCTATCGTAAATGGCGATGCAATCAGATAAGTCGCTTTATTTACACCGGGTGTCAGTACCTGATAGTGATGAATAACATCTGGAAATACAAAGCCTATATCTCCTTTTTCCATATGGTATAGTTCCTGTCCGACACCAAATTCTAATGCTCCACTTGTTACACAAACGATCTCCAGTGCATTATGAAGATGTGGTTCAATATGTTTTGACTTCCTATTTATTGCTATGATCTCCTCTTTTGTGTCAACATATTTTAACTGCATGAAATACTCCCCTTTGCAACATTTGTCTATATCTTCTTTCGATTTGGCAAGCAATCCTTTTACACCTATCTTATAATCAACTTGTAAATAAGGAAAGGAGGAATTGCAAATGAGCAACCTAAAAAAATATCTGAATGACCTTTTAGTATTCTACACTGAATATTTTGAGCATCCTTACCATGTATAAATACTAAAAGGACTATTTTGTGAAAACTGAATATTTTCTTAAGGCCATTTCACAAAAATGAAGTGGTCCTTTTTATTTTCAAAATACAGTTCAATCACTTTATATATAGAAAAAAGCACTGTCTCATCGAGCAATGACCAGACAACGCTTTCTCCTGTCAATTCTAATTTATGTCCGATGCATCTGTTACTTCATCTGCAGCAATTTCTTTTTCTGCTTTCAGTTTTTTATTTGCATCTTCTACATTCATTCTTGAAAGTACAAACATAATCAATACATCAAAGATTAACGGAAGCCAAAGATACATAAACTGCATCATATCAAGTGCAGACTGCGGCTGAGTTGCATTTGTTCCGACATATCCACTGAACTCAAGCATCCATCCAACAACAGCGGTTCCAATACCTCCACCGATTTTTACGCCAAGAGAAGTACAAGAGTACATCGTTCCGTCAATTCTCTTTCCCTGTGTAAGATAAGTGTATTCAGAGCAGGATGCGATAACTGCATTCATATCTCCCTGCCATGGTCCCTGACCTAGGGCTGCAAGAGCTGTAAACGCCATCATCAGCGGAACACTGCCCATATATCCAGCAATAACAACAAGTGCTCTACCAATGACTGCTAAAACATAACCTCTTAAGTTCAGTTTGTACATACCTTTCCACTTACCAACTAAGGTTGGTGTAAAAATTAAGGCAATGATCAGTGGAATATTAACTGCCCATGCAAATTGTCCAAACAAATTCTTATTTTTCAGTACCCATGTCATGTAATAAATGCCAGCTCCAATCATGGCACCATATAACTGCTGTAAAATATATGTTCCACAAATCATCATGTAATATTTGTTTTTAACAAGAAGCTTGAATGCCTGTACCATTCCGTACTTTTCATTATCATCCTTTACTTCTCCTTCGTTAAGTTCTTCCTCAGGAAGTTCCTTAACAGAAAGTGCTGAAATCGTATTTATGACAAGACCAATGATTGCATAGATAATAGCAACCGTTCTCCATGCCGCAGCATCTCCACCACATTTATCTACAAATCCAACTGTAATCGCCTGAATCAGAAGACTTGTTGAAAATGCAAAAATAAAACGGTAAGATCCCATCTGCACACGCTCTTTGCTGTTCTTTGTAATCAGTGACGTAAGTGCTGAGTAAGCAATATTGTTTGCTGTATAAAACACACCATTTAACAGTGTATAAGAGATAAAGAACCATGCGTATTTAGCCGTTGTTCCAAAGCTGACTGGTATTGCAAAGCAGCAGACCAGCGTAATGGCACAACCAATGTATCCGTATAGCATCCATGGCTTCGCTTTTCCCATTTTACTGTGTGTTTTGTCAATCATTGATCCAAAAAATATATCCGTAAAACCATCAAATAGTTTGATACGGCAATCAGGGTACCTACGACACCTGCAGCAAGTCCTACTGAGTCCGTCAGATAGACCATCATGAAAGATGTCAGGAAGGCATAGACTACATTACCTGCAATATCACCTGATCCATATCCAATTTTGTTATACCATTTCAAATACTTTTTTTCTTCCATCGAATTTCTTTGCTCCTCATCTTCATCGCACTTAGAATCTCAATATGTCTAACCGTATGATGTCTAATTATATTTTTTTTCTCTGTTTTTGTCTGATTGCTCTGTATATCCGGACTTTACATTGCAATCAGACTATCCTTCTTTGTTTACGAGTTACATGAAACTTTATTATCCCTTTACATACGGTATCAGCGTAAACTGGAACCGGAATAATACATCATCAAATCGGTACTGATCCAATACAACTGGACCACAACTATTAGAACCAATGCCATTTAATGCGTAGTCAACGCAAAATACTACACTATCTGATTCTGTCAGTTCATAATTATGCGTTTTCTTCTCAAGTTCTTCCTGCGTATAATAAGAAGCATTGAATGAGAAGGCATTTTCCGCAGATACCACAATTCCATATCGGCTGTTGTTAAGCTCTACATATTCACAATCATAATGGCTTCCATTTTCCTGTGGGCGAATATAATCCTCATGCAAATCATCTACATTTGCATGATACAAACCGTGGCTCGCAGCCTGATGTTTGTCACAATAGCTTTCCTGTGGTCCCATTCCAAAGTATCGTGCAGCTGAAAGTTTTTTATCCAGGAACATCCTCACACCAAATCTTGGCAGGTCCGGAAATTCATCATCTTTTGTTACTGCAATATCTGCATCAATCTTTCCAGCAGCTTCTATTTTCCATGTGATCGTCACATCAAGAATCTTCTGTACTGTCTCTGCCACAACGGATGCATGGCTTGTAATTTTCACACCATGCTTTCCCTGCACGACCTCTGTCGTGTAAGCTCTTGTATAAGCTTTATCATAATGGGCTTTCTTCCATTCAGACTTGATGTACATATCATTATCTGTTGGTGCCCTCCAGATATTTAATTCCATCGGGTGGTTCAGATATTCCCGACCTGCAAATTTCATCTCTGTAAAAAGTGCAGTCCGTCGGTCGATTGTATATGCGAATTCACGACCTTTGATATGAATCTGTGTATCATCTTCACTCACCTGTAATTCAGAATTCCGTCACTGTTTTTTCAACCCATTTTTCTGCTAACTGGCATTTGGCATCCTTCTGGCTTACTTCGATCTCATCAAATCCAAGGATATGGTCTTCATCCAACAGTGGCAATTCCTTTTTCAGATGGTAAATAAATTTTAAATAACATTTTCCACTCTCTGGCACATTGATTTTAAGGTTTATTTTTCCTTCACTGTGTGGTGCTGCTGAAACTTCTGGGAGTTTACCTTTGCTGATTACAAGCCCGTCCTGCGTCAGTTCATAACTGATCTTCACATAATCTTTCAAGTCATCAAAATCCATGTAGTTATGAAGCACCAGTTCTCCGCTTTCTTTGTCATAGGAAATAACCCTTGCCGGGCGATAAACATTCTTGTATTCCAAAAGTCCTGTATGTACCGTTCTGTCCGGATATACTAATCCATCCATACAGAAGTTGCCATCATGAATTTCTTCGCCATGGTCGCCCCCATAAGCATATATAGTCTTTCCATTCTCAGCAGTTCCATGAGCAATCGCATGGTCACACCATTCCCAGACAAAGCCGCCGCACATTTTATCATTATCCTGAATCATCTGGAAGTAATCTTCAAAATCTCCAGGTCCGTTTCCCATGCTGTGACAGTACTCTACCAAAAGGAAGGGTTTGCTTCCATCTTTATCCAGATATTCCTGAATTTCGGAAAGCGCTGGGTACATCCGGCTGTACACATCCAGATTGCTGTAATCATATGTTTCATCATAATTACGGTATCTTGCACTCTCATATTGTGTGATGCGGTCTGGATCAAAATTCTTTGTCCATTCCAGTGCTTTTTCAAAGTTGCAGCCATAAGCACTCTCATTTCCCATTGACCACATAACAATACAGAAACGGTTTTTGTCACGTTCCACCATAAGTTTTACGCGATCAACGATTGCCTCTTCCCATGCCGGATCATCTGCAATCTTCTCATTCCATCGTTTGAACCGATTGTAATCGGTGTCTTCTTTTCTGTAGATCATAAATGGACCATGAGCTTCAATATCTGCTTCATCTATTACCATGAATCCATACTTGTCACACATTTCATAGAAAAATGGTGCGTTCGGATAGTGGCTGGAACGGATCGCATTAAAATTATGCTGCTTCATTAACGTAAGATCGGTTGTAATCTGTTCCAGATTGATTGTAAATCCAGTAACCGGATCAGAATCATGTCGATTGACACCACGGAATTTAATCTTCTGTCCATTTAAATAAATAACCTGGTCTTTAATCTCTATCTTTCTTAATGCAATGTGATCTACAATTACTTCATTCTCTGTTTCAAGAATCAGTTTATATAGATATGGATTTTCTGTATTCCAAAGTTCCGGACTTGCGATTTCTAATACAGCTGTTCCTTCTTCAGCAATACTTCCTAGTGCTACAACTGCTCCGTTTCTATCTTCAATCGAAATTTTTACATTTAACGGAGAGTAGAATTTCATTTCAATTTCTACTTTCGCAAGCATATCCTCAATTCTTGTTTTAATATGATAATCACTGATTGCCTGTTTTGGGCGTTTCAAAATGTACACATCCCGGAAAATACCACTCATACGGAATTTGTCCTGATCTTCCAAATAGGAACCATCACACCACTTCATGACCAGAACCGCTATGCTGTTCTCTCCGTCCCGAAGGAGGTCGGTGATATCAAACTCACTGGTCATATGAGAAACCTGGCTATACCCTACATAAGAGCCATTGATCCATACATAAAAGCAACTGTCTATTCCTTCAAAATTCAAGAAAGCTTTTGGTGCATTTTCATCTTTGTGATAGACAAAGGTATGTGCATATGTTCCACATGGAATATCCTGTGGTACATACGGTGGATCAAATGGGAACGGATACCTGATGTTTGTATACTGATGTGTGTCATATCCTGCCATCTGCCATACACTCGGAACCTGAATCTCATCAAAATTTTCTGTATCATAATCTTTCTCAAAGAAGGGTTCCTGAACATCATAGATACTGTTAAAATACTGGAACTTCCAAGTTCCGTTCAATAACTGCATTCGGTCTGACTCTTCCCTGTGCTCCACCAGGTTATCCATTCTTTTGGATGCCGGAATAAAATAGGCTCTGGCTGGCATTGTATTTTCATGCAGTACGCTTAAATCCTCATAATAACGTGGTACAATCATAAATAACTCTCCTTCAATACATATACATTTTTTTATACGTTGTTCTCCCACAGCAAGTCTTGTTCTTTACTTTTTTGTTTACGTTTCTTTGTTTTTCTATACATAGCTTATCCTAATCCGCAAAATATGTCTATGAATTGGATTAGACAAAATATGCACTAAATGATACAATGGTAAAAAAGTAGGAAAAGAGGTGCTGCCCTATGTATATG
>ENA-OPZM01000765-OPZM01000765.1-human-gut-metagenome-genome-assembly--contig:-NODE-765-length-13018-cov-5.890544_pt1 | contig 13018 bp, 16 predicted proteins | sample MGYA00242478_ERZ504493 | MGnify/ENA primary metagenome ERZ504493 (study PRJEB26092, sample SAMD00036227) | human gut metagenome | host: Homo sapiens | study: EMG produced TPA metagenomics assembly of...
GTCCACGGGACTTGCAGCCTGAATACCCTGACAGAAGCCGATGAGCGCATCCGCAGTGCTGCATCAAAGCAGGTGACGATATCGTTGTGGTCGTCGCAGTAGCGCGGCACTGGATTCTTGCCCAGCAGCTCCAGCATACACTGGGCGTAAATGGCGGTCTTGATGGCCTCGCACACCACGCCGGGCGCGTAGTAGAAGCCCAGATACATATCACGGGGCGTTTCCAGCGTGCAGCCCAGATCCTTGCCGAGACCGGGCGCATTCAGGCGGTAAGCGCACAGCTCCACAAGGTCTTTGCGGCCCGCAATGTAGCCGCCGGTGGGAGCGATGCCGCCGCCGGGGTTCTTGATCAGGCTACCCACCACAAGGTCTGCGCCCATCTGACAGGTTCCTGCGTCTGGGTGAACTCGCCGTAGCAGTTATCCACAAAAATAATGATGTCCGGGTTTGCGGCGCGGGCGGTATCCGCAATTTTTCGGATCGTTTCCAGATCAAAGGCATTGCGCTGCAGATAGCCGCGGCTGCGCTGGATGTGGCACACCTTTGCACCGGGGGCCTTTTGGGCGATCAGGTCATAATCCGGGGTGAAGTCGGCTTTCAGCGGAGCTTCATCGTACCGGATGCCGTAATCCATCAGGGTGCCGGTGCCCCTGCCCTTGCCGTCCAGACCGATCACACCTTCCAGCGTATCGTAGGGACGGCCGGTGGCAGCCAGCAGGGTGTCCCCCGCCCGCAGCAGGCCGAACAGCGCCACAGCCAGCGTGTGGGTGCCGCTCTGGAACTGGCTGCGTACGAGGGCATCCTCTGCGCCCATCACCTCGGCAAAGATCTGCTCCAGCTTTGCGCGGCCGGTATCCCACAGGCCGTAGCCGGTGGTGCCCAGCATATCGGTGGAGGACATCTGGTATCCGCAAAGGCTTTCAGCATTTTGAGCTGGTTAAAATCGCGGATCTCCTCCATATGGCGGAAGTAGGCTGGCACAGCTCCATAGCCTTTTCGTCCAGCGCCAGAACTTCGGGTTTGTAATTGAAAAAGTGGTTCAGCATTGACATTATAATGGTTCCTTAATTTATGATTTGGGATAAAGCTTACATGAATTGACGCGTCAGCCGACAAACTACGATGGCACATAACGAATATACTCCGCAAGCTTTTCAAAGCCAAGCCGGGTATAAAAGTGCACCCGCTCCGGGCTGCAGAGAAACACCGGGTGTTCCCCCTTGGCGGCAAGCTCGTTCGCCATCTGCACAATGAGCCGCCCGCCGATGCCCTTGCCCCGCAAAGGCTGGGCTGTCTGCCCGCAGGCCATGTAGGCCTGCCTGTTCGCAAGGGCATAGGCCCCTACCGTGCAGATCGTTTCACTCCCCTGCCGCAGCGCCCACACAAGAGCTTTGCCGCGGGTGCGCTTTGTGCAAAGCTCGGAGTAAAAGTCCTCCTGCTTTGCGTATCCGCCGGGTAGAGCGCCTGTGCCACATCCATGGCAGAGGGTTTTCTGTCAAGGGTCAGTCCGGCCCAGATCGTCTCGTCTGCAGCGGGCAGCGGCAGAGCCTTGCCGGGTGCAAAGCCGAATACGGTCAGCGTTTCAGCTTTGCACCACCCGGCAGGCGGTGGGCATTCGTTTTCGTCTAAAATGATGCTCTCACACCCGCAGAAAGCCAGAAAGCTGGCCAGCTCTTCCGGGTTTGCGTGCCTGCTGCCCATGCGGTGCTGCCGCTGAGTTCCAGTGCCAGTGTAGGTCCTGCGTAGAATCGCCACGGCTGGCTTTTGCTAAAAAGGGCAAGATCCAGCGGCAGGGTCGCCCCCAGCACCCATTTCCCCCGGGAGGCATTTAAAAAGCGGGCGCGGTGGGCTTTTGTGCTGATCTGCGCGATCACTTCAGCTCGTTGACGATCTTCTTGAACTCGCGGCCGCGCACCTCAAAGTTGGGGTACAGGTCAAACGATGCGCTGGCCGGGGACAGGATGATGATGTCACCGGGCTTTGCGCAGGCACGGGCCAGCTCCACAGCGTGCTGCATGTTGTCGGCGTGCTGGATGGGCAGCTCTGCTTCGTTGAAGTTCGGGTCCTCGCGCACAGCCTTTTCGATGCGGGGGCCGGTGGCACCCATCAGCACAAGGTTCTTCACGTGGGCCACCACTTCCGGTGCCAGCGGCTCATAGGGAATGTGCTTGTCGTAGCCGCCAGCGATCAGAATGACCTTCTGGTTAAAGCTGCGCAGACCGGCAATGGTGCGCGTCGGGCTGGTGCCGATGGAGTCGTTGTAGTACAGCACGCCGTCCAGCGTGCGCACCGGCTCAATGCGGTGCTCCACACCGGTAAAGGTGCTGCCCACCTTCTGGATGGCTTCCACGGGCACCTCGCCCCACACGGCAGCGGCAGCAGCCAGCAGGTTTTCAATGTTGTGCAGGCCGCGCAGCTTCACGTCTTTCTGGGCCAGGAAGGGGGTCACAACGCCATCCTCGGCCATGCAGAGCATGTTGTCCTCCTTGCGCAGGAAGGCACCGTTGTCGGTATCGTGCAGGCGGGTGAACCACACCTGCTTGCCCTTGCAGTCGGACTGCATGGAACGGCTGATCTCATTCTCATAGCCCAGCACAGCGCGGCAGGGCTGCTTCTGGTACAGCAGGATGTTGCGCTTGGCATCAATGTACTCCTGCATGTCCTTGTGGTGGTCCAGATGGTTGGGGGTGACATTGGTCACCACGGCAATGTTGGGGCTGGAATGCATGCTGATGAGCTGGAAGCTGGAAAGCTCCACCACAGCCACATCCTCGGGAGCCACCTCGGGCAGCATGGGCAGCAGAGCTGCGCCGATGTTGCCGCCCAGATGCACCTTACGGCCTGCGGCCTCGTAGAACTTGGAGATCAGGGTAGTGGTGGTGGTCTTGCCGTCGGAGCCGGTCACGGCTACGATCTCGCAGGGGCAGAAGTCGAAGAACAACTCCACCTCACTGGTGACCATGGTGCCTGCGGCCATGGCATCCTGCAGGGGCTTTTCAAAGTAGCCCACAAAGCCCGGGGTGCGCATGATGATATCCTGACCCTTGAAGCCATCCAGATAGTTTTCGCCCAGGCTCAGGTCAATGCCCAGCTCCTTGATGGTTGCAGCGTAATCGCCAAAGTCCTCCACGCTCTTTTTCTGGTCGCACAGGGTCACATGGGCACCCAGCTCCACAAACTCCTTGATCAGGGTCTTGTGGCTGACACCGGCACCAATGAAGGCCACTTTTTTGCCTTTGATGAGTTCAATCAGTTTCTGCTGATCCTTCTGCATAAAAACAGTTCCTCCTCCATAATATCGTATTCAGAACGCACCTCAAAACGGGTGCAGAGATGTTTCGCTGTACCATTATAGTCCATTTAGCCGCAATTGGCAACGGAAAAACGCCCTTTTTGCCCCAAAAAGTAAGGTAAATTCACAATTCTGCAATTGTATTTTGCCGCTGTTTCTGCTACACTTGTCGAAGTAGAGTGCTTTTTGTATACAAGAAGCCTTTTTTCGCAAATACCATAGAATGAGGTCATCCCCTTGAAACAGTTCTTCCGTATTACCGCAGCAGTGCTTGCTGCTGCGTTCCTGCTTGCGCTCACCGGCTGCGGCAGCAGTTCCAGTGCGCCAAGCTTTACATGGTTCGTGGATACCATTCCCGCAAACCTCGACCCGCAGGTGGCTTCTGCTGCCCCGGACGTGATCGCCTGCGAGAACCTTTACAGCGGGCTTGTCCGCAAAAAAGCGGATGGCGAGATCGTGCCCGATCTGTCCGAGAGCTGGACGATCTCCTCCGATGGCAAGACCTACACCTTCCAGATCAAGGACGGCCTGACCTACAAGGCCGTCAAGGGCGCTTCCACGGATCACACCATCACTGCCGAGGACTTTGTGTTTGCATTTCGGCGCATATTCCAGCCGCAGACAAATTCCCCTTATGCCGTGGAGTTTGCCGCCCTTGAGAACAGTGCTGCCGTGCTGGCTGGCACAGCCGATGCCAGCACGCTGGGCGTTTCGGCCGCCGGCCCGCTGACGCTGGTGTTCCGCCTGAGTGAAAAGGACGACAACTTCCTTGCCAAGCTCACCCTGCCCGGTGCCATGCCCTGCGATGAAGCATTTTTTGAGAGCACCCGCGGCACCTACGGTCTGACCGCCAAGACCACCCTTTCCAGCGGCAGCTTCTATCTTTACAACTGGACGGCCAGCGGCCTGTTCCTGCACCGGGATGTCTCCTCCCCCATGATCGGCAGCCTGCGTCTGGTGCAGAACACCGGCAGCACCGGCAAGAGCGCCGCCCAGCTCATTGCAGACGAAAAATGCTCCGCCGCGCTGGACGACACCGGCGAGGATACCTCGCTGCAGTCGGTGGATTACTCCGACACCACCTGGCACTGCTGTTCAACAGCGCCGAAGATTCTGTGTTTGCCGATCAGGAACTGCGGCAGGCGCTTGCCGCATCGCCCGGGAGAATGTGGATGTGCCCTCTTCCGGTCTGTACACCGCTGCCGAGGGTCTTGTGCCACCGGCCTTTCCGTGGACGCATCGATTACCGCAAGTCTGCCAGGAACCGCTGCCCACCATCACCGACCCCCGTACATTGTACCTGAATGCACGGCAGGGCATGGCCAGCTCGGATTTTTCCGGCGTGACCATCCTGCTGCCGAAGGAAGCCGGCCTGACCGAACTGGCCGAGCAGATCAACGGCGCATGGCAGAAGGACTGCTCCCTTTTCTTCTCGGTGGAAGAGGTTCCGCAGGAGGAGTTCGACAAACGCCTTGCAGCGGGCAGCTACACCATTGCGCTGGCTCCCATCCGCGCCGAAGGCGGCAGCGTATACCAGATGCTGCAGCAGTTCACGGCCGAGGGCGGCGGCCTGACCGGCTGGTCCGACCCCATCTACTCTCAGCGTCTGGCTGAGAGTGCCCAGCAGACCGGCAGCGCCGCTGTGCCCTGCTGGCCGATTGTGAGCGCCAGCTGCTGGAAGGCTGCGCCGTGGTGCCGCTGCTGGGCCAGAACAGGCGTCTGCTGGTGGCGGACGGCATCACCGGCCTTGTGTTCGACCCCTTCACGCCGGTGCTGGACCTGACCGATGCCCAGAAAAACTGACATTCTCCGGCCCTTGACAATCCCGTCCCTCTTTGCTACAATAAATGAGCAACTTGCAGGGTTAGCTCATCCGGTAGAGCGGCTGCTTCCCAAGCAGCAGGCGGCGGGTTCGGGTCCCGTACCCTGCTCCAAAAACAAACGGCAAACCGTGGAATATCGGTTTGCGTTTTTGCTTACAGCCACTCCCTGCAAAATACGAAAGGACTCTGCCATGATCTTTGTTCCCCTGCTGCATTACTTCAAATGCAAAAATTCCTACAGCGGCAACGAATACGGCCTGCGATACCGGATGATTCCCGGCAAGCGCACCGTGCCGGACCCGGACGGCGGCGAGGGTGCCGTAAAGGAGGAAAGCATCCTCACCGTGGACTACTGGCCGGACCCCTGGACCATTGAAAAGACCGACCCTGCCCTGCGGGTGCAGAAGGTGTTTCCGCTCACCGACGAGGGCCGGGAGGCCACAGCCGCTTTTTTGCAGGACGCGTTCAATGCCGATCCTGACCGCTGGAAAAACTGTCCCAGCATGATGGACAGCGACCCGTGGGAGCCGCCTGCTGCCGAAGCCGAGCCGGACAAGCCGAAGGAATAAAACATGATCTATCGTTTAAAAGAACTCAAGGGCGATACCATTGCAGTGCCGCAGCTGGTGTTTTCCAAACTGGGCATCGCCGAAGAATACAATGTGCGCGTGGCTCTGTATGTGCTGGCGACCGGCATCACCGACCGGACAAGATCTGTGCCGACCTCAAGTTGCGCAGCCGCATCAGCGCCGAGAGCGCCCTCTCCTTCTGGGCAGGCGCTGGCCTGCTGGAGCGGTACGAAGAGAACGCTGCACCGGGCGAGGAACCCAGCGCCCCCGCACCCATGACCTGGGCCGAGATCGCTGCGGCCAGCCGCACCGACCCATGATCTCCAGCCTGATCGACTGCGCACAGACCGGCTTTGCCCGTCCGCTGACCCACAGAGAGATGGAAAAGCTGGTCAACCTTTATATGCAGGAGGCTTTGCGCCGGAGACCGTGATGCTGTGCACCGCCTACGTTGCCAGCACCGGCCGCAGCACCATGGCCGCCGTAGTGCATGAGCTGAAGGTGTGGCGCACCGAGGGCGTGGAGACCGGTGAGCAGGCCGATGCCCACCTCAAACTGCTGGCACTGCGCCAGAGCCGCGAGCAGTATGTCAGCGGCCTTCTGAACATCCCGGAAAGCGAGCTGACCCTTGGCGGGCGCAAGGCCATTGCACGCTGGTACGAGGTTTACGGCTACGACGATGCCATGGTGCAGGAAGCTGCCGTGCAGGCCGGGGCCAAGCGCGACCTGTGGTACTGGAACAGTATCCTCAAAACATGGAACGCCAAGGGCCTGCGCACCGTGCACGATGTGCGCAGCCCGGTGGCTACTGCAGGCGCAAGCCGAAACCTCCGGGTAGACCGCGAAGCCCCCAGCGGCAACGATTTCCTCAAGAACGCTGCCCGCCGCCGTCCGTTGAAAAAGAAGCCGGAATAAGGAGGAACCATGCGTACCAAAAATGAACTGTATCAGGAAGCCATGCGCACCGTGGCCGCCCGGCGGCAGATGGCCAGAGCCAGAGCCGAGGATGCCCGCGCCGAAGCCGAAGCCGCCATTCCCGCCCTGCGCCATGCAGAAGAAGAGGTGCGGGTGCGGGGCATCCGCTGCGCACTGGCCGGTGCTGCGGGCAAGGACCGCACCGAAGCTGCCGCCGCCCTTGCCGATGCAAAGCAGAAGCTGACCGCCCTGCTGGCACAAAGCGGACGGCCCGCTGATGCACTGGAGCCGCGCTTTGTCTGCCCCAAATGTCAGGACACCGGCAGCGTGAATGGCCGCACCTGTGAGTGCGTGCACAAGGTGATGCAGCAGCTGCGCCGCAAGGAGATCGAGGCGCTGTCCAGCCTGTCCATTGCAAGCTTTGACACCATGGAGCTGCGCTATTACCCGAACCGTGCCGATGAAAAGGTGGGCGGTTCCATCCGCCCTTACATGGCCGATATGCTGGCAGACCTGCGCAGCTACGCGGAAGAGTTTGACCACCACAGCGAGAGCCTGATGCTGTTTGGCAATGCGGGCCTTGGCAAGACCCACGCGGCCCTTGCCATTGCGGGCATCGTGCTGGAAAAGGGCTACGATGTGATTTACGTTTCCAGCCCGGACTTTTTCTCCAAGTTGGAAGGGCTGCACTTTGGTGCAGACCCGGCAGGCGAGGAGGAAACGCTGATGCAGACCGCTGCCGGGGCCGACCTGCTCATTCTGGATGATCTTGGCTCGGAGTTCAACTCTGCCTTCCTCATCAGCAGCCTGTACAGTCTGCTCAACAACCGGCTGGGTGCAAAGCTGCCCACCATCGTCACCACCAACATCACTGACGGTGCTCTGCTGGAAAAGCTGTATACCGAAAAAATTTCCAGCCGCCTTTCTGCCTTTGTCCCCTGCCTTTTTGCAGGCGATGACATCCGCACACAGAAAGCAGCTGAATAAAACAAACGGCAATGCAAATGCATTGCCGTTTGTTTTATTTAAAACTCTAATACAGGACTCATTTCGTTGCGGCGCTGTGCCTGCACGATGCAGTCCTTCTCCGGCACAACGCCCGCCGCGCCCAGCGTGTTGAACACGGTCTGCAGGGCAAGCGCAGGCGTGTTGTTCTCCTGCGAAAGATGGCACAGCGCAAACTTTTTGCACCCTTCCTGAATGAGTTCCAGCAGCTTTGCCGAGCACTCGTCGTTGGAAAGGTGGCCCCGGGTGCTTTCAATGCGTGCCCGTAAGTAATAAGGATACGGCCCGCTGCGCAGCATGTGCAGGTCGTAGTTGCTCTCCAGTGCCACAAGGTCGCAGCCGGAAAGTGCCTCGTGCACCGGCGGCGTGAGCACGCCAAGGTCGGTTGCAATGGTCATGGTCTTGCCGTCCGGGGTGTGGATGCGGTAGCCCACACAGGGCACATCGTGGCTGGTGGGAAAGCTCTGCACGCCAAACGCGCCCACGTCCTCTTCCCTGCCTTCCAGCTCGTGCAGCTCACAGCTGGCCGGTACAATGCCGTTGCTGTCCAGAAAATCCAGCGTTGCCGCTGCACCGTACACCGGCAGCGTGTTCTTTTTGAGGAAGGTGGAAAGCCCCTTCACATGGTCGCTGTGCTCGTGGGTGACAAGGATGCCGTCGCAGTCACTGGCGGCAAGGCCCAGCGCCTTGAGCGCCGCCGAGGTAGTGCGCACGCCCTTGCCCATATCCACAATGAGATACCGCTGCCCGCAGCGCACCACACTGCTGTTGCCGGAGGAACCCGAATATAACGAGATGAATTCTGCCATGAAAAACCTCTGATACACTCAAAAACAGCCCGCCGCATATGCAGCAGGCTGTTTGCTTTTTATAAGTTACAGTGCCTGATCCAGTGCAGCGGGCATACGCTCCACCTTGCTGATGTCTGCACCCAGACCGCGCAGCTTTTCCACGATATTCTCGTAGCCGCGCTCGATGTGGCCGATCTCCTCGATCTCACTGGTGCCGTCTGCTATCAGCGCAGCCACCACCATGGCAGCGCCTGCACGCAGATCCAGTGCGCGCAGCGGTGCAGGGGTGAGCTTATCCACGCCCTCAAACACAGCCACCTGACCGTCCACCTGCACGTTGGCACCCATCTTGCGCAGCTCGTCCACATAGCGGAAGCGGTTGTCCCACACGCTCTCGGTCACGGTGCTGGTGCCCTTGGCCACGCTCAGCAGCACGCCCATCAGGGCTGCATGTCGGTGGGAAAGCCGGGATGCGGCATCGTGTTGATCTTCAGCGGCAGAATATCGCCGGTGCGGCGCACACGCACAGCATCGTCAAATTCTTCCACCTCCACGCCTGCACGGCGCAGCTTTTCGGTAATGGGTTCCAGATGCTTGGGGGGTGACGTTCTTCACCAGAACATCGCCGCCGGTGGCAGCAGCAGCCACCATGTAGCTGCCAGCCTCGATCTGATCCGGGATGATGCTGTAGGTGCAGCCGTGCATCTTTTCCACGCCGCGCACCTTGATCACATCGGTGCCTGCGCCGCGGATGTTCGCACCACACATATTCAGGAAGTTTGCCAGATCCACCACATGGGGTTCCTTGGCACAGTTTTCCAGAATGGTCTGGCCCTTGGCCATTACAGCGGAGAGCATACCGTTCATGGTAGCGCCCACGCTGACCTTATCAAAGAAGATGTGTGCACCGTTCATCTCCTTGGCGCGCACGCTGATCATGCCGTAGTCCACGCTGTCCTCTGCGCCCAGAGCACTGAACACCTTCAGGTGCTGGTCAATGGGGCGGGGGCCGAGGTTGCAGCCGCCGGGCATGGCCACCTGAGCCTTGCCAAAACGGGACAGCAGTGCGCCCAGAAAGTAGTAGCTGGCGCGCATCTGGCGGGACAGGTCGTCCGGGACGTTGGTGCCGGTCAGATGGGTGGTGTCGATCTCGTAGGTGTTGCGGTTGATCATTTTGATCTGTGCGCCCAGAACGCTGAGGATCTTCAGGCTCACCGCCACATCACTGATATCCGGCAGATTCTCGATCACACAGACATCCGCTGCCAGAATGGTTGCAGGCAGGACGCCCACCGCCGCATTTTTGGCACCCGAAATGGTAACTTCGCCGTGCAGGGCTTGCCGCCCGTAATAACAAATTTCTCCAATTTTATGATCTCCTTGTCGGAGGCCCGCAGCCGCAGGCCTGTTAAGGTTCCTGAAAGCATTTTCCATAAAAGCTGCCTGATGTGCATGGGCCATAAGGCCGTACACGTACAGCTATCTTATTATACACAACTTTCACAAAAAAGCAAAGCCCCGCTTGATGTTGTTTTATTATTTTCTGTTTTGCCCATTTTCGCGCAGGATATTCCAAAATTTTGATTTCTTTTTCAGGTATTTTACAAAAACCAGATACATTGCTGTTGCGCTTTCTTTACCAGATGTGGTCTTCGCACCGAGTCTCAGTGATCCAGCCAGCTGATAGGCAGCCACCAGCTGCTTGAGGTCGTGCACACGCTCCCGCAGCACCTCGCCCTCGTCGGTATCCTCCACGAGAATGCGATGATTTTCGGTCTCCAGAATGTTTTTCTGGGAAATGATATCCAGATTATCCTTCACCGCTTTCTCAGCACTTTCAAAGGGCTGATGGGTGCGCAGGGACATGGTGCGGCTGGAATACACCAGCGTGTAGCCCGCAATGCCGGTCTTTTCGTGGTAGGCACGGCAGAAACCGCCGTCGATCACCACCAGCCGTCCGCCGCCTTTGATGGGGCTTTCGCCGTTCTTTTCCCGCACCGGCACGTGGCCGTTGACGATGTGGCTGGCACCGGGCAGGCCAAACTCGGCCAGAATGCGGCGGCAGACGGCCTCATCGTTATACCATGTATAATAGGGGTCCTTCACCTCGGTGTGGGTGGAAGCGTCCTCTACATAGAGCCGCTCAAAGGTGGTCATGGCACTGCGGCCAAACAGCGGCGAAAGCTTGCCGCACCACAGATACCACAAAAAATCCTGTCCACTCTGGCGGGCAGCGCTGCCTTCCGGTGCATAGTAGCCCCGGCGGGCGCGGGCATCACAGTAGTCCATCAGTGCGCGGCCGGAGTAGTAGCGGCCCTCAAAGCGCTCCATGGCAAAGGTGCCGCGGCTGGTCATGGGCACAGCGCCATGGTAGAGCAGGTTGCCGTTCTCAATGTGGTACACGCTGCCCTTTGCATAGAGAAATTCCACATGCTGCTGCAGTTTTTCGCTCTGGCGGAAGGACTGCACCAGCTTGCGCAGCACCAGCTGTTCATCCGGGTGCAGTGCGGCCGGGTCGCGGGGTCCACCGTGGGGAACGAGGTATCCCGCAGCGGATACTCCTTTTCGCCGATCTTTACCGTGTGCTTTTCCCAGTCGATGCGGCGCAGATAATCTCGCTCCTGCATCTGGAAGTCCGGGTTGCGGTCGATGACATGGCACTCCAGCTTGAACATCAGAATGCTGATGGCCTTGTGCATCACGGCACAGCGGTGCAGCATTCCCCTGGTGTAGGGGCCGCGGGCTGCATCGGTATGAGGCATCCAGATGGAAAGATCATCATTGCCGTAGAACTGCTCGGCCATGCGCTGCAGATGGCGCAGGTTGATGCCGTAACAGTCCTCCAGCATTCCGTGGTTATGATAAGCCAGCGTGGTCTTGAGCACCGTGCAGATGCAGATGGGGCTGCCCGCAGCGGCACCCATCCATACTACATCGTGGTTGCCCCACTGGATATCCACATTGTGGTGGCGCATGAGCAGATCGAGGATGATATCCGGGCGTGGGCCGCGGTCGAACAGGTCGCCCACGATGTGCAGCTTGTCCACTGCCAGATGCTTGATCAGCTCGCACAGCCGCACGATAAAGTGGTCGGCGCGGCCATTTTCAATGATGCTGCCCACGATCTGGCCGTAGTACAGATCCTTGTCGTGGTCCTCAAAATGGGCGTGGAGCAGCTCGTCCAGAATGTAGCCGCAGCTGGCAGGCAGGCATCTGCGCACATGGTCGCGGGTATGCTTGGAGGACACCAGACGGCAGATATCAATGAGCCTCAGCAGCGTTTCGGTGTACCACTGATCCAGCGCTTCCTCGCTGGTACAGCGTGCCTTGAGCTGGGGCAGCTTTTCGTTGGGGTAATAGATCAGCGTTGCCAGCTCGGCGCGGGTATGCTTCGGCACGGTATCGCCCAGCACCTGATCCACTTTTTCGCGAATGACACCGGAAGCGGAATTCAGAATATGCACAAAAGCTTCATTCTCGCCGTGCAGGTCGCTCATGAAGTGCTCGGTACCCTTGGGCAGCTTGAGCAGTGCCTGCGTGCTGATGATCTCGCTGGCTGCCGCCGCCTGCGAAGGATAATCCCGCGAGAGCAGGGTCAGGTACTTGAGATTATCGCGGATCTCATCGGTTTCGGTGCGCATGGTCTCCTCCATCACAACGTTCTCTCCGCCGCAGTCCGCCACACGGACCTTGCAAAGATGTTGCTTTCCATATGTATTATTTTTTCCTTATCTTATAGTATAGCACGTCCGGGGCGAAAAGTGGTATACTGGGGCTGACAAACTTTCAGCAAAGGACTTTGGATATTATGCCGAAAAGCGATTTCGTCTCCGTTCCCTCTTCCTGCACCCTCTGCCCGCGCCGGTGCGGGGCCGACCGTGCTGCCGGACGCACCGGTTTCTGCGGCGCGGGCGGCACCTTAAAAGCTGCCCGCGCTGCCCTGCACTACTGGGAGGAGCCATGCATCAGCGGCACAAAGGGCAGCGGCACGGTGTTCTTTTCCGGCTGCACCCTCAAATGCTGCTTCTGCCAGAACTATCCCATCAGCGCCGAGGGCCTTGGCAAGGAGATCAGCGTGGAACATCTGGCAGAGATTTTCCTGAATCTGCAGGAGCAGGGTGCCAACAACATCAATCTGGTCACGCCCGGCCAGTGGCGGCCCTGGATCATTGCCGCGCTGGATATTGCCCGGGCTAAGGGCCTGCATCTGCCCATCGTATGCAACACCGGCGGCTACGAAACGGTGGAAAGCGTGGAAGCATGGCGCGGATACATCGACATCTGGCTGGCCGACCTGAAATACGTCTCCTCCGCCCTCTCGGCAGAGCTTTCCTCTGCACCGGACTATTTTGCGCAGGCAAAGCCCGCCATTGAAGCCATGATGCACAGGCCGGGCACCGGTGTTCAATGCAGAGGGCATCCTGCAAAAGGGGGTCATTCTGCGGCACCTTGCCCTGCCCGGCCATGTTGACGACAGCTTTGCGGTGCTTGACCAGATGGCCGCGTGGAACGATGCAGACCCGAGTGCTTCATCCCCAGCGTCATGAGCCAGTACACACCGTTTTACAAAGCCGCAGAGCACGGCATCGGACGGCGCATTACCACCTATGAATACCGCCGGGT
>ENA-OPZM01000767-OPZM01000767.1-human-gut-metagenome-genome-assembly--contig:-NODE-767-length-12979-cov-3.414721_pt1 | contig 12979 bp, 14 predicted proteins | sample MGYA00242478_ERZ504493 | MGnify/ENA primary metagenome ERZ504493 (study PRJEB26092, sample SAMD00036227) | human gut metagenome | host: Homo sapiens | study: EMG produced TPA metagenomics assembly of...
CGAGCGGGGCAAGAGGAGGTACCTGGACATGTCGAAGCTGGAGGAGATGGACGAGCTGAGCAAGAAGGCGGAGGGCTAGAGCAAGGGCGGGCCGGAGGCCGCCTCGATCAATTTGCGAAAGAATCTTGACGGTACCAGTCTTCCACCAGGGCGCAGGAACATATATGTAGCCCTTTGTGCCCGATACAACTAGACTGCCCTCAGACTTAGCGCCTGAGCCAACCTTTGCTGTTGCCACGGCGTTTGGAAACTCAACGTCAAGCCTCGAGAACTCATCAAAAGTCTTGTCGTTTTTTTCGCACAAGGACGAAATGCGTACCGAGTTAGGTTTAGTACCTAGTATCTGGAAGATTGGCAATAATGCCGTCGGGCCCCATGCCGTCATGCTGCTCCAAGCAGTGTCGCGACGCGTATCAAAAGGAGCACGATTGGTCTTAAGATTGGTTATAGTAGCATCGACTGAAACGACCTCGCCAATACGTCCACCGGTAACCAACAACAGCATGCGTGCGTAGGCGGTTGAATATGCCGTGCGCAGCGAGTCCATCAACACAAGGCCTCGCTCGTCGGCTAATGCGAAAAGCTCGCTGCATTCCTTAGCGCTCTTTGCGATAGGCGCTTCGCACATCACATGCTTGCCGGCATTTAAGGCTCGTTTCACCTGTTCATAATGCCGATCAGGATGCGAGTGAATATACACAATGTCGACCGCATTCAGTAACTTACCGTAATCATCCGTTACAAGCTTGGCTCCAAGTGGACCCTCATCTAGCAAGCTGCGATCTTCAACACAAATACCGACAACCTCGAGACCATTTACCAAACCGCATTCAGCAAAAACGCGATTCATATAGTCGGTATATCCAACTAAACCGCAGCGAAGTTTAACCGAACTTCGGATTTCCGTAGAAGATACACCACTGGTTCGCTCGAGGTACACAACCTTGCAGTACTCATTCAGATAATCGAATTGGCCCTCCCAATCCGATCCCACAGTAAAGATATCGACCCCATAGCGCTTGATGTCGTCGATTTTCTGGCCTTCGTACTCTTCGACAACAATCTTGTTCGCAAGCCCGGTTGAACGCACTGCTGCGATGCGTTCTTCAAGCGATTGTTGAACGTTAATCTTGCCGCGTTGTTTGTCAAAGTCATCCGACGTAACGCCAACGATTAGATAGTCGCCTAAGGCTTTGGCGCGCTCCAACAGGCGGACATGCCCGCGATGGAGATGGTCGTAGGTGCCGTAGGTTATGACCTTAGTCATGTTTAGGCTTATCCAGCTCAATCAGCGCTTCCATGAATCGCTCCATCGAAAGCTTAGGGCCAGTGGTAACCCTCAGGCAGCTGCCGAAAGTGCCAATACCGTCATACTCTTTAATGAGGATGCCCTTCTCGGCCTTCATGCGGCGAACGATTTCAGAAGCGTCGCTAAACGGCTTAATGAACATGAAATTGCCTTCGCTGCTTCGATATTCATAGCCATTACGGTCAAGTTGCTCAACGAGCCACTGTTTGCCGGCAAGCTGATTCTCGATCATGGAATCGAGCATGCCTTCGGTTTCCATGATTTTCTTTGCAAAGAGCATGGCAAACATATTTACATTGTGGGGAGTATTCAGCTTCTGTACGAGAGCAACTCCCTCAGGCCATCCTGCTACATAGCCTAAACGAGCTCCAGCAAGCGAGAATAGCTTGGAAAAGGTGCGGGTTACAAATACGTGATCATGAGTGAGGGCGTATCCGATGGAAGTCTCGGGGCAGAAATAATGGTATGCCTCATCAACGAGGACGGTAATCTGACGGCGTTCCGCTTCCTCGAAAAAGCGCGTCATCTCGGTCTCGCTCCAGGCATTGCCCATGGGGTTATTCGGATTAACAAGAATTAACAGCTGCGTGTCATCGCTGATTTTGGAGATCACATCATCCACCGTGATAGTTAGGTCATCCCTATAAGGGACCGGCACAAAATTGCGCCCATACATCTTCGAGTAGACCTCGAACATCGCGTAAGATGGTGATACACAAACGATCTCGCCGCTGGGCGCAGTGAAGGCCTCAATGATGTTACGAATGCCCTCGGAAGACCCGTTAACAAGCGAAAGGTGCTCGATGTCCGTACCAAGTCTTTCAGCGAGGAATTCGGTAAACTCAAGTGTCTCCGGGTACTGGGCTACCATTCGGGTGTCACACCCGAAAGAACTCCGTCGATGAACTCTTGAGATAGCCCCTCGGGGTTCTCGTTCAGGTCAAGTCTGAGGTAACCCTCGCGCTTGTTCTGGTCAAAAATGCGGTGGAGGTTAACTAGCCTCTCGTTGATGTAATACATGAATAAATACCTTTCGCCTTCGATTAAAAATTGTTAAGGACAGTAACGAATGAGCTGCCTGTCGATATTTCCACTTAGGGTTAGTTGTATGAGTGGGCTTTGCACTACAAGCGTCTAAATGAAAAGCAGTTACCGTCCATGCCCGCAAACCAAACGAACAAGCTTCCAGGGAAGCATTCGCCTAATTCTTGCCATCAAGCTAATCTTTGGAGCCAGCAGCCTTTCGAATGCCAGCTTGTGGTCACCAGTAGAAATCGCTCTTTCGACCTCATCGGCCAGCCTCTCATCATCAGCAGAACGAGAGGCTGGCTTGACGAGATTTGAGTTATTGGCAGCAATGCTTTCAACGGTTGATTTAATCCACTTACATTCATCGGCACAGCACTCATTAAAGAAGCGCTCGCCATTACTAGTGTTTATCAGGACCGCGGAAACGCCTCTTCCGTCAGAAAAACCGGGATGAACGGAGTCGATGCCCCAATAATCTCCTATCGTGATGTCTCCAACGCGTTCAAGTCTTGCAAAGGGACATTTGTAACAACACCTCCGATAGATGACCCCTTTCGTAAAGGCTGCGAAATATGGGTCATCACGGGCGGGCCCCAGCACCTCGTGTTTTCTACCTCGACGATAGAAGTAGTAATAATAATTTAGTCCCCACCCCATCTTTTTGCTTCTAAAAGAATAGCCATGGATGCCGTCATCGGTTTTGCTCTTCGTGGCAAGCCATTCAAGATATGCAGCAAAAATCTCCTGCTTAGGTGTTCCGTGACAGATGAGATCGACGCAAAGCAAGTTATTTGCAATGACTTGCTTTGGAACTGTTTTTTCAAGATATTTTCGAAGTCCCGCTATCTGGCATGGCGTACCGGAATATAGCACTACGGTATTCTTGCAAAGAAGGTGGGCACACTCTTCATATGTATCTGCAACGTTGCTCTTAACGTATTTAGATCCTTGCAGTTTATACAAGTCATCGATCCGCTTTATGCAAATATGACGGACAGTGCCGTTGTCGATAAGGGAAGCTCCAAAAACGGCACCACCAACACGAAGAACAGAGCGAGCAAACAAAGCAAAAGCGCCACCAGAAGCGGAAAGCTCAAGGCTTTTCGAATCAGAGTCCTGAAGTGCCACAGCACAACGTGCTTTTGCGAACAGCGCGTCGAAAGAGTTCGATGGAAGTTCGTCTTGCAACCTAACGCCTCCTAACCAATAACATTCCAAAAGCCTTACGTCGCTCTTCCCTATCGAGTAGAAGGAGGGATAGCTCCGTATAACCGATTGCTGCAGAAATAAGACAAGAAATCAGAAAGCACGCCCAGGAAGAAAACGGCAACGCTTTCGAAAGAATTGCAAATGTTGCGAGAACAACGAAAAGCCCTACAGCTTCTTTACCAAGTGGTTTATAGAAACTCGATCCACGCAGACCCAACACATGAGCAGCATAAACGGGCTGTACAAAACAATGTCTAAACGTCATGACAACGGAACTGACGGAAGCGATTACAAAGAGGCCTTCAAGCTCTGTAAATAGCAGAAGGGACAATTCAATTGCGAAGACGAGTAAGCTGAAGCCTAAAGTAATAAGAACCGACCCCTTTATCTTATTAGTAAGGGTATTGGCATAGTAAAGAGGCTCAACGAGCGCGCTCGCGAGTAACGAGACAACAGTCAGAACAGATAGTCTTTGAATCAGAAGGAGCTCTGACACGTCTCGTCCAGGAAGCCATAGTTCATAAAAATGAAGACCATATGCAACAAAGCCCGCGAGCGGCACAATCATGACCGCGGCTGTGAATCTCATTGCAAAGCCAAACTGTTTAACAAGCTCGTCAGTTTTCTTTTTGGCATAAAGCTCGGCACATTTGGGATAGAAAAGGCTGGAAAGACTATTTGAAACGGATAACAAGGCATTGGGGATCGTCTTAGCAACTGATAAAATCCCCATCTGGTAGGCACCGACAAAGAGATTCGAAATCCACAAATCAAGACCGGTAAGCAAAAGCTTGTTTATTGACTCGATGCTGACCCATAAGCCGCTTTTGAGAATTTCAAGCACTCTTTGAATTGAAAAGCAGGTCGCTTTCACCCGGTATTCTGGAGCAATACGTCTCGTAGTCCAAATCTGCAATGCAAGGAATGCAACCGATGCGACAACTGCAGCGGCGCTGTAATACCACATATGTGGAGCTACAGTCAAAAAAAGAATACACAGCAACATTGCCCTTATGACGGAGGACACAAGCTGGGCAATGGAGTTGAGGTATAGCTGGTTCTTGATAAATGCGGCAATTCCAAAAACAACAACGACAAGACTAAGCGCACAATTGAAAAACGCCAACAAAATCATAAGCTGGAGATCTTCAACTAGCCCAGGCGAAACCGACACGACCGATTCGATATTTGCTGCAAGCAGAACGGATCCAGCCAACACGGCGACGGCCATTACGCAGTTTGCGAAAAACACGGAGGAATAATAGGACTCCGCACTCTCTTGGTCCCCGCTATGGTGCGCAATCGTGATACAACGACCTGCTAGCGAATTTAAGGCAGTAGTAATTACAGCCACATAGCTTACAAAGTTGTTAACAAGACCAACAAAGCCATAGGCTTCTGCCCCCATTTTATCTAGGACAATTGGGGTCAAAAATAAGCTGATGACCATCTGGGCAACAATGACAGACACTTGCGAGATAAGGTTTATCGCAAAAGCGGTCTTGCCCTGTAATATTGGAAGCGGTTTGATCTGCTTATTCATCACTCGGCAACGCCTCCATTTGAGAGATATGATCTCAGGTAGTTGAGCGAGCGTAGCGACTCAGAGCTTCGAATCTTGTCTGAAGATTCGAAATCTGGTTTGATTTCGAGAACCTTGCCCAATTTATCAATTGAGCTAAGTCGCCGATCAGAAAGGTTGAGTCCGTCCAGAAGCGACGTTAGTTTCTGGACATTGCCTCCTTGGCCGTTTCGGTCTCCACGGGGAATCGTCACAAAAGGCGTATGGGTAACGATAGAAAATATGCTTCCATGAAAGGTATCGGTTAACACATAATCAGCTGCTCGAAAATATGGTAAAACCTGGTCAGGGCGGCATCGAATATGGCGATCGCGCACGGGCTGGTCCTCACCTAATGCGATGAGTTCAAGTCCGTGGGAATGAGCAAATTCGAGAGCCTCTCTGCATTCATCCTCGGTAAATCGGAAGCTGTAGCCGTAAAGAATCATGAATCCACTCTCGTTGCAGGGAGACCAGTCTTCGTTCTCCACTCCACCGACGAGTACAGGATCAAGATGCATGATTGGGGCTTTTCCCGTAAGCCTACTTACAGTGTCAACGGAATTCGTGTCACGAACTGAAACCCCCTCGAAACAATTAAGGCAATCCCCTATTTCCCTAGCCACCCCATAGTGGTCAAGTTTTCATACGTCGTATTGCCGAACGAAGCGGCATAGCTTATTACTTTACCTGCATTGGCGCGCTCCCAAACAATTCAAGGGAGTAACCAATATTGGAACCAAGCTGGAGGCAATTAAACACTTCATCGCTGCCTATGACCAGGACGTCGCATTTCGTGTTGTAGTGTCGTCTATCTGTGATTCCTAGCATATCATCGCAACTAAACATTACGGAACGCGATGAGACAGCATCCCCCTTGAGTGCCTTTTTTATTGAATGACCCAATGATGAGGATTTAAACCACTGTCCAACTTGTCTCATCTCGCATCGAAGGGTTTCCTTTATGTCCCCTTTATGCAAGATATCGGCTCAATGTGATAGTCGACGAAAACCACCTGATGACCCAAGGATTCAATCATTCTTTTTAGTGAATAGGCTTGCAAGAAAGACCCGTAATTGGGAACTCGGTGCATTGTCATAATTCCAACGAGCATATTATTTCTCCGTAGCATCAAAACCGTGCAAAGCTCCGCAAACCAAAGCAATGCCAAAAGCGAATTGGAAGGAAAGGTTAATCTCCACAGATGAACCGAGAACCATGCAAAGCAAAAAGGCGTAAATGCCGAAAAGGCTTTTGTTCTGAACCGGTTTTCCGAGAAGAGATGTAAACAAACCTGCGAAATAGACCGTAGTGCCCAAGATTCCACACTGGGTTATAAGGTGAAACAATCCGTTTTGCGCGTTACCGTAGCCAAAAGTGATTCGGTAAATATCGGTAAGGTATCCCCACCCGAAAACAGGCTTCATTGCAACCAGATCAAAAGTGACGGCATATAGCTGCTCACGTCCAGTCATATTTGGATTCTTATGCAAAACATTGACTACAAAATTCTGAAACTCAGGCATTTGGAATAGATTTGCTTGTCCCCAAATGAGAATATTCAAAACAGCAACAGAGGTTGCAAGAAACAAAGGGTTCGCGATAACAAATCGAGTTTTAGCGGGAACAAACGTCAAAGCAAACATAGCGACCATCATCATGGCACCTGTGCTTGAGCCAGAAAAATACGACATAAAGGCGCCTATGATCACGATCATGCGATTTAAAGTAATCTTATCTCTGTAGCAAACGAGCATAAGACCAGAAAGAAGACAATGCGCGTAGGATACTATGAACTTATTTCCGATTAGGTACACCGTACTGGAATCAGAGCGATTGTAGGGCAAGACAACCATCATTAAATCGTTGAGTAAGATCGCAACAATAAAGATGACGAGCACGCGTTTCAGAACAATCTCGGTGGAAAGGCGACAGCACGCATCAACATAGACGAGAATGACGGCAACGATTCCCATTCCAAACATGAATCCGGAAAAGGACCAAGTCGGACTATGGGTATTAATCCAGTCGAGTACGCCATAAGCGCAGAGAATGCGCTAAGAAGTATCATGACAATTGGAATGCTCTTACAACAAAGAATGTTCTTTAAGACAAGATACGCAATTAAGCCATAGCGAACCAACGAGTACGCTCCGCCGCCACTGCCATCCGTAGGAGCGAAAAAGAGTAAGGTCGCTAACACGATGTCTATGTCCTTGATGGTGACATCAGCAAGAGTTTTTCGCTTAATGGAAACGGTTGCAGCATCATTACACATAGCGCTTAACCCCGTTTCTAACCTGACGGGCTAGCCAGAATAGGCGGTAAAGATGCATACGCGTGGCAAAGACGCGCGCAATTTCAACTTTTTTGTGCCCACCAAGCGTAACGTAGCTTTGGAAACAATGACGGAATAGGCCCCAATAGGCGCTGTAATCCTCGCCCCATTCTTTTCTCGCTCCCGGGGAGCAAATCATGCACTCAATCATTCCTGCCATTTGTGCGCAGCAATACGAGTTGATGTCCATAGAAAAATCAGGCTTGTTTTTCTCTACCCAAGCTGTCATCTCCCGACAGTTACACATAACATCAAATTGTTTATGGCTGTAGGTTGACTTGCTAATGCTTCCGGTGCGAAACACGTAGTGGTAGAGACACTTCCCTACATGAACGACATCGCTACAGCGGTCGAGCAGTTGCAAAATAATGGCTGCATCCTCGCTTATGCGTCCATAGGGATAGCGGATTTCATCAAACAGCTCACGACGATAAAGCTTATCCCACGCAGACACATCAATGATGTTGCCGAGTAAAGCCTCCTTCATAGCGTCTGCGGAAGTAAGCCTCATCACTACGGGTGTAGAAAATTCATTTCTAACAGTGTCTCCCATATGAACATACCTACACAAGTGACCATAGACACTTCACCATCGACCATTCCGGCCAAAAGTGTTTCGTACATATCGGGCTCGATAAAATCGTCGCTATCAACAAAACCAAGGTATTCACCCTCAGCGATATCGATTCCGGCATTTCTGGCAGAGGACAATCCGCCATTCTGCTTATGTATAACGCAGATGCGGGAATCTCTGTCTGCCCAGGCATCACAAAGCTCACCACTCAAGTCTGTTGATCCATCATCAACAAGAATTATTTGAAGATCGCTGAACGTTTGTCCCACAAGGCTCTCAACGCACCTATTTAGCTCCGCTTCGACGTTATAGACGGGAACAACAACTGTTACAACGGGGCCATTATTGTTTTTATTCATAGTTACTCAACTTCGGCATTGTCGCAGTAGGCAAGAAACTGCTCAAAGCTATTAAATTGTCTCGGGGTTGCCAAAATCGCTTCGCTTTTATCGTAAGTCCCCATGAGGCTCATTTGAAAGACATAGCTGTCGTTAAGTCGATCAGGAGTGGCCCACAAAAAAGAAATACTCCCTCATTTCGTCTGCACGAGGATCGCGCCCGAAACGGCGACGAAAACGGACTACGTAGTCTTTCGCCTCTTCCAGCTGAGCTGACGCGCGCTTCTCACGGTAGCACTCTAATGAGCAAACCTTCTTTGCTGGAACGCCTGCATAAACAGAGTCGTGTTCAAGCCTTCCACTTACGACGGAGTGTGCACCGACGATCACGTTGTCCTCGATTGTCGTACCGCACAAGATTGTGGCACCCCAACCAATGAAAATGTTGTTACCTATGGTCACATGTTTTTGGTTGCCTAAAACCTCCCCAGTTTTTCCTTTAATTACTCCCCAAGAATAATCATGCGTCAGGATTGTAGATGCCCGTAATCTTTACATGGTCACCGATAGTGATCAGATGTGGATTTTGAATATCAACCGTCATTTCTTTGGGGCAGTAAAAAGTCACATCGTCCCCAATGGCAACACCCAATTTTCTCAAGCGGCTAATCAGTAAATCGTTATTGAGGAAAATAGAATTGTATAAATACTTAAGTCCATTAATTAAAGCCATGTTCACGCCTCCAATCTAGAAAACACCATATGAAGCGGCCAAATATAGAACACTCACGGTCCGCCGCCTCGGCAGTTCCACAAAAGCTCTTTGTGTTATGCCGAGTCTCTCGCATGGGTAGCCGCTAATTACCTTCAACATGCAATCATCGCTCGCCATTCTTCGAATGGCATCGCAGGCATCTCGTCGGCTTTTGTCACTAACGCGAGGAACTTCCTGCGAGACGCACGTCTTCATATTGATAAATAGGGGCTTTTCTAATCTCAAAACGCATTCTGTTTCCGAGGGCGAGCCGTCACGAGTCGAAGAGCGTAGTTGTTGAAGAAAAGACTGGCGTCAAAGCGATCCGGCCTGTACGAGGTGGTGAGAGACGAGGGCTGGTGCGATACGAATACCCCACACAGCCATCCTTTCTGAAAGTCAAGGACGAGCACCCTTTATTTGCAGTCATCGATGAAGGCGATGAAATCCTCGTATTGCTTAGCGCCCTTCATCCACTTCAAACTCTCCTCACACGTCCCCATCAGCCTCGTCTGCGACTCATGCACGCCGCAGAGATTCTCGGGGTCTGCGAATAGCGGAAAGTACTCGCGAATCTCCTCGGGCTTGGGATCGCGGCCCCTCCTCGCACGGAAGAGCTGCACGTACTCCTTGGCCTCTTCGACCTGAGCTGAGGCTCGCTTTTCCCGGTAGTGTTCCAATGAACAGATTCGCCGAGCGGGCACCCCTCCCCAGACAGAATCACCTTCTATATGACCGCTCACCACGGCATGGGCACCGATAATCACATTGTCCTCGATGGTCGTGCCGCAAAGGATAGTGGCGCCCCACCCGACGAAAACGTTGTTGCCAATGGTGACTGGCTTCTCATTGCCCAGGATCTCACCCGTTTTGCCCTTGACTACGGACCAGCCGTAGTCATGAGTCAGGATAGTAATGGGCCCCGTGAGGTTAACGTGGTCGCCGATTGTCAGAAGGTGCGGGTCGGTGATGTCGACGTGCGTGTCGCCGGGGCAATGGAACGTGACGTCCTCACCAATAGTGACACCGCGTGAACGCAGGTACTTCAAGTACCCCTCGTTGTTCACGAGGAGCTTGTTGTAAACCTTCCTCACCACGTCTCTCAAAGCCATGTTCGCGTCTCCAATCTAGATGACCCCCTTAACCGCAGCCATGTAGAGAACGTTTGCGGCCTGGTGCCTCAGCAACTGCACGAAGACCTTCTGCTTAAAGCGGAGTCTCTCGCATGGGTAGTCATTAATCACTTTCATCAGGCGTTCGTCGCCCGCCATATTGTGAATGGCGCGGCAGGCGTCGCGGCGGCTCTTACCGCTTACGCGAGGCACTTCCTGCGAGATGCACATCTTCATATTGATAAATAAGGTCTTTTTTAATCTCAAAACGCATTCCGATTCCGAGGCGAGTCCGCCACGAGTCGAAGAGCGTAGTCGTAGAAAAAAAGACTGGCGTCGAAGCGATCTGGTCTATACGAAGTGGTAAGTGACGAAAGGTTCGTGCGGTACGAATACCCCACGTTGCTCGTCGTCACTACCTTGTTGCTAGTCCTGAGGTACTTGTATTTAAAGACGAAGTCTTCGCTAATTACCTCGCGCTCCGAGGGAAAGCGCAGGATATGTTCGTTTATGTTCCTTGTTGCGAAAATAGACGAACATACCGACATTGGAATCGAATCGGACATCTCGGGGGAGCTGCCGCATACGCGGGGTATAAACCTCTTTGTTAGCTCGTCGCCCTCCCACACGGCATCCTCGAGTTTGAACTCAAACTGGGGACTTCCTTTATCATCTCGCTTGGTGAAACCGCCCAGAACACAATCCGCCCCGGTGTCCTCAATGGCTCGGGCTAACGTCTCAACCATGTCGGATTCGAGCCAGTCATCCGAGTCCACGAACATTACGTGCGTTGACTCAGGGCACAAGTTGTCAAGCCCCGTGTTACGCGCGAAACCCAACCCCGCGTTCTCCTTATGCACTGTCCGCACGCAATCGTTCTCAGAGGAGAGTCGATCACACAGCTCGCCCGACCCGTCGGTCGACCCGTCGTCGACGAGCAACACCTCGAAAACTGAATACGACTGTTCAAGAATTGAGCGGACGCACTGCTCGAGGTAGCGCCTAACGTTGTACACGGGCACGATAAGGGTTATGTTCAGCTTTTGATCCACGTTTAAGAAGGCTTCCTAGTCGTATCTCTATACCAATCGAGCGGGCGCACCGGCGTACAGCGCGCCCGACTCGGTAAGGTCGCACGTGACAACAGGGTTCTCCGAGACGAGAGGGCGGCACGCAATCGAGGAACCGCGCTTAACGACTGCATTAGCGCAAAGGCAACAATGCTGACCAATCGAAACCGGCGCGTAGGTTAACTTTGAGCTAACCCCTCTGCAGTCGAATTCGTGGTTGTGGTCGTAAATCTGGACATTAGGACCAAAGATCGTGTTTGCACCGATGAGGGCGGATTGGACTGCCGTCACGCGGCAGCCCTCGTTCATGTAAACGCCGCCTTCCAGTACTAGAGTTGCGCCTTCGCCCAATATCACTCGTGCACCCTTGCCCAGGTACAATGGTTTGCCTGAGGCGATCTTGAGCCAATTTCCGGCCACAACGCACATCTTGGCAACCCGTAGGGCGGAAGCGCCCCATTTAAGCGCCTTAGCAATTTTGTTCATCGGTGCTTCCGCTACTTGTAGGGTCAAGTCGCTGGAAACGCTGACGCGCCAGCCTTCAACTCATGCGCAATACGCTTGTCGGCAGGCGGAAGTGACATATAGTCCCCGTACATTATCGAGAGATAGCGGTCCGCATCCCCAAAGCCAAAGAACTGTTCGTTTTCGTATTCGTATTCAACCAAGTTGTTAAACAGGCTCGCGGGGAAAACCTCCAGCGACTGGCTGACCGCCCAAGCCAGATTGGCAGCAGTGCCGATAGTCGAAAAGCAACCGTTATCCGTCATCGTTCTTAGCTTACCGAGAGCCCACTGTTGCAGAGGGGTGTGCTTGGCAATCGTGCCGAAGACGGTTTTGAAGCAGCCAGTAACTCCTGGCTGCCCCGAGCTCCATCTTGATGCTTGGAAAAGGTACTTATAACGAACTGCTGCATCCCAGGCTTTGCTGGCTTCGGCTTCACTTTCGAAAGAAACAATCGGAAAGATATCGATCCACACATATTCGCGGATTCCCTCTGCAATGAATGCAGACTTTACCTCAATGCTGGTATCCACCAGTTTTTCAAAAGGAATTGCAGCTGAACCTTTAAGGTTCAGCTGACTGGCAAGCCCAACATGGGATGCTCCGCACCAGCACGGGAGACGAAGCCAGCCAGAAACTTCCTGTAGTCCTCAACGGGCATGACGACATCGATATCATCATCCCAGGGAATGAACCCCTTGTGCCTAACCGCACCGAGAAGAGTGCCGGAACCCAGCGAATATCGCAGATTGTTCTCTCGACAATAGCAGTCGAAAATGCGAAGGAGGCGCAGCTCGGCAGCTTTCACCTCTTGCATGGATAAATACTCGGTCGTCATATTACGCCCCTTTAGTCATATTCCTATAGCGATCAGAGAGCTGCTCGTAGAGCGACCTCGTGGTGTAACCCGCTTTATCGAGAAACGGAACATAGTCCGTCTCGGCAGTGAGTTCCCTTTTGCCGGCGCAGGTTACCAGCAAATCAGCCACTCCTTGTCGGAAAGCGAAAGTGCTGCGCGCTTGAGAAGGCCCGTCAGATCGGCCTCTTGGGTAACCGCGTCAGAGCTGAGGATGGGCAGTCCATTTGCCTGGGCTTCAATGAAGGCAATCGGTAGCCCCTCATGGAAAGAGGGGGCAAGCAGCGCATCCATGGCGCTGTAGTACCTCCAGATATCGTCAAC